>Ga0209700_102247_pt1 | contig 39490 bp, 22 predicted proteins | sample SiratroredBW_FD_187528 | JGI IMG/M metagenome (GOLD analysis project Ga0209700, IMG submission 187528) | Root nodule microbial communities of legume samples collected from California, USA - Siratro red BW (SPAdes) (version 2) | ecosystem: Host-associated > Plants > Roots > Nodule | place: USA...
TTGAATGTTAAACTTAGTTTTATTCGACTTAAGAATTCATATTTGCATTTGTAAATCTAATCACTTCAATTCTTTTCACTCTTATAAGCTAAAAACATTATTTCGCTAGCTTACCCTTGCTTTTCTTGTTGTTTTGTGAACTGCGATGATTGTACTATGTACATGAGCAGGTGCAGATGCAGGTTTAGGAGCACCTTAAAGATGATATACTCTTAAATCGATCTCCTTTTGTCTTGTATATATGTTTTTGTTGTAGTTAAAGACTCTATAACCTTGAGATGGTTTTCTTTTTGTCATGAGAATAGTTATACATAACTCTGATGTATCTTAACATTTTTTGTAGTATCTTGAACCTTAAATGGATGTTAATACTTGATAACAGACAAAAGTTATAGAATTTTTGGGATGTCACAATAAACACGTTCACAGTGGAAAGATCTATTTTTTCACATACCACCCAAAAACATTTGAGTGTTGTGTTTGGAATGGTATAAAGAAAAGTAAAGAAGAGGAAAGAAATTGAAAATTAAGTTTAAAAGGAATGAAAATACTTTTTTCTTTACCGAGCGAAAAAACGTGTGTTTATTTGTTTCACTCTTCTAACATAAGCATTAGGGTTGCATTTAGTACAATGAAAAGTTTAAACTTTTTCAAAGATCCGAAGTTCGATTTTACAAATAACTTTTTTCAAAAAAGAATGGTCTCCAAAAATAATTTTTCATTAAATTTCCCTCAAAAACATTTTCAAAAAGTGGGTGGGAATCTAATTTTAAAAAAAAATTACTTAAAGTAACGAATTAAACTTTTTAATAAAAGTAATCATCATCCATTATACAAACATGAAAACATTTTATAACTATTAAAAACCAAATAGGATAAAATGTTTATAGAAGATTGATTAATGCATTACTGCAATATTGTAGCTTATATCAAAAGGTAGAATATCAGAGAGAAGTATTTGAAGTTAATTTGGGTATGGAAAAGAATAAGAATAATCACAATGTTCTTTTCCTCCTCTTCTTTCTTTCCCTCTCAATTTTTGAAATCACTATCTCAAATATCTTATCGTAGGATAACATATTAGGTGCACCAACACTATTTAATGTGAAAAAACAAATGAAATGTCAACAATTTCAATTCACATTTATTAAAAAAACACATAGAATCATGCTTCAACATGAAGAAACACACATTTCTTTGTCTCACAACATTAATGACAACCTGCATTGAACAAGATATGGACATCTCTACATATTGCACAGACATATATAAACACTTTTGTCAATCTCTGTCGGCATATTATGTTCTTTAAAACTGTATTTGTGGCTTTTGTGTATGGTGAAATGTGAACTTTTCATCAATGTAATTTATACATGAGGTTAAAATATAACAGTGGAATGGAGATCTTATAATATGATTAATTATATTTTCGGTAATTGATCATCCACAGATTTTATGTTTAGATTAAAGTTTCAAAATAAATTTGAAAATTTTAATATACAATTGTGAATTTCGACGAATAAAAAGAATGGAAAAAAATTGTAGAAGTAAAAGTACTTTTTGAGGATTTCTCAGTTTTAATCCAAAGTTACACAAATTTAATACACACCAGCAATATAAATAAAAGATAGTGAAGTTGTTTACATAATATTTAGTTAAGAAAGTGTTAAAAAAATATTTTAAAATACTTATTTATTTAGAAGGGGAAAGATTTGGAAAAAAAGTAATAAGGTTTTTTAGATATGATCCATGTGATAAGAAATGAGAAATATAAATAAATAATATATATTAATAAGTGTATATTAAAAAGGGTGCTTGTAAATGATTACGAATAAATAGATCATTATATCTAGCTATGATGACTTAATAGACGGGTGTTTAGATGTAATTCACTTTATCAATCTCTTCAAGGTTTAAATAAAAAGTATTTGGAGTTCACTTTATGTAGATATATTTGAAAGAGGAACGTTGATACGTCATTCATTTTATCTAGGTATAATAGAGATATCTACATTCAAACACATCTATTGGTTTCTGTGAGTGATTTAACAAGTCTTTTTTGATGGCTAATTACATATATGATGTTCAACGTTACTCATTTTGTCTAAATATAATGATTTAATAAAGAGATGTTTATATCTCACTCATTCTATCAGTATTTTTTACATTTAAAACTATGTTTAGTCATAACTCATTATATCAATATCTTCAACATCTAAAAAAACATTCAAATAGAACATGATAAAACAAAATTCTTGTAAAGCATTAGACTTAGACTATTTTTATCAAAACACTTTACTTTTTCATATACCTTGTTAAAAAAATACGAGACAAATATTTACCATATGTCACTTACATTTTTAAAGAAACCAAGTTGATTAACAACATAAAAATAATAATAATTAGATATTACTGTAAAATAAAAATTAGGAATCTACACTAAATATATACATATAACACCGTCTATCAAAATTTTAAAATTTAAATATTTTTTTATATTTATTTTATAATAAATAAGAATAAAATATTATTTTTAATTTTACCATTATAATATTATTTCTAATGTTACTAGAATAATTTTTTTAAATAAATAAATAAGTATAATAAATTTTCTCTATTGTAGTGACATAATTAAAGCTTTTTATTTATGAATTTTTAATTCTATTTTATAATAAATGCATATATTCAAACAAATTAAAGATTAGGGGAAGGTGAATGATAAGTGAATAACTAGTGTTGTTTGGATCTTTGAAAATGATACTTAAATAGAAACAAAAATTATTTTTATTATAATATTTAATTTTTATTAGAATATTAATTAATATAATAATAAAATAAATAAATTAAGTGGAATTAAAATTAATTTATATAATCAAAACTGATAGAATTTAAAATGAACAAATTTAATAGAGAAGACATGTATAAAAGAAATCAATTAGCATTAATTACAAATTTTAATCTATAAAACAACAATTAAATATTTCTTTAGTACATGAAAAAGTAATCAGTAAAATAGATTATGTTATAAAAAAGATGATTAACAAGGAAATAGTTTAGTTTCTTAAAGAATATTAATTTGTTACTTAATTTACAGATTGATAATGTTTTACATAGCTTTTGCTAGAACATGACATTACGACAATCAAATCAAGTGGATTAACCCATTTTTTAAATCATAATAAAAAATTAATTTAAAGTATTAAAAGTTTTACATTCTATTGATTAAAACATATGAATGTACAGTAGAACTATATTTTAAATTATCGAATACTTACAAATCAAAATTTTAATTATTAGTTATAATTAAATAATTTAAACATTTTAAATTTTACTTCAAAAAAAATTATATATAATTAAGTATGTTTCATAAATATATATATATATATATATATATATATATATATATAGCCCGACTGATAAAAGTTTAGATATTATGAAGAAAAAAATGGCGACAATCCCACGTGACAATTTTACAAACAAAAATCATAGCATCGTGTTTTCAACATCAACAACGAAACATGTACATTAGTGTCCCAATAAATTATGGAATGATTTATATTCTAAATTATGAATGACGTCTTAAACTTCAATTTTATTCTCATTATTCTTCACTAAATAATGACAACTTAACTTACCACTCTTTAATGAGACATGTACGGTGCAGAGTATATGTCTTCACTCTATCTTTAAGAAAACAATGCTACTTTCTTTACAGCTTTTTCGAAAATAAAAGTTATTAAATCCTCATAAATCAATCTTTCTCAAACGTCAGCTACTATATATAAATTTTAATACAGTGTCAGTCTCTGGAATCTCTGCATTTTCTAAACATGTATGGTCTAAATCCAACAACCATTATCAATCAATAACTCTAACTTCAAAAGAAAACTTAACATTTAACATTGAATAAAACAAATCAAAAGAACTTATCAATGCACTTCTTTTCATAACTTCAGACAATCTTAATCCCTTGCATAAACAATATCAGAGTCAATCAAAATGCCATGAACAAACTATACATCCACCTAAATATTAACTCCCATATATCATTTGCTGCATCAGCATTAATTAACTGATGTCACAACCACATTATTTCTTGCATCAGTACTAACTACAATTTCTTTAACAGGAAATCCCATCAAAATTCTATGAAATACTCTTCAAACCAACATCCATCTTAATACCCTGAGTTTGATTGCATCTCTCTCTTACCAAATGAGAAAAAAAAATAAAAATGCATGACCAGTTCTGAAGAATGTACGGGTGAATCAAGGTCTAAGATAGTATTTATGTTTAAGTGTGTGAGTGTGGAAAGGGTAAAAAAGGGCACAGAGAAGATTGATCCAAGATTAGCCTAAAAAAGAAGGGATAATATTAACACATCCCATGATTTCCATTACAACCACCAATATTTAGCAAATCTTTATACACCACTAAATATTTACAGCATCCAATATACACAATCCCCATTCCCATTTGAATGAAGAAAAAGAAAAAAATTCAACTCTTGAACAAAAGAAAAGCATGTTCAAGAAGGAGCCATGATGATCAAGAACAGCAACAAGGGCACCTAAGAAGTCCATTCTCATTGCACTCCAAACACCTCTTCAAGCACCCTTCCTCCTCATCAAACACCTTCCGACTCCCACTGCAATTCTCGCAGGGCACAAACCTTGCGTCCCCACAATGCTCACACACGAACCCCGGTTTCATCTTGGGGAAACCTTCTAGAATGATCTTCGCCAGTTCCCCATTCTCGAACAAGTGCTTTATAACCTCAGCGCCCCCCACATACTTCCCTCGCACGAACACCTGAGGCAGTGCCACGTGGCGCTCGCCCAGCGCGCGCTCAAGCTCCTCCTTATAAGCTATGTCCATCGACACGTCCCTCTCGTCCACCCAAACCCTAAACCCCTTCAGGATCATGCGCACCGTGTAGCAATCCTCGAACGTTCGCCGAACGCCGCGCAGGCTCGTTAAATACACCACAATCCGATCCTCCGTGCCGGACAACCGAAACAGCGTCGTCGTGGAGCACGACGACCAACGCGCTTTCGATTCGGATGGGGACTCCGGTTCTGGAGTCTTCTTCGTGGAGGACTCGAACAAGGTGCAGAGCTTCTTCACCATTTTGCCGCGGATTGAGGTTTTCGCCGACTCCACGGATCCGTAGAACCGGTTCAGCGAACCGGACCGGTCGAGATTCTGCTGGCTCTGAGGATACGGTTTCTGCGAGGGCTCCGAGTGAATCGTGTTCGACCGGCTGAAGAACGGAAACCGCGACATCTTCGCCGAATTCGAGAATCTCCGAGCTGCTGAACGCAAAGAATCGAAAGAAATTAGCGTGAGTTTTCGGAAATTGAATTTGAAATGCTATAATTTACGTCATCTGATTCAAAATTCGATTTCCTGGAATGAAATTCGCTCGGAATTACGTTTGCCGGTAGCTGATATTTCAAAGCGGCTTCGTTTTAACATGAATTAGAACATTTTAGGGTTTGCTTTTTAGGATTTTTTTTTATTCAATCAGAAATCACAACCGAGCTAGAAATTTCAAAGGGTGAGAGTTTAAAAGATAACCTAAGAAAGAAAGAAAGAAAGAAAGTGATAATGAAATTTACGGTTTGCTGTATTTCACCTCAGGCGGCGGCGAGAAGACTCCGACGCGGCGGCGAGAAGGCTGCTACGCGGAAAGAGGAAAGCCTCGCGGTGAGTTTTGTTACTTTTTTTTTTTAAGGCAATGATGTTTTATTATTTTTTGTGTTTGTTGTTTGAAGTTTTGTGTTTGTTCTGAGGTTTAGGGTGTTGTGTGAAGGTGTTTCAGTTTGGGGTTGAAACAAGAATTGGGTTTTGTTTGTTAGTTTTTGAGGTGGCTTTGAGAGATGCAGAGCAAGGGTGAGAGATAAGGGTTGAATGAGTTTATTATCCACAACAGAAACAATTTATAGACATAGAAGCTTCAAACAATAATAAATCAATTTTAAAAATCATAAATCCAAACAAGGTGAATGTCCTCTTTCATCTTTTCTTGATTTAAAACAAGAAATAAAGTTATGCTTTACTTTCTTAATTTAAATTTTAATACATTCCTATTAAATTACTCACTTTGTGTTTGTCATAAATGTTTATCTTGTACAATGACAAAAAATTGTCTTCATATAATAAATTTGCATAGCATTTTTCAATATCATTTTTATTGCATTAATTATTTTATTTTAGATAATCTCTTTTTTTTCAGTTTTCTTTTTTACAAAATATGAATAATTTTTTTCTTTCTTTTTGTGGTGTCATGGCAACGTAGTACCAAACTGTGTTCTGTCGTATGTGTGTGCTGATTGTGAAAGTCAGGTCCACAGTTGGGCCCACTCCACACGGCTAAACCTTATAATAAATAAATTATAATTATTTGTCATAACTTTTCTATCACACTCAAACGAAACATTTATGAGAAAAGTTAAATATTTATGTTCAATTAATAAACTTTATTAAACAAATAAATAATCGTGCTTTCTTTTATAAAAATATTCCCTATCCAGAGTCAAAGATTGTTCCTTTTCATCCTTCCTATACATAGTAAAAAATTAACTTTTGTTCATAATTTCAAAATATTTGGTTTATCAACTTCTTTGTTAGATCATACCTTGATGATAAACATGTTTACAGATTAACTTAGAATATATTACTTTCTAATTAGTTTAAATTAATACATATATTACTCGTATGTTTAAAAAAAATAGTATTTTTAATGATAATATATAATAACCAAATGCTAACATTTTCAAAAAAATGTTTAAATATTACTTTAATCATTGTAAAATATTATAAAATCATAATGAAATTGTTTTTTTATTCTTGGCAAGACGTTGTTTATCTATTTTTTTTTTCGATAGATCCGTTTGGTTCAAATTTAATTGGAAACTGAAAACCAAACCAAACCCCTCATTATCTTTAAATATGATATTATAGTTTTAAAATTAATTAATAACTGATAAATATATATGACTCATGGGTATATCTCTTAAAAGTTGTTTGAGTTAAATTGTATTGTGCTTGTAATATACTTATATTTATCAAATGTAATTTATTTATAAATATAAAAAAGATAAAATTATAAATATGATAAAAATTATTAAAAAAATTATAATACATCTCTTTATTTAACAATTTTACCATTGTTGTAATATAATATTTCATCATTTTTGTAACAACATAAAAAAAACATAAATGAATCTAAAATTATATTGTAAAACAATTGTTTATTAAATCAAAATTTAATTGAATTATATCTAATTTCTATATTCAAATCAGGTGATAATTTTAATGACACAAATCAGATAAAATCGTGAACACTGATAAAATATGTGATTTCTGATCATCTTAAAATTTAGTTTTAATTCCTCTAAAAATATACTGAACAAAGTTTCATCGAAAAAAAGGGAAGAACATCAATTTGCCATTATTTTTTTATTATTATTTTTACTTCCGGGTTACTACAATTTATTAATTATTATTGGCATATTTTTGTTTTAAAGTTTGAAACCTTGGCGAGGCCAAATCCTTCTTTCTTTTAATAAGTCGAAAAAACACTTCTTCTCCAAAACATGTAGAATTATTCAAAAACAATTACCAATACGAATAAATAAGCAAATATAAAAATATTGCAATTAATTGAAATAGTACTAGAGGACTAAGTCTCAACCACAAAAATTAAAAAAGTTACGTAGAGTACACAAATAAGAGAACGCAGATCAAGAGAGACTTGATGAGTCAGGTATCACAAGCTTTTATGTGTGTTTAAAATGAGTGAAAACTTCTAATAAGGTCTCTTTAAAGTTTAGAAATATAATTGGTTCAAGTTCAACCAAAACCAACATCAATCTTCAATTTTTAAATTATAAATTATATATTATTTTTATTAATGGATTAAATTCTTATTTTATTTATATATTTTTTAAATCAAAGTGTTAAATATGATTAAAAAATATTATTGCTAGTTAAAAGTTTTTATTAATGTGTTACTTTAATAAACATATTAAATGGATTTTCTATTCATTATCTGTCAATATGTAATAGATCTATGATAAAATATTTAAAGTATTTAATTTCTAACAAGATAAAAAAAAAACCATAATTTTAAATTATTAAGAAAATGAACTAAAGGTTAGTAATTTAAAGAACCGAAATATATGCGAATATTAAGATAAAATTATATTCATCACTTACAAACAATTACGAGAGTTAAAATATGTAACTTTCATAACTATTGTGGTAAGTAAAAGACCAATAGAGAAAGAAATAAAGTTAAGCAATGGACATAGATTTTGTATATTTACTATGTCCCATTATCAATATATATATATATAATGTTTAGATAAAGCATGACCTAAAATAGATAAGGAGAAGAAATATATGCGTGTACACTCTCTATATTAGGAGAAAAACAAAAAATAAAATTAGTATATTGTTGTGTTATGTTGTGCTTAAGTTTGAAAAATATTAGCTTCCTACAAGCTCTAGGTAGGAAATGGTTGAATAACTTTAGCATGGAGAGATTAACACTAAAAACGAGATGAGAAATGCTTGGTGAAATGTTTCTCAATTAATTAGATGAAGAAACTAGAAAGAATTGCATGAGTCCTCTTTACTGTCGGCGTAAAGAAAAGATTACATTGAACAAGGAATTTGAAAATGAGGTAAATGAGTGATTACACTTCACAAATAGCAAAGTAAAAGTTTTGTATTCACCTTCGAAGGAGGAGTGGAAAATCGTGTTCTACTTCTTTATTTTTCAAAACAAAACAAGGGAATTATCAAGTATTAGAACATATAGAATCCATATAAGTCACCCAATTAGTGTCACTAAAGACACGAATTTGAGTATTGCATGTTCTAGGAAACACCATGCCTTTCATGGGTTGCTTTTAGTATAACAAAGAACTTTGATTGTTGCATTGAGATGTGCCCGTGTAGGTTTTACATGAACTGAACTTAATTATTATATGATAATGGCAGTTTTAGACCGAGTGCTAGTGAGGTATAGAAGGTGTCTAATTAACATTCTATTGGAGATCCCACATCGATTAGAGATAACCTTTCAATAGTTTATAAGTGAGTGCAAAACTCACTTTACAAATTGGTTTTGTAAGGTAGAGTAGGTTTAAAGTCCACTTCTAAGACCTTCAGATGGAAGAGGATTGGAAAAAAAGGCCAGAGGAGTCAACATGTAGATGAAGAAAGCTATCCATCAGTCTTGAGAAGATTAAGGCAATTCTTGTATTGACATAAAGAGATGTCTTGCTTAAAAGGAGTTACCTTAATTCTCATAAAGTACTTTAAGGTGTCCAAGTCCTTGATATGAAAGTTGTGTTTAATGTTAGTTATCCCTTGTACAAAGATACCAATCAACACAATTTCATCAACATAGACGATGAAGACATTGAACTTGAATTTGTGAGCCTTGATAAAAAGGTTATGATCATCATGTGCATGGTGATATCCATAAGATAAGACTAAAGTAGATAAAAATTTACGTACCATTTACGACTTACTTGTTTCAAACCATAGAGGGATTTGCGAAGTTTGTAACTTTGAGAAGAGTTGTAGCCATGTAGTATATTTGGTATCATCATATATACATCTTTAAAAAGTTTAAGATGTTATTCACATCAAGTTGTTGAAGATTTTAGCATTTAATGAAATTTAAGGAAATGACACCTCTAATTATGATCATTTTCACCATAGGGGAGAAGGTTTTAAAATAGTCCACACCTTCAATTTGGGAGAACCCCTTTGTCATAAGGCAAGCTTTATAACACATAGCACTATGGTATATACTCTTGATTTTGTAGACTCATTTGCATTCAATAGGTCACACCAAAGGAAGAGTGGGGACAATATCCCAGTTGTGTTTATCATCAAGGTTATTACATCACAACTCGTGACTTCTATCCAACAACAATGCTTGACAACCTCTTGAAAACTGTTTGATTCAAATTTAGATGATAAAGACATAAGGTAATGCTGATGGAAACGAGAGATTTGATCATAAGTGACAAAGGACTGAATCATATGAGAGAAGTTGAAGATGATTGCACATACTTGAGAAGAGGGAAATAACATTTGTAAAGAACAAGATAGGACGAAGGTTGGCTAGGTGGAGTTGGACAACAAGGTAAAGATGGAATGAAATGTTGAGACATGTTGTGCAATAAAAAGATGAAAGAATCGAAGAAGGAAAAAATTTCTTATTGTTGGTGATTGGGATTTCAAAATTCAGAGATAAAGGCGATAAAGGATTTGACAAAGGGGACAACAGAGGATTTACTTAAATAAAGATGAAAGATTCATTAGAGGTTCTGAGATTATATAATTAGGAGAAATGGTTATGACTAATGGTTATGTATGCAGGGATTTCGTGTCTAGGATACTAGAGAAAGAAGGTGGATTATTTTTGTTGAAAGGAAATAACATTTCATGAAATAAATATTTCTAGAAATGAAATTTCTTTATTGCTTAAATCCAAATCAATATAACTTGTGTACTAATTTTTGATACAAATATCAATATAATGAGGTCCAAAAGTAAAAATATATGTTCAAGTCATGCGATAACTAACTCACAAATCATGGAAAAGCATTAGAACGGGCCAACGACCTAAAAGGCTTGAGATTATATATTTTAGAAGGGTAAGAAAAATTGATTAACATCTGTGGGAGTTGCATCAGCTACTCCTCAAATCTCACAAGTACTTTAATTGTTTTTCATTCTTGCTCTATGAAGTTGGATTTCCACATTTCAATGATTGATCAACATTTGTAGGAGTTGCATACTCAAATCTCAAAAGGACTTCAATTGTTTCTCATTCTCACTTTATGAAGTTGGATTTCTACATTTCAATGATGATGAGACAATGACATGGTTGTACAAGACTGAAAAGTTTTTCAAGTTATTCATTTTGAAGGAAAAGTCTTACCATGGTTTCAGCTACTGAGAAAAAGCACACCAAGTACCTGATTAGTTATCTTTGTCTACTACGATTCAAATAAAAAGGAAAAGAAAAAATTTGCAGGGCAAGCATCAAGTTTGTGAATCCATAATTGTGGTTGTTGTTGATAATGGGTAGATTTTATTTTATTTTTTCTAAAAAAAACTGGTTTCGTAACTAGATTTTTGTTTTAAATTTAAAATTACAAATTTACCAATATCGTTACATGAATTTATGCTTCTAAGATACCTTAAGAAATATGAAAAGAGAAATAATTCCTCCGCTTATTTCAATACAAGAAATTGCTGTAAGAGGACAATAGTTCTTACATATGATCAACAATATGTTTAAATGATACCTATAATACATCAAATGAATTCATGCTTGTAAGATATCCTCCATCAAGAATTGATAAATTGTAACTTTGTCTCATAGACAAGGCTAAAAATATGCACACTAGAATCATGGATATTACCCCTTGTACAAAGATATTAGTCAACAGAATATCACCAAAAAAATTATTAGGGCATTGAACTCAGAATTGTTAATCTTGAAATAGTGTCATAAAAAATTGGTATAATGGCGCCATAGTGGAAATCAGTGGCGGGTCTACGGCTTGTCGCCGCTACATAGTGATGGCGATGTGGGTTTTTCACAGCGCCTACTTTTTGCATCACATGATGGTACTGCTAAACGAAAATGACAAAAAAGGCTGAGAGAAACCCTATTGTGTGCAACGACGACGACGAGATGATAGGAGAACGAAGTTGTGCGTCAACACGATTATCAGAACATGAAGCTACATGGCGGCGTAAGGAAGGGGTGTGACGAGCTTTGTTAAAAACCCTAATGTGTTGTGGCCCCTCTTTGGATTTTAAGTAATTAGGCCTACCTGACCTAATTCAAATTAGGGTTAGACACATTGTTTCATTTAACTTAATAACAATCCTAACCTCACCGCTAACTGCCTATCGTCGTTGTTCACTATCGCTTATTGCTGTCCATCGCCACTTTCCGCCACCGTGTTCACAGCTGTTGTTTCCACCATTGAGAACTATAATTATATTTTTTATATATTTTAAAAAATTATGTGTATATATATTGTATTATATGTATATATTATGTATTTGTTTTGACCAGAAGGCTTCCACCATGTGATGATTTTCATTATAACTTCATCAAGGATTTCTAGGGTCTCTAATATATTCCGTTATACGATATCGATAACATTGTATAGTGTTATCAAAAATCGGGTATAACAGGGCCATGGTGGAAATCGGTGGCGGGTTTACAACATGTCGTCGTCACATGGTGGTGCTGCGGGTTTTTTACGATGGCCTATTGTAGTCGCTTTTTGTATTACAGGATGCTGAACAAAAATGACGAAAAAGGTTGATAAAATCGCAATGAAAGTAGCAGCAATGGGGACACGATGATCGGAGAACGATGTTGTGTGACAGCGTAACGAAGGAGGCACGACGAGCTCTGCTGAAAACCTTACTGTGTTGTGGGCCCTCTTAGAGTTTTAAGGGTTGTAAGTAATTAGGCTTACCTGTCATAATTTAAATTAGGGTTCAACACATTTCTTCATTTAACCTAATAATAGCCTCGCCACTCACTACTTATTTGTTGCTATAAATTGTCGCTTGCTACTGCTCACCATCACTTGCTGCTACCTATTGCCCTTTCCATCATTTATGTTCACCACCACTGTTGCCACTACTGACAACTGCAATTTTATTTTTATATGTTTTTAAAAATTGTATATATATATATATATATTGTATTATATGTATATATTTTGTATTTTCTTTTACTGGAAAGCTTCCTCTATAACCTGTTTTGATTTCCATTATAACTTTATAAAGAATTTCTAGGCTCCCTGATATATTATGTTATCTAATATCGATAACACTGCACAGTGTTGTCAAAAATGGGGTATGACGATGTCATGGTGAAAATCGATGGCGGGTCTATGGCTTGTCGCAATCACATGATAGTAGCGATGTGGGTTTCTCATGGTGGCCTATGACGACCGCTTTTTGCATTACAGGATGTTATCGCTGAACGAAAATGGAGAAAAAAACGGATAGAAACACTAATGTGTGTAGTGGTGATAGTGATGCGACAATCAAGGAATAAAGTTGTGTGGCGACGCAACAATCAGAACACGAAGTTGCACGACAGTTAAGGAAGGAGGCGCGATGAGCTTGGTTAAAAACTCTAACGTGTTGTGGCCCCTCTTTGGATTTTAAGTAATTGGGCCTACCCAACCCATTTCAAATTAGGATTCAACATATTGCTTCATTTAAACTACTAACAACCACAACCTCGCTACTCACCACTTATTGCATCTGCTCACCATCATTCGCCGATGTCCACTAATATTATATTTTGTATTTGTTTTGACCGGAAGACCTCCGCCATAACCCATTTATAAAAGATTTCTAGGAACCCTGATATATTCCGTTATCCAATATCGATGACATTGCCTTGATGAAACGATTATGATCATCATGTGCATTGTGATATCCATAAGATAAAATTCATACCATTTACGACTTGTTTCAAAGGATTCACGCAACTTGTAACTTTAGAAGAGTTATAACCATTTAATATAGGTGGTATTCAAAGAGTCTGTTGAGCAAAAAAAACGTTGTTGACATCATGTCGTTAAAGATTTCAACAATTGATGAAAGTCAGGGAAAGGACACCTCAATTGTAGTCGTTTTCGTCATAAGAGAAAAGGTTTTGGAATAGTTCACACCTTCAATTTGGGAGAACCCCTTTTCCATAAGGCAAGGTTTGTAATGCTTAACCCTATCCTCTGACAACTTCTTGATCTTATAGACTCAGGTCATACAAACTCAGATCTTATCCTTTGACATTCTAAGTCGTGTTCGTCATCCAGGCCATTAATTCACAACTCGTGACTTCTCTCCAATAGCCATGCTTGATAGTCTCTTGAAAATTGTTTGGTTTAAATTTAGATGATCAAGACATAGGTAATGGTGATAGTAAGGGCCAATTCAATCACATTGACAATGGACTGAATCATAATAGTTAAAGATGATTGAACATACTTAAGAGGAGGGAAATAATACTTGTAAAGAGCATGATAGGACGAAGGTTGGTTAGATTAAGTTGAACAACAAGGTAAAGGTAAAGATAGAATGAAATGTTAAGACATCTTGTGATAAACAAGATGAAAGAATCAAAGAAGGAGAAAGTTCCCGATTTGACAAAGGGGACAATGGAGTTTCTAAGTATATAGGATACTGGAGAAAGTAGGTGAGTTGTATTTGTGGAAGGAAAATACCGATATTTCTGAAAATGAAAATTTCTTTATTGCTTAAATCCAAATCAATATATATATATATATATATAGTTTGCTAGGTCAAGCATCAAAATTGTGAATCCACAGGTGTGGTTGCCGTCAATATCTAGTTTTTAGAGTGTTTGCCAATATGTCTATACCAATGCACGTGTGATCGATCACATAATTGAATCTAAGACTTCCTAAAAAAATAGAGATTGTGATAATGGGTGGATTTTGTTTGAAGTTTAGTAACTGGAGTTTTGCTTTAAATTTAAAATTACAAATATAAAAGTATTTACCAACAGCTTTAAATGAATTTATGCTTCTAACATACCTAAGAAACAAAAAGCCGAATATCAAAAGAGAAACAATTCCTTTACATATTTCGATACAAGAAACAGCTATAAGAGGATAACAGTTCTTACACAGGATCAATAGTATGCTTAAATGATACATGTAAATACCTTTAAATGAATTCATGCTTGTAAGATACCCTCCATCAAGAATCGATAAATTGCAACTCTGTCTCAAGGACAGGGCTGAAAAGATGCCAACTAGAATCATGGAATGCATTATAATAATCATCTGAAACTGTTTGGATTCTAAATTCATTTGTGAATCCTCGAGCAGCCAAAATATACCCCATTGAATTAACAATAGGTGAGTTCTTACACAATGACACATGCTGCTCATATGTTTCAAAGCTGTTCCCAAATAATACTATGTTTTTCAAGAGATTCAGTTTCCAATTTGCTTGCAACAGGTTGTTATATAACTCTGCCTCACAGTGAGGCATGAAGAACATTGTTGGCTTTAATGCCTCTCGTCTCCCGAACTCGTTTATGGACATGACAGAACAACCAAGAGTTTCCAAAACCCGAGACTCAGTTGCAGAAAGAATAGGATCAAATACCTCTATGTTTTCAATCCAACTGAAATCTCTTCTCAACAATATTGCAAGGCTAAGCTGCAATCGAGGGGGCTCATACAATTCAATGCTGCCAATACCATAAATGACCATTTGCATCTTTATCTCCGAGCCCAAAACCCTATTGAAGTAATCAGCAACTGATGTTTGAATTTGATCCCTGAAAGTATGATAGAATTCAGATTTATCAATCTTATTTATACATCTTTCCATTTTTTGCACCAAGGTTGATTCTTTGCTTGGATCAATCAGAGAATCTGTTGGAGTCCATGGCTCTTGTTTTTCCTCCAAAACTTCAGATTTGGTAGCTTTTCTTCTTTGTCTGCTGCGACGGGGTAAAACAACCGTCCAGCCTTCACTTGTTGCACAGTTGTTAATTGTTAGAGTTTTCTCTGAAGCTGCCATTGAGACACTAGAATTCTCTTAGTCTCTGATGCACTGCTTCAACCTCAGAATGCAATGTCAAATTCTGGGTAAATTACGTGGCATTTGGTGCTGGCTTTCCATGATTACTCGTGCAAAATAAACAGTAGCCTGATCCATGCTATCAGTAAATATTCAAGACGAAGATAAAATTAGTGACTGCATACTACTAAAATAGGCAAAAAGCATTAGGTAATATGCATCTATGCTAAAACATCTTTTAAAACGAACCCTTGATTATAACCCCAGCATGATCATCATGGAAAAATTCCAAAAAGAAATGGTAGTCATGAGAACCCAAAATCAATATACAGACGTAGTACGGATCAATATACAATCAACCTAGATATATTAAATATCTATTAGGGACGTATTTCAAGCTTAAGCTTAGTGAGAAATCTTAATTAACATTTTGTGGGACTAGAAAAATTGAAAATTACCAATATAAAGTGATTTCGCCTTTAAGGACAACACGCCCTGATAAAATTTCTCAAATTGTATGATCGTAGTCCTAGATAAGAGATTCCATAAATAAGAAATCTTAACCTCGATGAACAGTGCAAGCTGGTCAGAAATAACAGAAGCAGAAATAACATAACCATCTTCAAATGTGACCAAATAGTATGTTGAAGCCGCAAAGCAGCACACAGAAAACCATTATAAGAAGCAAATTAAGCACTTGCAAAGGAATGGTGTAATATGCAAGGAAAAAAAATTGGCAGATGCTGAAGTCTCTGGGGAAGAGCAGAACAATTTGCTTAGGTAATTTGAGAAACAGGAGACAGAATACATGCGCTTAAGAGGCAAAATTTGGGGCCCGAGATTTTGAGCCCTTGACTATGGCAGGGAAAGGGCTCATTTGGAGATGTCAGAGAGGATGATTGGTCACGTACATGCTATGGAGAAACTTCAGAAATCAGATATGCTTGGCAGAGGCTAGGTTCAACATGTAAAAGCTGAGAGGAATCCACTGGCAGAAATTGACAACAATCCCTCAAAACAGGCCCATGGAGAAAGATTATGTTGTCTAAAGAAGTTCAGCTTTTTGGGTTACACGTACAAGAACTTTGAAATCATGAATGTGATCAACTACCTCCAATTGCTGAACTGAAGAAGAGAACAAAGACTAAGCGGTCATCTATGAAGACCCTATTTGATGATGAATCAGCTATAGTTTTCAATTGAACTGTCCAAGGGAGCTTCTTAAAACTCTTACATACTCAACAGGAACTTGCCGAGAAGTCTGAATCTCAATCATGGTTATCAAAATCACGAGTCAACACGTGAACTCGTCCGAGCTCAGTTGGACATTGAAAAAAAGCCAAAAAAGACACCGGATTTGTTTGCTTCTAGGTTAGGATTTATGCAAAACGCACCCAGAGAAAATCCTAATCGAATAAAATTACTATGAAATAAATATGTACTTTCAAATTGATTTTCAATTGTATTCCGTCGAGGGACAAACCTCCGGTGCTGATGCGGCACCGCCGTTTTCGGTGCCGGAATCCCAGGCGGAGAAATTGGAAGGAGCAGCCGCCGCCGCCGCCAAACTTGCGCCAAATTTGAAACTGCAGAATGTACAGTGGGAAGTTACAGGAGGCTTAGGTTTACAGAGAAGAAAAAGAGGGAAAGAATACAAAAATAGAGGAAAAAAAATTATTAAAATTATATGTTTTTTAATTATTTATTTATGAAAAATATTCAAAAATTACTTAATTACTTTTATTTACTTAGGTTTGAAATAATGCTGGAGTATTTTTCTCAGGTTTTAAAATAAAACTTTGTAACTTACAGAAGTTTAAAAACATCTTCCTTGGCTAAATTAATTCCTGGAGTTTTATTAATCTATGATAAATAACTTTCCTTAAATACTAATTTTACGTGCGTGAACACTGCTACTACTAATTTCTGTTATATATGACATCTTTTAAAATTAAAATTAAAATAAATATAAATTTGGAATTCTATTAGTTTATAACTAAAAAAATTAGTAAGCGGTTTAATTAAATTTTAAAACTATTATAAATTTGAAATCTCAGATTGAGTCATTATTAAAAACGTTATTCTATTAAATGTTTAAAATTTTTATATTTTTCAATTAAATATCTATTATTACAATGTAAAATAAAACTTCATAAATTTGAAAAATAAAATTATGAAATCCTTAGTGTTTTTGTAAAAAAAAAAAACGATAATAGATGTTGTGTTATAAAATATATGAATGAAATATTCTAATTTTTACTAATAATATTTAAATCATATAAATGAATGTATCAAAAGAGGGAATAATAAAAATTTGATATTCGTGGTTAAAATATATAACAAATATTAAATGATATTTTTAACAGATAACTGTAAACAATAAGTACGAGTTATCATTTGTTAATGGCATGAGTACCGATATTATAGTATCCCACTCGTGGATATCCATTAATTATTGGTGGTAAATTTTATCTAGATATTTTAAAAAGATCAAAATAAGTAAGAAAAATATTAATATTGAAGAGTTGTTTAAAATTTGATTTTATATAATTATTTTTTTATTTAGACTTATTAAATTGAAGTTGTTTTTTAAAAGAATTATTTGTTAAAACTTGTATCTTATGATACAACTTATTTGAATTTATTTTTTAGAAAAATCAAATTTATTTGCATCAATGTTTTATTGTGTAATTTTACTTAGATTACACTTTAAAATATTTTTTTTATCTAGGTTTATATTTTAAAGAACTTTTTTTATCTAGGTTTATATTTCAAATAATCTTATTTAAAAAAAATATATCCATGGGTGTCTAAAATAAACCTTGCAGTTATTTTTCCTCCGATATTTGACAAGTGACTGTACAAATTTCTTTAGACAGATAGTTAACAAATAAATAGTACCCGTATTCGCATGAATGTTTTGTCATGCCCAGTTCTAGTTAAGAATGAAAAAACAAATACAATTTTTGTTACTTATTATCGGGTGAGGATACACTAGGAAACAAATGGTCTGAGCTAGATTGCATGTGTGTCGGGCGAGGAAGAAATTTGTAAATCAATTTCTAACTAAGTATATTTGGGCATTGTGTGTGTATTCTATTTAGGACAAGAATTTTAATGACTCAGTGCACATTATTTAACTTCATTTAATAGGTGTTAGTTAGCCTAACTCAGATAAAATCTTCCAAACAAGTTGTCTCATTAAAATTTGGATAGAATGATTAGATGTCTTTTCTAATCCATGTTTGGATGAGAATAATACGGCGCTTTGTAAATTCATTTGAAATGATATAATGACATTGATTATATTTTAAAATAGTTATTCGTGATTTATTTTATAACTATACGATCATATTTTAATATGAAAGCAAATTAAAATGCAGTTAGATTACCGTCTTTTTGATGTAATTATATATTTAATATTTGTAAAAGAAACTTATAATCTCATCTGTTTAGAGATGAAAGCTTTATTTTAATATTTTAGTAATTTATAACATTTTATTTTATATAATAGTAAGATCGTTAAAATCACTTTCAACAGTATTTTTCAATTCACAATCCTAACACAGGAAGTTATTTAAAACATGTTCTTTTATTAGTATTTAGTGTTAATGTTATAACATTCATGTTTTACTATTTTACCAGTTGTGTGTGCGAAGAATGGTGTTCATAGTGCAATGCAGAACACACTATTCTGCAGGTTCGCTAAGCATAAGAACAGCCGGGGGGGAGTTGTCTTTAGTATCTAGACGAAAATCATTCCAGAACAAAAGGTTAATTGATGATGAAAAGCACATTTCAAAATTTGGCACCTCAAACCCTTCAAATGCATTATATATATATATATATATATATATATATATATATTAAAATGCATTTTGAGGAAAGTATTAAGTTTCTATTATATAATAAATTACTCAGGAACCTTCTGGATGCCTTCAGGTTTCAGTTATTGAAGAAGCCAATTCTTGACGAAATGTTGGAATTTTGTCTGCTTCAACAGCCATGATTAATCCTGTTGGCCTGTAATTCTTAAGCTGTAGCAAGCAGAAAGAATATATTGTTCAGAATAGATAATAAGAGAAACTACTATCTACTTCGACAATATCAAAAATGACCAAGACACTGATAAAATTCAGAATTATTGCACTACATCTTAAAATTAATTAAAAACAATTGTGTGCCTTCCACGTTAATAGTTTTAAATGTTTAGCCGCATCTAATCCTTAAATATGTAGAGCCTTATTCATTCAAAATTAAAAGTGAGCAAATTAAAATTTAGAGTTTTATAGCCCACTTAATCCCGTGGTAATAGTGCAGCAGCGAAGAGAAATGAGCCAATCAATCATATCCAATGGTATTGAAAATAAAATTTTTGACATGATAGCTTTCGCTGTTAAACGAAGGTAAACTACACTTTAGATGGTAACTTATTAACAGTAGTTTTTTTCTTAACATCCAATCCTGTCTAAGAACTAGGATCCTCGTAACAACCAAAGAAAAACAGACATGAAGCAAATTTTAGATACAACGAGCTATTCAATGTGGCAATATGTAACAGAAAGCCCCTTCCCCTCCAAACGAGCTATTCTTTGCATATCGAAATATAGATAATTGTTAACATTCCGATGTAAGTATTAGGTGCATTTTACATCTTTAATGCATTTACTTATAAATGATTGAAAAAGAGTAGGCAATGATGTAGTCTATTCTCCTTGTGCAACTAAAAATACCAAATTAGTTAGATTAGATGTGAAACCCAAGAAATTTTTATTAGTATATTTCTATTTGTGTAGTAAAGCATGTGTTATTGGAATAGGGATGCGTTTCTCAATCTAAGCCCAAACATCTTCAACCCCTGATATTTCAACAACCTACGTTTCTCAATTACCTTAGCAAACGGATCTAAGATTGCCTCCAAAGGAGTTGGCCAAGTCTTTCCCTGTCCTTCTCTACTTTAAGTTTGTCGCCTTTGTTCCTATTTGTCCTTTCAATCTTGTCTCTTAATTGACCATTAAATGTTTTGTTACATTTCATGCTAATTCTTTTTGCTACGCAGTGGTTCAGGTTGTCTGATTGGCAAGGACATGAATCTTGTGGCCTACATTCTCTAGAAACAATTTTTTTTCTTTCCTGTTTTGCAGCACCATGTCCTAAGCTTCTTCATGATTCTTGAGTCATCCAATTTGGCTAAAGTCGTGAAAAATGGTCTTGGTCTCAACAACTTACAAGTATATATTGCTTAGGCGAACTCATACTAACTCTAACAAAAGACTAACTTAATTTAAATAATCAGTATTGGGCATGTTACTCCATTTATATAAACATCACAACCACACAGAAAGACCACCTTGTCAAATAAAGTATAGATGTATCCTAAGTCCCATTAAAAAGTTGACAAAAAATAAGTAACTTTCGGCATGTTAATAAGAATTATGAACATAAAAATGATAATTAAGATTGAAGAAACATAAAACTTGCCTCATGAGGTGCAAGCTGCTGACTTTGCAATGGAAAGCAGAAGGACCATGAGCTTAACTGGAAATTATTAGGAAAATAATCAGTAATCAAATAGAAACAAAATAACTCAAAATGATGCCAGAAAATATCAATACCTTATGAAATATTTCATCCTCAAGCTTTAAATATATTGTTTCCTCCTCACCATCATTGTTCCGTTTTGTTTTCTGTTCTGCATTCTTGAGCTATATTTTGACACCCAAAGATAAGTAAAATGTCAGGGAACAATGAAATTGGAGCATAAGAAAACATCTTAACATAAGCTACATACAAAAAGGGAGATACTACAGCATCATACATACCACATAAATTTTGCTGAGTATTATATAATGCTTAAATTTGAAGGAATTTCGGAGCTCCTCCGTTGGCTGTTAAAAATAAAACACAACAATTTAAGTTCTAAAGAGGAAAACCATCTCTAGCAGTCAAACAAAAACACACAGTAACACCTCACCAATGTGATACTACTGACATCTAACCTCATCTTCTGTGGCCCACAACACTTCATCAAAAAGGGCACCGTAAAGTGGTGGCAAAAGCTGGGGAGGAAGGTTCACCATGCGCTGAGATACCAGGAGAGCTACATCACCTGCTTGCTCCCCCAAAAGCAATTTCAACTTGTCAGCAACACCCTTCTCTTGGTGAGCTTTACGGAGAAGAAAATCCTTGAGTGTCACAATGCATCTATGCTCCTAGCAAAAGTATTTACAACAGGTTAGAAACTTGATGTTGTTTGCTAAACCAGTTTCAACCTATGAAGCTTGGACATGCTTCTTAAATGACACGCAAGCAAACACACGTCCAATTCAAAAAAAAAAAAAAATGAATATCCGACAATCCTAACACAGTTCCAATACAATTTTAAAATAAATTAATACAATAATTTTTCTAAAAATTCATAAACTTATTAAGAAACAAGAAACAAGTCTTATCTATGATTAGGAATCTTTAGATTATATATGTTTGTTTTCACTCTTTTGGATTTTAAATAGATGAATTAGATTTATTTTTGTTATATCTTATTAACCTTGTTCATAGATGATTTTTGTAGTCAATTTATATAATTCATAGTGATGTAATATATAAATTCAGTGGTGTAATATATAAATTTGTGTCCCCGTGTCTATGTTGTGTCCGTGTTCATGTCATTATCCATGCTACATAGGTCCCAAAGCATTGAAAGCAAGTTTGATGCATAAGAGAAAGCAAGTTTGATGCATAAGAGAAAGCACGCTACCCGGTATCTATACAAATTAAGAGCAGTAACAAGAGCAAAGATTCCTTCATCCTCATCATCCTCTATCTTAACAACAGTCCCCACGGTGGTCTGCCCCAAAATCAAGTCTACAAAGGCGCTCAAATCCCATTCTTCACTGTCAAGGTAGGTTTGCAACAAGGTCTTCACTCCATGAAAATCATCAGCTTTCGGATCGAAAAATGAAAAATCCGCCTGGACAACCTACAACAACACAACTATTTCAATTAAACTTAGTTCAGGTTTCAAAAAATGGTCCGTGACCATGATTTCAGCCACAACTTCAAAGTTTATGAAGCTTCTGCTACTGTAAACCTCGACCTCAGTAATCCAATGTTGAACTAGAAACAGTTTATAATGGAAAAAAAAAAAAATATATATATATATATATATATATATATATATATATATAGGATTAGGTAAGAGGTATTACATCAAAATCCTCGTCGGAAGACTCGGAATGTTCCGGTTTGGAAGAATCTTCTCGGTGAACTCCCTGAAACAATACGAACATTATTCCGATTAATCTTAGCAGTTCAATGTTGATAGAAACCTTACACTTATAAGAATCACATAAGGATTGCGATAAGAGAGGTCTTACATCCAAATGACGGTGAGAAGACTGTGACGGTTGGGGTTCCTTAGCAGGGAGGGTGCGGTTAGGGTTTTGAGAGTGACGCTTGCGAGCGAGAGCGAGAGCGAGAGAGCGAGCGAAAGGGGAGAATGTAATAGGCCATGATTTGAGCCGTTGACGGCGTCGTTTTGGCCTTGGAAGGGTTTTGGAGTTCGCTTTCAGAAGTTGAGAACGCATCACGAGCTATGGCGTGTTCTTCAATGGAGAAGATTATTCAGTTTCGGTTCAAATTTTTGTTAACAAAACTAAACTGTGTTAGTTGTCTCCTCTGTGTTCCGTTTTGCTTCTGTGCTCCCAATCTTCAGTTCAGACACTTGTTTGAATAAACCCTAATTAAGATTTCTTCCCTCTAATATTACTATAAAGGGGCTCAGAAATGGTTTCAAATAATTTTATGTAACGTGGTCTTGTTTTATTTAATAAGAATATTGATAATCATAAATTAATAAATGTTATTTTGACTTTCAATATGAAAAATTATTTGGAATTGTTTAAGATATGGATAGGAATACTTTTTTTATAAAATTATTTTTATAAAACATTTAAATAATATTGCATAATTATTATATTATAATAGTGATGATTATTAAATTTTTAAGTCACAGTTAAATATATTTATCAATTTTTTTATGATTTTATTTTTGAATCAATTAACTTATAAAATTTTAACATTCATTTACTGAAAGACAATGCAGATTTCAATAATTTAAAAACAAAACAAGACAATGCAGATTTCAGTAATTTAAAAGCAAAATATTGTTCATCGAAGGTCGTGATTAATTATAGCTAAATTTAGACATGATTAATTATGCATGATGTAAGAAATAGTGGTTTAATCAGCGTTGGTGACGTGTACCTAATTGATTGACATGATTTTTTAAAAATATTATTATTATTATTATTATTATTTTAAATTTCACATTATTTAGGAAGTAATGTTGTGTTAATGTTGCAGAAATGAGGTTTATTATATGAATAAAGAAGGATGACCACGAATGGTTCATGACTATGCTGCGTAAACGCACTCAAAAAACCATTACAAGTTTGGCAAACCAGACCACCAAAAGTCACTTGATGTGGTCATTCTTTCTTTTCATTCTTAACCTTCTCTCTCTCTTTTTTTTTTTTCGTCCACTAATGTGCAATAACGATGGTTCATAAAGCTTTGAAATTATATACAAGGATAATGAGATTTAATTAGTTGACAATTTTAATTACCTCTATTTTTATCACTAAATTAAATTATAATCTATGTATTGTCATTTAAACAATGAAAACTTTGAACTGAATGACATATCATTTATCCATTTAACCTTAAGAAAGAAAGAAACTAATAGTGAGTGGGTGTATATATGATAATATAAATTGGGTATGAAGAAAATAGTGGGTGGGTGTATATATGATAATATAAATTGGGTATGAAGAAAATAGTGGGTGGGTGTATATATGAAAATAATAATAAAAATAATAATAATAATATTTTTTTGACATTAAATTATGTCAATTAAATTTTACATCAAGATAAAACCTTACAAGTATGAAAGAGTAAATATTTTGAGGAATTGTTTTTTTAGGATTACTTTGAATTTAAAGTATGAAATAGGAGTTTAAAATAGTAAAATGAAGTTTAATAATTTAAATCATGATATGCATAGTTTTAAACAAGAGAGAAAAATTGAGACCGATAATTTATTTTTAGGAACCTTTTGGTAGAAGACAATTTTTTTCGAAAAATTATTACACTCTGTCAACTGTCACACCGTTCATCCTAAGCCACCACCAAAGAACAACAGCCAAGTCCCTTTGCTGATAGACTAGGGGAAAGTTATCCTATTAAAAAGTGGACTATGCATGAAGAAATTACGGTGTCAGAGGCACAAGCCTTTTTATTTTATACCTTTTACGGTTAAATAAACATGTAGATGGAGGTTGGTTATAATTTTGAAGAAAAAAATAAATTTGATCGAAGTTACCAAGTTGTGGCTTGGCTCTGAGTGAATACCATCATAGAATTTGGTAGTTTCTACTCATACGTAGCCCATAACTAGATTTGATCCAAGATTCCTGTGTCATCCATTTTTTTTTTTCTTTAGCTTTATTCATTCTTCCATCTGCTATTATCTCTCGATCCATATATATTATAGCATAATGACGAATTGAACTAGGCACTATACAGGTGATCATTCCTAATTATCCACATAATAAAACGACTAATTGAACATACCTAAAAAGCAAATCGATTAAAAACTGGGGATAACATGAAAATAAGATGAGCAGAAACCCTTTTGCCCTCAACTATTGCTAATGTATCTTGAATTTTCCATTCACTAATAATTACAATATCACCTGCATAGAACGAAATGAATATAACCATTTAAACAGACATATAATAAGAAATTGTTGAGGCCAAGAGTGGGGACGAACATTTTATTTTCCAATAACCCAAAACGATCGATTTAAATTCAAATTCTTGACTCCAACTGCCTAATAGATCACATCAAATCAACTGGACTCAATCCTCTACTAGATCCAAACTGCCTTTCAGTGTTTCATTAATCACTGGCAAACAGAAGTGACGCTGTGAAGAGCTCCATGATATTATACAAAAAAATTAGTTTCCACGCTTGAATGCATGAGCCATATTTCATTAGATGAGCACTTCTAAGACTATATCCAGAAAGTGAAACCATATTCGGGAGAAAATGTACACAGAACCTGCTCTAAGTAAATTAGTTAGTACTTGTTTGATGTTGATCAATCAAAACACCTGCAGTAGAAACAGAAAAATATATATTAACATAAGAGCGTAATTTAAATACATTGTTAGTATAAGGATTTTACATTGGCCACCAATTAGAAATCATGTGGAAATTCATATTGGAAGACAGTGTAACTAATACATTCTAATTAAATCTTCAAACAAAATTGATGAAGTTAAATGAAAAAAGTAAGAGAATATTTCATTTAAATTTAAAGTACATATCTTAAATGCAGTTTCAAAAACCATACAATTTGGTGAGGGTAAGCAGAGGGTATCCAATTTAGAGGTCAGGGCACGCCATAAGTTTCAACATGGAGCTTACAGAGCTCGGACATACAATATTTGATTTAACTTAAAGAGTATATTTGGACAAGCTTATCCTGAAAAACTTCTACGAGAAAACAATATGAAGAAAAAGATTGTCTTGTTCATAAGTTAAAATTAACTTATGCAAGTTAAAAATAAAAATTTATATAAACTACATGAAAGAGATTCTGCGAATTAGTTAATACATAAGCAAATTTTAATTTATAGAAAAGTTAAGTCATTTATTTTTTATACCTTTCTCTTCTGAAAGTCCTAATCTACCCTAAGTGAGCAATGCAAGTATCATTTGATTCTTCCACTACAACTTGTAAGTCAATGGACTACCTTATAAACTTACTTTGACCAAAATTAAGGTGTTTAAGTTTCCTATACAAGCTTATAGCTAGCCTAAACTACTTCAACTAGTTTATAATTTACATAAGCCTGTAGCTATTTTTCCTTACACTTATATCCATACTAGTTTCCTATACTTACTTTTTACCCTGGGTCTCTTAATTGTTCACATGTAACTATTGTTAGTGATTATTTTAATTATCACATATTCTATTTTTACTAATTCTTGGGTTATTTTTTCATACAATACTATAATACTTATTTTAACTATTACACTATTATGATTAACGTTAAAGAAAATATTTTATCTTAAAAACTAACAACAAAAAACTTTATCCTCTATATATTTATTTGCATTAAATTTTCCAAATGCAATATTACTCATCTTTCTGCGAATCCATATTTCCTAACAACAGATCTAGGGGAAAACACTATGTGCAAACCTTCTGGACTTTCTGAATTAGTATACACAGATCTAAGTTTCAATAGATAACTGCTTTCCGCAAAATCATGCAATGATTTATATCCTCGTCCCCCGCCATCATCTTCAGATTCGGCAACATCCTTAATTGGCGATCTTCTACATTTATCAGCTTCCTAGTTAAACATCAACAAATTGAAACATAAATAATAATAATAATTGCTGAAGATATGATTTAATTACATTAAATAGGAAAATATGATATGATTTGATCACATAAAATAGGGAAATGTCTTAGAAAATGTTTTTTAACACTAGTTATTGATTTTGTTCCTTACTATTGTATCTAATCATTATAAATAAGAGTACTCACACGAGTACAAGATACACAATGATAAGCAATATTTTCAATATGGTATCATCCGAGACCATTTTAGTCACCAATTCATTGTTAAGCCATGACTTTTTCCCTAGAGGCAATGCCCCTGACTCTATCACTTTGACTTTCGTGGGTAAACAATACTCAACATTTTTGCTTTCCAGCAGCCACCGCGCCCTCGGGGCATACTTTGCTCTCTGGCAGCCACCGTGTGCTCCAAGCACTTTTGCTCTCTGGCAACCATCACACCCTTGGGCCAGTTTTGGTCTTCTGCAGTCATCACATCCTCCAGCAGCTTTTGCTCTCCAACAACCACCACGTCCTCTGAACATTTTTGCTATTTCACAGCCACCATGCTCTCTAAGCGTTTTTTGCTCTTGAAAAGATGTTCTGTCCTCTGACCTCTAACAGAACCCTATGATCGAAGTTGACCTTTCTCTGGCAACCACTACGCTGCTTGACACATGGCCAACTGCTGCCATGTGCCAGCAGCTCCTTAGCATGTGATCTTCACAGACCTGCACCAAATTGATGCATGAAGCTTGACTTGTCAGCTCCAGCAACCAACTGGCTTGTTTGTTTACTAAGTCTCTCAAGGAGTCTTGTGCTAATGATATTTGTAACAAACTTGTCTCATATGAAACACATGTTACAACTTGAGAGGGAGTGTTAAAGATGTGATTTAATTACATCAAATAAGGAAATATGATTTGATACATCAAATAGGGAAATATCTTAGAAAATGCCTCTCATTATTAGTTATTGAATTTGTTCCTCATTACTATATATCTTCTCCATTATAAATAAGAGTACACTCACATGTGTACAAGATACACAATGACAAGCAATCCTTTCAATAATAATAAAATCTAAACAAAAGCAACTGAGTAGAAAATTTTTTGCGACATAGATGAAGGACAACATAAACAAACAAGGCATTCAGAAAGACCTATCATCTAATGCTAAGGTATTGCACTTAAATAAAATGGCGTACCAAGTAATTTATAGAAATTCACCTGTAAAAAGCCTAGCATTTGCTCTTCAATTGTACCACGCATTGCTAGTGTTTCCACGTGAATAGGACGAGAAGCACCCATACGGTGAGCACGACTAATTACTTGCTCCTCCATACTGACAAGATTTTGATCAAGTCAGAAGATAATTAAATTGGATAAACATTCCAAATTGAGTCAAAGTAGAAGGATCGAGCAAATTGATAAACCAAAAGATTCAATGCCAATCACTTTATGCAACAACATGGCAACAGTTTGCATGTTGAATTCCAAAACAGAACAATTCAGTATTGACAAATTATGTAAATTAGCCACAACCAGAACCACAATTTTAAATGACTAAATCATCTATCCCGAAAAAACAAAATTTTACCATGCTCATGATTTTAGAAGAAAACAACATAATGCAGAAATTTAATATCTCAATGTCAATTCATTCCTCAGCCAATAAAAAAATCATTTATATTCGTGTTCGCAAATTAGAATAGTCTGACGTATTAACCTTCTGTCCCAAATTGGCTCCATTAGAAATACATGCGTAACAAAACTTAAGTCAAGACCCAATGCAGCACTTCCATCCATCAGAAGCGCCATACAACTTGAATCATGCTGGAACATGGCTAAAGACTTCTTCTGAAAAAGGAAAAGGTAAATTAACCAAAGGTCAGAAACCAAAAGTAAATTAAAATTTTTGGAAACAACAATTGAGAATTCCAACATTATACCTTGTTGCTCGAATGCATGGGGCTATACATCCCAGTATATTTGATACCAGCAATAGTCAACTGCCAACGAGAAACAAGTGTGATTTAATAGTTAGATCATTTGCAAAAGCATCCACAGATGCCAAAAAAGTAAAATAGAAATATTTCACAAAAGATCACACAGAGATGCACCTGCTGTTCAATGACATGTATATGCTCAAGAAATTGAGAAAATATCAGAACTTTCTCCAGGTTGACATTGGTCTTTGTGCTGCTCTTGGAACATTTCTGAAATGCTGAAGAGAAACTATTCTTGATAAGCATCTCATCAGTATTGTTACTGAAGCTGGTCTCTTCATTAGTTCCTTGCAGAGCTTTCAACTTGTGGACAAGATAGGAGACTTTAGTACTAGATGTAGATTGCCAGTCCGGATCCCAATTATCCTGAGTTCAACAATCAACATTGCATATTAGCTTTGTAAAACAGAAGGATGGAAGGAAAAGATGAATGTGAATTGCCAACTGAGCTCTTCAAAACCATGCCTGCTTATATGAAGGTTGTAGCTCAATAAGATCTTTGGGTACCGGCCACTTTGGATTAGGATTTTCAGGACGGGGAAGTCTACTTTGCATCTCATACAATTTACCGCAGCCAGGATACGTACACTTTGTATGGTCTATAGAAACACAATCAAGGCACAACAGATGCCGACATGGTGTAATGACCGGAAGGCGGCACCATTCCTTGCACCTTCACAGTTTATTTAGAAAGTAAAATATTAATAAGCAGCAACAACCAGACGAAGAAAGAAAGCTACAAAAAAGAACAAAACCTAGGTACTACCTGACACAGTGACCACCGTACAAGAGATTATATCTTATAGAGGTATACTCTCCAGAAGTAGGATCCAGACCACTTTGTACTAATATATCCATTGTTTCTTGAATATCTTCTCCAGCATGTGTAACTTTAATATGTCCAGCAACACAGCATGAAAGCCTGACATTTTTTATAGTTGCCCTGCGAAACTTCCACTGTTTTGGATTCAGTAGACTCTCAACATGTGAGGGATCATTCCAATCAGCCATCAATATATTACGCCGTACTGTGATTACCAATTCATTGTAACTTCTAGCATGCTCCTCATTAAAATCCAGATAAACAAATTTCTTGATGCATGGTGGAATGCTTTGTAAATCTGCCTTTCTAGCACTAATCATGCATCTGTGAAGTAGATGTAACAGACGAGACCTTCCTTCCTCCATTTCTGCTTCAAATGGCCTAAGCACACCAGCTTCCCATGACTTTTGATTCAGTCCATAACATTCTTCATGAAGGAACCTTAGCAATGGTTGCAGATGTGGAAGTTGACTGTTAGGAGTGTTAGGTGTAGGAGTTCCTGTTAGTATCCATCGATTAGAAGCTATCAATGAAATAGCCATTTGCAACTTGTTTGTTAAGTTCAAGCTAGACCCAAGAGTGTGCCCCTCATCTAAAATTACTCTAAACCAATGCACTTGCATCAAAACACTCTTCTTACGAGGGCCCCACTCTGCACTCAAACGACTAAAAGTGGTTAAGACAACATCATAATCCCACGCAAGACAATGCAAAGATGGCTTCCGATGATCAGTCCAAACATAAATCCGCAATTGACCAGGTCTCACATGCTTTTCTATTTGTGTTTTCCAATGATCAACCAAGTTTGCTGGAACAACTACCAGGGTGGCTCTTGACAAGTACAACCTAACAAAATCTATAGGCTCACGGAGTGCCATGCCAAGGGCAGCCACATCAAAAGTCAAATTGTTAAGATGTTGAGGATACAACCACTTGCACACACCTTTATCTACTCTCTTTAAGAGGCCAAATGCTTGAAATACTTTGTGGAACGCATTAAAATGTCTACTAGATGCAGTGCACGTGTTTAAAATTGGACCTCTTATTCCATTTGTTTCCATTCCTGCAAGCTTGTCTGTTGAAATTTTAGCCAACCACATCAGGGCTTTCCTTGTCTGAGAATTTATCAATGAGCGGTGCTCCTTAAGCACACTGGTGAAAAAAGAAACATTTTGTCTATCACCACCATGAGTTCCTTTTAAATGAAACCCTGGCAAGTGTGTTATCTTTGAGGTATTATGAAAATGTTGTTCAGGGACACTACAACTTTGATGAAGAGGGTCAGTGTTCATACTACAAAACCACGCTGCGCTAGAACTAGCCATACTATTGTCTGCAAGCTTTCGCCACTTGTGACAAGCATCACACTGAATCCATGTATCACTGTACTCATAACGATTACCTTCAGGCTTCCCAGGCAGCTTCTTTTGAGATACATGAGGTGTAACATCTGATGCATGCTTTGCTTCAATTAGTCCTTCACCAATTTCTCTTTCCTTGGAAATCATAGCTTCATCTTCATATGTTAAGCATAGATTTTTCTTTATGCCGCTCAACCTCCTAGTGTACTGATTTGAATGCATAGATTCCTTAAAGCATGCCTCTGCAGGTGATTTCTTCACTTCCATGGAACATGAACCCTGAAGTTTAGGGTTTTGCTGATTAGGATTTGACATTCTGGCTCTTTTGGAGGAGTAATCATGGTTATCACTAGTTCTACTAATATCTTGGCTCACATCCCTTTTACCCAATGTAGAACAACCAGTTATGTTATTACCACTGATCTCATAATAACCACATTTCCTATTACCATTATGTTGACACCAGACAACTTGTGCCCCATCTGGTGGATCTGCCAATGTACCTCGTGTCTTCATAATAAGAGAGAGAGCTGTTACAGTCTTACCCAAACCAGGCTCATCACAAAACATTCCTCCCCGAAAATCCCTGATGGTGGGAGCTTCCCCAGTGACAATTTCACCAGAAACAGTATTTACATGGAAACTAAAGCCATCTTCAGTTGAGCAAACGGCATATAAAGGGTGTGGCAAAAGCTCCGCATTTCGCTCACGATGCAACATCCACTCAACTGCTGCCCGCTGATGAGGAAACAGATTTAACTTTGTACAAGGCATTACTGAAGCAGCCAATGATCTTAGGTGATGACACGTTTCAGAAACCCTAGTGAGGTCCATTGGGTCCAGGGAAGATAAAATTTTAGTTAAAATATCATCAGATATCTCCCAAATGCCTGATCTGGATGAGTGATCCATAGGAATGATTTTGGAGCTATTACACATCCGTTGTTTTCCTACACCAGGTAGTGTCTTGAAAAGTTCATGAAGTTCAAATAGCCTTTTACTTGAAGAACTGCTAACATGGGAATGGAGCTTGCAACAAAGTACATGACAATCAGAAAGGTTCCAAATACTCTCATTTGTTCCATGAATCTTTCTACAATAATCTGGATATGAAAGCATTGAACTTCGCTCATCCCAATCACAGCTGCATAAGTGTTTAACTGTTAGCAAACTAAGTAAGTCAAAGACATATGTAAAGTATATTACACAAGGAAAACAAAGACAATAGATTAGTCAATTTAAATTATTATCACAAAATTCTGAGAATAGAACTGGTGAATTTAATAGAGACGGTATTAAGTTTTATCAAAGCTATCAAACTCAGAGAGTTACGTAAACTTGTGAGAGCTCTATAAACTCATAAGAGGTTACTTCACATGAAAAAAATAACTAATATCCATAAATCACATACTTTCAATAGTTCAATACCATAATTAAGCAAAATAGTTAAAACTATTCTTCTATTTGATACCTTTTCTTGGCATCACCTTTCTGAATCTTCTTTATTTAGACTATTGTCTAAATAAAAAAGAGATACATTTAACCTTCCTTCTCCGGGCTGCAATTGCATGCAAAAGCCTATGAAGCTGATCATCACACCTCTCATTGATGATTTTCCAAACAGCTTCATTATTACATTCAATACCAACTATGCTATACTAGAAATAATTTCACAAATAAGTAATTAAATTTTAAAAGAGACAATATTTAGAATTTTCACTTTTTCTTAATATTAATAAAGTTGCACTTAATCTTTCTCTTTCACACAATGTATCTCCTCATATACTCATTGTGGGTTTTATATTTGAAGCTACCAATCTTAGGGACACCATAGGAGGGTAGCAACTTTGAGGCATGTGGTTATATTCTTCGAAAACCAACTATCTAATACTACATTTTCAACTTTTCTCCCCTCCTATGGAGTTCCAAACTTGCTTGTTTTCCTCTCTTCAGAGTTAAACACCGTCAACAATGATGCTTTCAATTCATGAAGACAAGCTAGAGTTAAATAAGCCATGACAAATCTAGTCATCCGGTCTTATCAAGTTTTTTCCGTTTGTCAACGTCTTCAACATGCTAGTTAACACTGTTTTACCACAAATGTAGGTAGTGATCCTTCTTCCCTTCTTGATAGTGACTTGATGGACCTTAAATTCTTTCCAAAAATCTTTAAAGATAAAATCAATGCAATGGGTGGCACTTAGGGTCCAATACAAATGCGCCTTTATCAACAAGTCTCCAACTGCTTTAAAATTTGTTGCATTATCATTAACCACTTGCACTACATTTTCCTCTAACAAATTCCACACATCATCCAACATCTTAAATACTTCATCTGTTGTTTTTTAAATGTTTGAGGTATCCAATGAATAAAAGCACATAGTCCCCTTAAGACTCTATTCACCAAAAGGTTACAAATAAAATGCCTTTTATTCTTTGCTCACCCATTAGACATAATTGTGCAATACGTTCTCTTCCACTCGTCCATAAGTTCTTGAAGGATTAAATCAATTTTTTCCATTGCTTGTTTCAAAACCTTCTATAACATTATGATGAGATGGAGGTCTATATAGCCAACTCCATATCTACCAATCATCGAACATATTTTCGCAACAACTGGATTTTAATTACATTAAATGGAATGACACTTGGGTGAGAAAAATAAATTCAGCAACTACAGCATCAACTTCTTCTTTATAGCCTCTTTTGTCATTTGATTTATAGTTGCTTGAACTCTCACCTACTACTACTAATTCTTTCTTTTTCTTTAAAATCCAACATCCCTTGTCTTTCTCCAACCCCTCACTTTCTTCCTAGTCTTCAATTATATTCTACATTCTTTTCTTCAATGCAACTTCCTGAGCTTCTGCATCAATTTTTATAGTGAAGATTTTTATTTCTCTGAAAAAGAAGCACAATGTTCAAAATCCCCTCTGGTTTCAGCAAGATGATGCCTGAATCAAAATATTCCCACTCACAATCTTTCAGCAACAATTATATTTCGCTTTTCTACCATTGCCATTAATATCTATCTCATGCTTCCACCCAATATACAATATATTTCCTGGAGTATTCTTTTCTTTTACTTTAATAGATGAGGAGGCACTTAGATTGCCTAGGTTGAATTTGATCCACTCTCATACTATACAATACTAACAATTGGAAAGTGTTGAAAAAAATTAAAAATATGAATTTCAGTTAACATTTTGAATTATAAATTAAAAAAAATATACAATACGTGTTGCCTAATTTCAGTTTTCAATCATATATTGAAAAACATATTATGTAATTAAACTAATGCTACCTTTAATTGCTTCCAATTTCAATTTCCAATTATAAATTATAAAAACATATTATACAATTAAATTTCTACTACCCTAAACAGAAAAGAATAAAAAAATAATGCGTGGTCATAAACCTAATTTTAGAGAGCACTAAGTTGCTACGAACAAAGAGAACCACCATGAGAATGGCACAAACGGCAGCAACGTCACAAGCTAAGAGAACCACCATGTGAATGACAAGACAATAACAACATCAAGATGTGACAACAACAACAACAGTGTCACGAACAGAGAGAACAATAGCCCCTTGTGAACAGAGATAACCACGAAAGCTTCCATGAAAAGAGTGAATGGTGTCATCAACATTCCATGAGCAATAGATGAGGACAAGAAGGAACCCTAATCGTGGTGAGTCGTTCGCTACCCATTTCTTTTGTTTCCGTATGCAAAACAACACATATTGGCATCGCTCTTATTTTACAAAAGAATACTAACTCTCTAAATCGCCAACTCGGTTGCAAGCTTGAGTTTGGCTAAGCTTACTGAGTTTGGACAAGCCCACCGATTCTGCTCCAAAAATGAGTCTACTTGCAATTCAACTTGGGCAGCAAGTGTGGGAACATAAACTCTACAATTTTTACAAGTTAACACTCAGAGTTTGATAACATGAGTTTGATAGAATGATCAAATTTGTATTGTGAAACTTGTGAAGAATACATATATTACCAATGTATCATACATGATACACAATTGAGAAAATTGACATGACGCAAATCATTGTACACTGCTGCATGCAAGCATAGTAAATTATTTATACTTCAAATTTCAAGTTAATATTGTGGCCCCTCTCTGTTTGACCCAAACCCAATATATAATTTTTAGCTCGATTAGTGAGGCTTTGTTATAAGACCATTGAAATGACATGGGGCAAAAACATACCTTACATACAAGTCACAAGTTACCTCAAAGTCAAACAACCAATCTTATAACTTTCAGACTAGCTAGTGAGTAATCTTTGACTTGGGATCAAATGGGGAGGGAATCATGATTTTCCTCACAAATAGGTAGATCATCGATCTTCTACAAGTCTTGTATGTTGGTTTTCTTCAAGTTGTTTTATCACTGACCCAGAATTCAAAACACCAAAACAAAGTTATTTACGACTTCTCAGATTGGGTTTTCACTGGTCAGGATGGGGGAACATGTGCTAGGGCTTCCCTTTACAAACTGAACCAAATAGTCTGCCCTGCTATGACAATGTGCTTTTGGACTCTCATCCTCTTTGCTTTGTCATTGATTGGTCGGCTTTGTGTTTTATTGGGTGAAAACCTCTACATTTTTCTGCACAACATTTCTTGTTTGGCTAAGAGCTACATGGGTGTTGGATTTTCGCTTTGGTTATTGGATAGTGATGTGTTGTTGGGTTGTTCAACATAGGGGTGTCTAAGAAAGTAGATTTTGGTCTAGCTCAACTCTATAGAACCAACTTACAAGGTAAGTTTTGCACCTCGTATCGAATATAATTTGGTCATATGTCTAATTGATGTAATATCTCCAACACACCTCAACATTCCAAGAACAAGACATCTCGAGCTTGGGATTGAATATTTGTGAATGGTACGATAATGACATCATAATAGGTGGCATGATAGCCCAACAAACCTTAAATAAGACAAACTTTGATATCATGTTAGAAAGTGAATTTAGGTCTAACACAAGCTACAAAAAACTAGTTGGCAAGGTGAGATTTGCACCCACTTAAATACTGTAATTTAGTCTTATCTCAATTCTGAATCTCCAACAGGGTGCTTGGGTGTTGGGGAGTTTTGGGGCACTCTTGGGTTGTTCTATGTTCTCTATGTGTTGGTGATTGCCAAAGGAGTGCTTCAAATGTCCCTGTCATTTTGAAATGACTTGAAACACAATAGCAATGGCAACAAACCCAAAAGGTTTGTTCAAGTGGGGGAAGCAAACCCCTTGAAACTAGTAATGGATTAAAGATTGATGTGCCATGGAAGCATTGTGTTCCAGATAATCAAAATGCATAAATAAAGTGTAAATTCTGTGAAAAGGTGCTTACCAGAGGTATTATTGATTGAAGATCATTGCCAAGAACTTTGAAGGAAGTTAGAGCATGTAGAGTTGTTCCTAAAGATGTTAAGAAACTAATATGGGACATTTTTCTCAATTGCAGCAAAATCTGAATAAAAAGTTGCAGTTCAATAAATAAGAAGGGGGTTGTAGCATAGCATTGCTAAAATCTCATTCTTATTTTTCCTCTTTAGTGCTTTTCCACATCGACCAATTGCTTCTTCCTCACTAGGGTTTAGGGATCAAAAAGTTGACCTAATCTTCCTCCCAAAATGCAAAGAATCTTGACAAACCCCAAAAGGAAGGTCCCATCCTCAAACCATCAAGAAATATAGAATATGACACATTTTCCCAATATTTCAAAATGAAAAGATAGTTAATTAAAAAACAAAGTCTAGTCTTCCCTCACATTTTTCTCTCAGACAGAATTCTCCATTGTGCAATGTTTGAGGAAAGCAGGGTTTTTTGAGAAAACGGAGCTCTCTCACTATGACAATCATGTTGCTATAGCAATGGAAATATGATGATGACTTAAGAGAAACGGATGATAGAAGCATCTTCTCTTCCACTATGAAGAGGATTTTGCAGGCTCTGATTGAGGCAAGAAATGACATTCAACTTGTGATAAACTTCTCTCTTGATTTGGGTGAGTTTCAACGCCTAATTATTCTCTATTTATATTTATTTGTCATGGGTACTCTCACATAATAGTTTCAACTTGTAAGTGAACTTCAACCCTAATTCAACCTCAAAAATCAACTTATAAAGTGACGTTTAACTCACTTTTATTCCTTAATTTAACCATATTTTTAGTCGATATAAAATCTCTAGCATATATATATATATGGCAACCATATGCAATAACATCATCCACCATATGTATATGGTAGACTTTTCGTTCACCAGCATAGGTTGTTATCCACCATACTGAATCAAGCTGGTCATGGAGTTCATTCATGATAAGATGGACAGAGTTAAGGAGAATATAGAATGTCTCTTTTAGCTCCTATATATGCTTATACAGATGCCATTTGTAATATCTTTTATTCCTACAACTATCATTTTTTATTCCTTTTATAGGAAATAACAGCGATTAAAAAATTACGTACAAGAACTAAAACTGACGTTTTCAAGTACGGCGACTAAAAGGGAAAGTTCTGGGACCAAATAACTAATTAATCCTAACTAAAATATAACAAACCATTACTTATGCGAATTCAACAAAATTATTAATGTATATTTCTCTACGCTAGCACATTGCAAATTTATCAGTAAGTAAATTTGCTCAAACCATAACAAATGCACACTTTAATCCTAACATACTCTAACAAATGCAACCCAACAACAATTAAAACCTCAAATGACTACAACATGATAAAACATTACTTATACTTAGTCAACCAAAACTGTTCATGTATCATTCTTACGCAGTCTAAAGTTAGTAACAACAAATTGCACCTAAAAAATAACAATTTCTAGAACACAATACAACGGAATTCCATAGCGAGAAGACGCAAACCTCAAATGACGAAAAACGGCGGCGGCAACCGCCCCGGACCGCGGAAACTGCCAGCCACTCCACACGTGGATAGGAAGGTACACGTCAACCAGCAGCACAACCCTAGACGCCTCGACGCACACCACGCGTGCGTCGATTTTCGTGCACTTGCGGGTGACCATAGCGTGGAGCTGGTGAACCACGCTCATGCTCCCGTTCACCATCCCAACGCTATGCGTCCTCTTGGTTTTCGATCCTCCGCCGCCGCATTGCGACGAATTCAACACGGGAGACAAAACGACGCCGGTTTGGGAGCGGAACCCGACGTCACCGCCATCGCTGAAGACTTCGTAGCGCTCGGCGAAGGCTGGATTGGAGTCTGGGTGACTGACTGTGAGAACCGCACAGAGGAAACCGCAGAGCTTGTGGTCGGCGAAGGACGTGTCGCTGGACATTGTGGGAAGGAACCGGAGAGTGTAAACTAGGGCATGGAATGCAGTGATTCAAGATTTGCACAGAAGACCACAACTTCAGAAAATAAATAAAGAGAAGAAGAAAAAAATCTGAGGAAAGAAAGAACAGAGAAGAGGGTGGAATCGTCCACGGATTAGAACTCAGTTTTTGAAAACGTGGGGAATAAGAAAATATTACTGTGAACAGAAATGATAAAACGACGTAGTTTCAGGGGTTTATGCTGTTACCTGGCGCGAAGCGGTAGTTGGTTATAGATGCAAGTAAAATCATGGCATTAATTGGTTTTCTTAATCGAGAATATTATAGAAAATAATGAAATTGAATTATTTTTAAAACTTAAAAGAATAGTCTTTGTTTTGGATTGGAAAGGGATGAAAAGAAAGAATAGAAAATGAGATTATTTGGAATGAGGAAAATGTCTAGAAAATAAAAGAACTTATTTTAGATTTGAGTGACGTGACAGAATAATTATTTTATATTAATGAGAAAATTATTTATAAAATAAATTTAACGTAATAAATTTGATTGATGTGATACAATATTTTATATTGATATATTAAGAAAATTATTTATAAAATACAATTTAGTGTAAAAAGTAAATTTTTAAAAATGTAAATTAAAGTTAAACTAAAATTAAAATACAAAATTATTATAAAATTTTGAAAGTAAGAAAAATATATTTCATAATAAAAATATGTTAAAATAAATTATTAATATTTAAATTATTTTATTTTATTTCATTAATTATTTTAATATTTTTATTTTAATTAAAGAAAGCACGTTTATATTCATATTTTTAATACATTAATATATTAATATATTAATATATATATATATATATATATATATATAATTTTTTTATATTTATATATTAAAATATAAAAAAATAAAATATATA
>Ga0209700_102249_pt1 | contig 39478 bp, 19 predicted proteins | sample SiratroredBW_FD_187528 | JGI IMG/M metagenome (GOLD analysis project Ga0209700, IMG submission 187528) | Root nodule microbial communities of legume samples collected from California, USA - Siratro red BW (SPAdes) (version 2) | ecosystem: Host-associated > Plants > Roots > Nodule | place: USA...
AAAATAAATATATATATTTTATTAAAATAAAAATAAAAATAATATATATATATATATATATATATATATATATATATATATATAAAAAAGAATCCCTACATTCCTCAAATCCTCACATGTGATAATAGAAACTAAACACAGAAAGTAAACAACAATATTTTACAATATTAAATTAATATTTTATTTAAGATTTTGAGTTTTCCCTACATTTCTTTAATAATTATCTGTCTACTATAATCGTCGTACAAAACAAATAGGACATTAAGATGAAGCTTCTTGAAAGTCCGTGAAATACATCATTGTGAATAATGAGTTTTAATAAAATAAAATATGAACAAGACAGTGAGGATAATTTTTTGTTTTTCACTTAACAAGTTTCACTTATTATGTTGGTCTACAAAGAACAAAACCTAATAAGAAAAAATTTAACCGATTAACTATTTAATAATTAATATCTTTTTATAATATCTAAATCTATATCGGTTAAAAAATCATATTTAATCGAAATAGAAAATTAATAAATTCTAAATTATTGACTACCTAACATTCATCTTTACCTGCATTTGTACTTTTTCTAAAATATCAACGTTTGGCATATTTTTCTATGTTATTGGGTAGGTAATGCATGTGTGGGAGAGCGTTTTCAAGGTTCATCATATGCTTGGTTTTGCCTCACATAGCGTACCATATACCTAAAAACAGCAAATGTTTGGTTTTGGTCGTTCAAACACCAATTAAAATAATTTAATAATGTTTTATATTTTACTTAATTGATTTTGAGTTAAAACAATTTTAGATTGTTTTTATTGTAAATAAAAACTTATAGTTCCAATTTAACTTGATATAAATATTCAAACATAATCACATAGTTTATAATCGATCTTAATCATAATAATTTTGCAAAATGAAATTTATTAAGAGTAATTCAAAGTGGTATTTGAACACGAGTGTTTATTAAAGTGACGTGAAAAAACAGACTATTATTGTCTCAAATTTTACGAGCAAATCCCCAATAGATAGGGATGGCAACGGTGAGTAGCAATTTACTCTTTCCTCCTATCACAGTCTGAAAAAGTTCTTCTAGCTATTTTGTTAAATTCGAAAATTTCATTAATATTCACTCATTACTCAATTGGATGTTTATCTAAAAAATATCTATAAATTTTTTATATTTGAAATAATTAATGTCTTTTTCATTAATAAATTTACTTTAATTATTTGATTTAAAAGAATATAATTAAAAACATTAATAATGAATAATCAAGTAGATATCATGTCGATTTTCATCAAATATATTAGTTTAATATTTATTATAAATCTTATTCATGAATTTTTACATTGTTCTTATTCATATATTCCAATTTTTCCCAGCATCTTTTTATAATCTACACTATACACAGTCGTCTGGAAAACGATGGAAGACTCAATAGACGCTATATTTGAATTACTCTATAGCCAATTTTGCTTTATCAAAGATGACTAGGATCATGTGTGGTCATATCTGAATGTCACATATGATCAAACTTATTTATTATTTATTTTTCTTGTCTGCAAATTTGATTATCCAAAATCTTTCAGATGGGACTTTCACATGGAGACACTAATTAAAACTCCTACGAACTATACAAGTGTACTTAATTATTAAACATTTGTTATTAGATTATCTTCATAATATATATATATATATAGACACAAATTACAATGAAAAAATCCATCATGTCTAATTATTTTACATGTCTTGTCTGCTCAAGCATTGAATAAGGCTATGATTGTATATACTTTGACCACCTTTGTCTGTCTTTACCTCTTGAATGTTTTCTACTGTGTGATTTTTTTTATTGATTTTTTTTTGAAACCAGGATAATATTAATATAACAAGTACAAATAAATCACATGCAATAATGTAATTAAAGTGTTGAGTTTTATTGGTATAACTTTTCTCAAGTTAAAAACATCTTTAATATAATTATTATTAAACCGAGCAAATTCATTCTACTAGATAGTTTACGGAGACTGTACAAAATATTTTACACCAACAATGCATATATTTTTTTTTCTTTGAAAAAATTATGAAGCTAATTTATGCACTAAACTTTAAAACAATTATTATTTAAGTCAGCTAACTTCTTTTAAATACATAATATAATTAGGTAACAACGTAGTTTTTGTTATATTTTGAATTATAAAATGGGAGCAACATTTTACAGTGTTGTTGATAAAGTAGAAACACAGGAAAAAAGAAAATGAAAAATATAAAATAATAAAATATCAATTATTTAATTGAACAGAAGTCCGAAAATATGTTTTAAAAACATATGCGGATCTTTAAATAAATCACCCAATCGTATCTTTCTTGTAAGCAACTGTCATATTTTATTTACAATAAATGAATAATTACACTACGATATTAAAAAATATATAATGGAATAAAGAAAAAACTAACTCACTGGTAACAGAAGAAACTCTGATTAATTTTAAAAAAATATATAAGTTTTTTATTACAACATAATTTTAATATATGTGTGTGTGAAAGGGTAGTGAGGGAAGAAGGGGATAGAGAGGGAGTAGGAGTGGTGACCACACAGAGGAGAAGAAGAAGATGGAAGGAAGAGAGTAGAAAAGAAAAAATGGTTGGCCACACTACCACGTGGGTCCCACCGCACATTCAATTCTCTGCCTTCATTTCCCCATTCTCTCACCTGAACCACCTTATACCCTTCTTCCTCTGCCTCTTCTTCACCCTCTCTTTGTTCCACTGGTCCCATCAATGTTGTAAGCTCCTTTCTCTGCCTCTTCTTCCCCTCACTCATTTCCCTCATTCAACCACACATCAACACCTGTCACTCCTTCACCACTCCCATGACGCAGTCCCAATCCACCGCCGCCACTTCTCCTCCCTCGCGCGTCCTCCTCATCTCCGCCGGCGCCAGCCACTCCGTCGCTCTTCTCTGTAATCTCCTTTTCCCTCATTTGTCAATTCATTACACTGTAAAATTAATTTATGACTGGGTCAATGGGATGATGAGATGAAATCGAATTAAATGAAATCCTAGTTCAGTTGTTTTGTTTTTTTCTTTTTTTCTTTTTTTTGACTTTGAGTTGATTTGATCCTGTGCAGCTGGGAGTGTTGTGTGCTCGTGGGGTCGCGGAGAGGATGGACAGTTAGGGCATGGTGACACCGATGATAGACCTTTACCTACACAGCTCAGTGCATTGGATGCTCAGCAAATAGATTCCATTGCCTGCGGAGCTGATCACACCCTTGCCTACTCCGAGTCACGGAATGAACTCTATAGTTGGGGATGGTCTGCAATTCATCCTTGTCACTCACCGATGCTCTTTTTGTTGCTTCTCTGTTGTTTCCTATTATGGGATCAAGCTTGTTTATTTGTGGATCCTTTGGTGTGGTGTTAGTTTCAGCTTCAAATGGTGTTACCTAACCTGTGAATTTGTCTTTAATAGTTACTATAAGAGTAAAATGTCGGTTTACTCGGTTCTTTCTTTCTTTCAAGACTTTTATATTAAGTTTTGTGGGTAGTACTGTTTGTCATAAAGTTAATCTTTTGAAAGAGATGGATATTATTTTAGGATTAAATTAATGTCTGTTGTCTTTCTTTATCTTACCTCTGCATTTGTGAGTTGTTCTTTCTCAGTACAAGGGGATGGCACGTTTTTTATTTTTTTGGGTTAGTTTATTACTAAAGGACAATTTTGCTAAGTGTAGGCAGTCTCTTTATAAATTTCTACGAGAAGTGGATTCAAGTTTACTTGCTGTTAGTGACCCTTATATTTATGTAATTTTTTTGTTCTCATACATAATAGTGTTTTGTATATCGTTGTCTTTTGCTATTCTTAAATTCTCAAGAAGATCACGTTTTGGTTTTTGTAGGGGTGATTTTGGAAGGTTGGGGCATGGTAATTCTAGTGATTTGCTCATTCCTCAGCCTATTGTAGCATTACAAGGTCTAAGGATAAAGCAAATTGCCTGTGGCGATAGCCATTGTCTGGCAGTTACCATGGAAGGCGAGGTTCAGAGGTTTGTTTTTCTCGACCAAAATTTTAGCATTCTCTCTGTTCTCACATTTTTTTTATTCATATACTAATTACTGTTCCTGGTTGTGTATGTTGAATGCAGTTTTGTAATGCACGCTGATTCGTAGGCCTGATAGTTTTAATTTTATTCTTTTTGTCTTCTCGGTTCACTGAAAGAATAGTCTAATAGAATATTTGATACCGGAACAGAAATTTTTTTAACGAAGTTACTTTCATAAGCTCTTCCAAATGCTCACACAAGTGTTTATGTGAGATAAGATAAGTCTTAATAAACTGTAAATAACCTCTCCCAAACAAACCTCGATCTGCTAACTTGAACATGGTACAGTTATCTGGTTTTAGTACTCAAGGTTGAATTCTCACTTGTTACTACCTGCTACACTCATTGTTTAATTCACATTCCTTTTTGAAAAGTACAAATACCTATAGAAATCCTTATTTTATTCTGTGAGGCTGATGGCCAGTGTTTTTTTTTTTTCAAACTAAACCTTGATGTGCTAGCCATCAGTCATCTGGTTCATCAAAAATTTGGTTGTTTTATTATCACTTCCTTTATAACCCTTGTGTGTTATTTTTTTCCCTCTTATTGAAGTTGGGGGAGGAATCAAAATGGTCAACTTGGACTTGGCACCACAGAAGATTCTCTTGTACCACAAAAGATTCAAACATTTCAGGTACCTATTTCAAAGACATTCATCAAGGTTATATGTGATAAATAAAAATCTATGAACAAGTTATTAAGAATCAATACACAATGATAAGTTACTTCTACCATATATTTAATTACTTCTCATCTAACCTCTTTTTGAATAAATTTAAAATGGATGCAGTCTCTCTACATTAGACGGGACTCAGGACAGAAGAATAAAGAAAGCCAGGAAGCAAGAGAAAATAATTAGACTAGTTAGATGGAATAAGACAAATAAATCTAAATCTGTTAAGTGGTTCAGACTTGAGAGTAATAAGAGCAGGGGCCTTAGCTTAAACGGGGGAAAGGGAAGAAGAGAGGGCTAGTGTTTTGCAAGCCATTTGTTGAACGGGTAAAGACTTGGAAGGAAAACTCTCCTTTTTTCCGCTTGTCATTCAACTACGTTCTCAATAACTCTACTCTTTCTTTTTTCTCCCTATTTCTCAGCTCTCTTTCTTGTTCATCTATAACACTCCACCCTGAAAATATATATCAGCCCTTCCAGGACTTAGACTGCCAAAAGCTTCCTCCCAAGTGTCTCTTACCTTTCTCTCCCTCACCCCCTCTTTATAACATTTCCCCTCTCACAATTATGCAGAATCATATTCTCAATTCATCATGTGCCAGGTACCCTTCATAGTACGATCCACATTCTTTCCACTAACCAATTTCCCACTGTATCATTTAATTCAAATCCTTAATGTTTTTCATTGCTCCTGTTGACTTTGTTGCTCCATTCTCTTCCTTCAACTTCATAGGTTGAATAGTAGCAGTTTTGATGTTTGCTTCTACCACTTCACTAGCGTTGTTCTTTTTCATTTGGTAATGAATCTTGACACTAAATGGTAGGTAATATCAATCAATCTTCTAATTCCGATCATCTGAAAGAACATCAACAGTTTTTCAGTTCAAAATTATCCCCTACCTTAAACAAATGGAAGGGAAAAACAGTTAGATCAACAACAAAACAAAAGCAGTACTCTCGCCATGAAATTAATACTAAGATATTATTTATTTATTTATTAAACATTGCTAGTTATAAGGCATCAAAGAATTATCCCATTAAGTATTGGGCTCATGTAATTGTTTATATTGTAGGAAGTACCTATCAAAATGGTTGCTGCAGGTGCAGAACACAGTGTAGCTATTACTGAAAATGGAGAACTGTATGGATGGGGTTGGGGCCGATATGGAAATTTGGGGTTGGGAGATAGAAATGACCGCTGGATTCCTGAGAAAGTTTCTTGTATTGATGTATGTCCTCAATCTATTATCATCTTACCTTTCCTTATTAGACTGTGATTATATATGGAATGCCTGTGATTTGATACTGTTTGATTTCTGAAAAGTCTTCTTTCTGTTTAATAGAAGCAGCGGCATATCTAGGTGTTGATTTTTTGTGTGATTTGTCTAGATAATATTGTAAAGATTCATGTACAATTGGTGTACATGCTTACTAATGGATGGAGAAGTTATGTTTTTTACTTCTTTTGCCCAATTCTATCTTGTTTACATTACAGTGTGACAAGATGGTCATGGTTGCTTGTGGTTGGCGGCATACAATATCTGTTTCATCTTCTGGTGGCTTATACACATATGGGTGGAGCAAATATGGCCAGCTAGGTCATGGAAATTTTGAGGATTCTCTTGTGCCTCACAAGCTTCAAGCCCTGAGTGACGAGTTAATCTGTGAAGTAAGTCCTTTAATTTTGTTCTGAGTTGGTGTTTTCGTAGAAATTTCTTGTAGTATTTGGATGCATTGGCACATCGCTTTGCTCTGTTATTTTAGTCGGTTGTATCTTCCTCCTGTCCCATTTTGAATGTTGATTTTTCTCTGGTAGAGAAGGGTTGGAAATACTTCTCATGTATGGCCGCCTTTACTTAAAACAAGAAAAAATTGGTCTAACAGAATCTTGTCCTCCCCTGAAACCTTGCACACTGCGTGCAATCGGATGTTTGTTTTGTTTGTCTCTTGACTTGGCTTGGACTTTCTTCAGGTATCAGGTGGTTGGAGGCATAGTATGGCACTTACATCTACTGGACTACTCTATGGATGGGGTTGGAATAAGGTTTGCTGTAAATTTTTATTCTCCTGTTCATATGACAGTATTATAACAATGAATACTTGTTGATTTATGAACATAACAGAGGATACATCAGGTGTCTGCTAAAAGAATGTACATTTATGTGTGCAGAGAACTAAATATTCTACTTTATATAAAAAAAATTGTATAAGGCTTTACTCTCTTTCTGCACAATAACAAGTCTTTTATTATTGACGTGCTTGGAAAATTGTCACCTATTTTTCCTTCAATTGTAGTTTGGACAGGTTGGAGTCGGTGACAATGTTGATCGCTGCTCTCCTGTACAAGTGAAGTTCCCCCATGATCAGGTACTTGAAACTGTATTCTTCCCTTTCTTTGATTTGGAAAGTTTCAAGTTTGCATCTTACAGTCAATGTCTTTAAACAATCCACTGACTATTATTTTTCTGTTTCTCCACACTTTTTGTTTGACGTGGCAGAAAATAGTTCAGATCTCATGTGGGTGGAGGCACACAATTGCTGTAACTGATAAGAACAATGTATATTCTTGGGGAAGAGGCACAAATGGCCAACTTGGGCACGGGGATACCATTGACCGGTAAATTGCATGTACAACCTGAATAAATTTGTTAGGACTTTCAGGCATGCATTCATCTTTCCCTGAATTGTCTTCTCTTCATATGTTTGCTGAAGGCACATACGAGATATTCTTTGATCATAAAAGTATGTTTGATAGGAGAAACAATTTGTTTTGTTGGTAGTGTTAAGTTAGTTTTGGGGTTATGCCTGCACTGAGGTTTGAACCTCTGATATGCAAATCACCCAACTTATTACCAGCTGACTCTAAGTAGCTTGTCAATTGTCCTAACTAATTGCTTCAAACAAGACCTTTAATCTGAAGCAAATTAGTTATTTTGATGAAACTTTTAAAGTACTTTATAGATTAACTGGAAGTAAAATCTGATATCATCATATTTGTAATGGCTGCTCTTTTAATCTTTTAGATTTTGGATCGATGATCTTGGTTCTGAAATTATTACGATTGACATATTGGGTGTGTAATGACACCTGTGAAGTGGATGGTTTAATTCTGTCCGAGGTTGGGAAAGGAAAAACTAGCTTGTATAATGTAGCTGTACAGGGTATATTTATTAACTATTAGAATAGAGCTTCATATTACTTACATTCGTTGCACAATCTTGGTGCCTCTTCATCTTATATCAAATTATTTGTTTTTAATCATGGACATTTGAATATGGCTTTGTGTGTCTTTAATTTACCCTCGAAAAAGAAGTTAGTTTTGGTGGCAATTATGACCATATTCATCCAAGAATAAAAAGTTATATAGCTAATCTAATTTATTAATAGTAAACTTAATTTTGGGTTATTTGTGCATTTGATTACATGTCTTGATATGATTTTGGTTTTTCAGGAATTCTCCAAAGATTATTGAAGCTTTGAGTGTGGATGGATCTTCTGGGCAGCAAATAGAATCCTCAAACACCGATCTATTGTCAGGTACTTTGTTCTGCTCATTACTCAACAGTAATATTGTTCCTTTGTTTTCAGCCATTACCGATGATACCATTTGGTAGTATAATTTGGACTCATATTTTATTTTTAATTATTTTTAATACAATCTGGCATCATGATAGCTCTGTTGTTACTCCTTAAACAGGGAAAAGCGGTGTCTCCTTATCTGAGAGATATGCAGTTGTTCCAGATGAAACTGTAAGTTTCACGTTTCAGCATACATTAGGTTAAAGGCGACATTTATAAGTTACAAGTATTATTTCTATGGATATTTGCTCACGATTTAGGAAAGCTAGAAAGAAAATGGTCATTTCAACCTGTTAGGACTACGAGAAATACAGGAGTGAACTTGGTCCTTTTGACTTGGTATGAGGAGCAAATGTTGCATTAGCAGTGTATAGACGTACATCTAATCAAATGAAAAACCCATTAAAATAATAGTCTGTTGAAAGATGTTAGATTTAATTTAGTATTATCTTAAACTTTCTGATTGGTTGTGTCTATAAGCACTTAGTTCACGCAGAAATTGGTTTCGAATGAGAGCTATGCATTTGAAGATTAGAAAAGCTTATTATGTGACCAACATGTATGATTTGGCAGGTCTCAGGACAGACTGCTAGTTCGAGCAGTGGAGATAGGCTTGATATCAGTGTCCCTGAAAGTGATGTCAAACGGATCCGAGTTTGATGTGCCAAATTTCCATTATGCGAAAGTCATGCACACTATCGATGTCTCTGCCTCATCAGTTCACTGGAGCCACTCAGATACCACTAGTAATTTGGCTTTCAACATAGTAATTGTAAATTGTAGTCATATGAGAAATAACAGCAACATATTCTTTAGTACACTTATTTTAGCATGCTCTTCACTCTTGGCTAAAATTTGTTAGAGACTGACTTACGAGTGATACTTGGTATTAAAAATGGAGACCCCATGTTATTTTGTGAGTCCTAACAAATTTCAGTTAATATATTAGTGTCACAACAAGTATATTAAAAAATATGTTGCAAACATTCACGAAAGAGATAGTATGAGAAATGATCTCTTTATTCTATGAATTTGTCAACATATATACATTTAGTGTATCGTAATTTAAATTTTTAATTTGAAGATGATTTATGATGCTACGATTTTACTTGTTAACTTTAATAAAAGTCTGAACTGTCTGTTATTCTAATGTTAATAAATGGCCCAACATCAAGCTATGCAGAAAAGTGGAAATCGTGCATATAGGGGAAAGTAGCAATGCAATAACACACAAAACACTTACTACGTAGTTTGTGAACTTCTATGTATGATGGGCATGTTCGGAGAAGTTTATTAAGAAACCAAACAGTAGAATAATAATAAAATTATAATTTAAAATTAATTTATACGTAAACTAATTTGTGATTTTCATTAAATTTTTTAATTGCTGTAACCACGTTTTAGACATGTTTTTAGAAATTCTTTTTTTATAAATAGTTTTTTATTTAATGACTATTCTTTTTAACGTAAATTTATTATTTATTTTGTAAATTTTAAAATAAATATATTAATTTTGATTTTAATTTATTAATTTGTTATTGTGGCTGAATTGGAATACCAATTTCAGATTGGATATTGTCATCATCATTATTGTAATTATCTTTATCTTTGTTGCATTCAGTTCTATGATGGAAAAACATGTGTGTCTATAACAATGCATAAATGATATGAATTGTTTGTTGAAGGTGGTGTTATTGTAATGTGGTTGAAAACAAGATGTGATTGCAATGAAAAATATTATGTGTTTGGAAGATATTAATATAAAGATTGTGCATAGGTGTAATGATGAAGACAATGATCCAAGTAGGAGAACATTCAAGATGAGTGAAGACCAATATGTTGTTGTGGAAGCTAGTGAGTGTTGAAAGAAGATGGAACATCATAAAAAGGTTATCATTGAGGTGGTACTATCTCTAGACATGTCATATTATTGAAAAAAAAATGTTAATTGAATTTAACTTAAAAATATAATTAAATGTGTTTGAAATTAAACTGACATATGCTAGTTGGTTGTTAATGTGATATTTATTAGATACTTTCTTAGATGTATCATTTTCTATATATGTGTGGTATCTAACAAATTATCATTTATGTATATTTTTTGAATTAGACAATTGTGTTGATTATTACATAATACTATTCATTTCTAATGATATTGTGATTAATATTTATCTATTTTTTTTTGTATGTTTTCTTTGTAAAATTAAATAAACCAATAAGAATAGATTAATGAAGATCAAACTGTTGTACCAGAAAATCAGTCTGATAAAAACTTTATCCTAGTAAAACATAGTAGAGGAACAATCACCCCTATCTATAAGAGAAATCTCAACATTTATTAACTACTAAAGTCATGATGAAGTGCATGACTTTAAAAAAATTAAAAACTATCATTCCTTTAACATAAAAAAATTAAAATAAATTAAAATTATGCACCAAAACAAAATTTAGAAAAGAATAAAAATAATGTAAGTATTATTTATTTATTTTAAGATCATCCATTTACATTAAAAGTTTAAATTTATCTACTCCAATAAATTCATGAAAAAATTGCACCTATTTAAAAAATATGTTTAGAAGAAACAAATATGTCATGTACTAGTTTGTAAAAGAGTATTCGATATGTTGACACCGTCATGACACCGTCACATGTCATGACATCCAAATGACAACTACACATGACGATAAAGTGAAAAAAAAAAAACACATAGAAAGTGAGTGTAGTCCAGCATGATAGAAAGTATTTGCAATCAATTTAGGGTTGTAAATTTGAGCTTTAGGATTGTAAACTTGAGGTTCATTCACTACTGTCACTGGACCTCTCTCACAGAGCAAGTGTTGTTTCTTGTCTTCTGTCGCAACTTCATTTCCCTCACATAACAAGTATCATTTCTCGTGTAGCGCCGCGACACCCTCTCTCTCAGAGCAACTACTATTTTTGTTACCCCGACTCCGTCTCCCTCTCTAAGTGGGGTTTTTGTAAACTGTCCTCGTTGTCATCTTTGCGTTTCCTTGATCAACTCAGTTGGTAGTGGTGACGACAATACTCTTTATAAACCTTCATCTATTAGAGACCACATTTTCTTTAATTAATTAAAAAAATCCTAAATATCATTATTAATGTTGTCTTTCTATTTACCAAACTGGTGCACAATTGAAGTATTTGGATCTTGTAGAGTTCTTAAATCTTGAAACCCTATAACTTCGAAAATGTATACAACTTACTACTTTGAATTTGAAAAAAAGCAAAATCCTAAAAAAATTATCCATTACCATATTAGGCCTGAATTGTCTTGAATATAAATGTTTCTGATTATATAATAATGAGTTATTTTTTAATTAGAAAATGTAAGTTGGTTGTGGCTGAATTAAAATGAGGGTGAGAGTGATTGAAAATAGGATTTGAGTTTCGAAATTGGAACACTTTTTTTAATACACGAAAACACTCATTGTCCAATCGCCAAAATGTAAAATTCAATCGCCAAAATGTAAAATTCAAATATTTTAATTCATGACCAAAATATCATTTTTATCTTCTAGGCATATCATCAAGTGTTAACATGTCACGATTGGCGTAAAACTCCCCAACTCTCCAAGTATTCTTTTCCTTTGTAATAATACATTTTGAAACACAATTAATCATAAAAGTTAGTAATTTTTTATTGAGCTAAAAGGATAAACATAAAAACACACATAATAAGACATACTTTCTCCCTTCCAATTTTTTTATCAAGCCCTACAACCAATTTGTGATGCTAAGATCAATGTAGAAGAGTTCAATTTTTAAAAAATTGACAGAAATAATATAAAATTTGAAATCCGAAGAACTAGTCATGCTTTTTTTCCCACTGAAAAACAGGAGAAATTTTATAAGGACAAGCCCAGACAAGAATCCATTAGATAGCACGATTCGATCCCAAAATAGCACGAAACAGAATTTGAGGAATCCTCTGATGCAAATTCTTTAACACAGTGGGAAAAGCAGAAGAAACGAAGAGACAAATAAAAAAGAAGAAGACCCAACTAAACCAGTACTAAGCAACAAGAAGCAGAAGAAGAAAGGAAAATATATAAATAAAAAATAATTTTAAAAAAAGAGCGTTAAAGTGAAACGCAGGTTAGTTTGTCCCATTCTTTGTATCCTCTGTGACGTTCTCTCTTCACCGTACTCTCCCGCGGATACACCGTACGCGGAGGATACCGTCGCACACCAGATCTCTCTATCTCGCTCTCTCGATCGATCGACATGAACGATTTCGATGGTCTCTTAACCACCGAATTCGGGTTCAAACCGCAAGGAAAATCGGCGCCAATGGCAGCATCTAAAGCTTCTTCATACAATTCATCTTCTCTCAACTTCGATTTAGGTTCCCGATCCGCTCGAGCTTCCAATTCCTTCGCTGGCGGCGACTCCGTCAACGCCGCTTCCTTCGACGATCTCTTCGGCGGCGGTGGCAAGCCGGAGGCGTCCTATGACTTCGACTCCGTGTTTCGCGGCTCCGCCGATTTCCGCTCCAAGTCCGTTAACCTGCCGGTGCATGACAAACCGGTCTACGACAAACCGATGTATGACGACGACGATATTTTTGACGGCGTTCCCGGCCTCAAGAGCTCCTCCAAGTTCTCCTACGGCGACGTTTTCGCTCCGGCCGCGTTTGATGATCTTCTCGGCGGGTTAGGTGAGTCGAAGCCTTCGGAGAAAGGAGAGAGAGGTGTCGCGGATTTTGATGACTTGATCCCTGGATTCGGGAGCAGCAAGGCTTCCACTGATAGGTATGCTACGTGTCTGTTATTGAATCTATTTAATGTGAGGCAGCGAATTTTGTGTAGTAAGAATTGAGGTTTGTTTATTGATCTTTGGAACAATCTATTTGTGTGCTGAAAGGGCGTGAAGAACTGAGATTGTGACGGTAATATAATTGATAAGAGAAAGAAGTTTTTGTCAACTATATAATTATGGACCACTGAAATAAAATACTAGAAAAAACTATTCGGAAGGAGTTTCAATTGAATTCAAGTTCTTCTACCTTGTATAGTTGAATGTAACATGCAGACGGGTTTAAACAGTTTTTTTTTTTTTTTTTTTTTTTTTTTTTTTTATAATATTTTTTTTTTTTTTTTTTTTTTTTCGGATGGTTGATTAGTTGGTATCGGTGATATCAGTCTCCACTGTGGGGAAGGACGAGGAAGGCTTACCATATGCCTGAATTACATCATTAATTATAATTATATAATATAATAATAATAATAATAATAATAAATAATAATATCCAGTAATAACAGTATAAATATATTTAAATAACAATATAAATCATGGTCAATAATATATTAAAATAATAATAAATTAAATAAATTATAAAATAACAATAAAATATTTAACATAATAAAAAAATATTAATAATAAAAATTGTAATACTCTATAAAATAGCTATAGAATAAAAAAACTAACCTAGAATTTAATTTTAGAGATAAATAAGATAATTCCTATTTTTTTTAACAGAAGAGTTGTTTAAGTAAATAAAAGATACTTATTTACTTTTTATTTTTATGACAACCACCAACTCTCTCTTATAAGATATTCTCTCTTTTAGAAGATATTCTATCTCTCTAGGAAGATATTCTGTTTTATTTTTATAATAACCACCAATTGCCTCTAAGAAGATATTCTATTTATAAAAATTATCAAATCTCTCTCTCTCTTTCTATAAAAAGATATATATAGTTTCATTCGTATGAAAATCACCATCTCTCAAACAATTTCTCTTTAAAGTTTTCTACCTTCTCTCTAGATTTGTGATCTCATAGGTTATCAGATTGACAATGAGAGGACATCCTTAGATTCCTAGTGTTGAGTAGATCAAGAGTGTCTGATCAGATTCTTGAACAGAGTTAGGTTGCCTGTGACTTTAGGATTTTTGAGTATTTCTACTCTATAGAGATAAAGGAAGCTAGTTTGAATGTTTTTAATAAATATTATAATTACTTGTTTTGTGAATTTGGGTAAGGGAAGCTAGTTTGATTGTTTTTCATAAATATTGTAATTATTTGTTTATCAATGATTTAAATGAATTTAAACCGAATGAGTGTTTATGTATTGTAGATGTAGTATCAATGTTTGTGAATGATGTGGTGTGTGATCGAGACATAGTATCTTCAGGAAAAGAGATATCCGGGTTGAGATTATTAGGATGTGCAAGGTATCCTGACTCTACTGGTACATTGGATTCACATGAATGAAGATTACCAGTTCGTGAAGAGTCGAAGGAGGTTCATATGATCCTGTCCGAGGTTTTTGAAATATGAGCCTGATCGGAATAGGACATATGGATTAACCCTGCGTATACGGGATCCGAGGTTTGAAATATGAGCCCGATCGGAATAGACTATTTTGAGGTTTGAAATATGAGCCCGATCGGAACAGTTGGGTGGTATATGACAGGTGCACACCTCTGAGTCTAACTCAATGCACGAGTATCTTCCGGAAGTAGAGAGTCTAGTGTCTTTGTTTGTGAGTCAGTATCTGTACGATGTGAGATTAAATATGAAAGATTGAATTGTTGTTGTTTAGTTGAGATAGAAATCCAATTTATTAAAATATATATTTTTTTAAAACTCTCTAGTTTACCCTTCTTTTTGTGTGTTCTTTGTTTTGTTTTTAAAACTATGATGATCGTGTATATTACACGGGAGTAGAGAATTTGATAGGTGGTGCGGCTCGCAGTGAATTGTGATGAAGAAGTTTCATTTTATTTTATTTGTAATTTTACAAAGATATTTTATTAAATCTTATGCGAAGAAGTATATTTTGAAATACATGATGAATGTATGAATTTTTATATTCAAGTTTATTATATAATTTTTATACAATAAAGTTCTTATTATTTGAAAAATATGAGATATTACAAAAATAAGATAATTATAATAATAAAATTAAAAGTTATAATAATAAATCAAAACAAATTTATAAACAAATAATAATAATATTAACACAAATAATTTAATTTTTTTATTTTTTATTTTAGAATAATTGATAATTTTATAATTCTATTAACTACAAAATAATACTAATAATATTTCAAATTAAAATAATTTTAATCCTAAATTCAAAATTTCTAATTTTATAATTTCATTAATAAAAAAAATAATCAATTACGCCTAACAAATTTATCATATTTTATTATAACTTGAATTTAATATTAAAAACAATTGTGTAATTTTAAATTTTTATAATTTTTTAAAAATAAAAAAATTCATGTTTATTTTCAATTGTTTGTAATTATAAAAGCAAATTTTTAATTAGAAATTTATTAATTAAAAATATTATAATTTCAATCATATATATCACTTACGTATTTTCTTTTAAAATTTTTCAAATCTCATATTTTTCTCTTAATCTAAATAATTTAATTTTTCTTACACTTTTATTTTAAATCTACGTCTTAAAATTTATTTTTTAATAAAAAAATATTTAATATATTCAAATCTTAATAAATTTGTGACCTTAGACATTTTCCGGATAAAGCACGTGAATAAAAAAATGATGTGATTCCACCACATTAATATCATATTTTTTTTGAAAAATAATTAACATAAGAACCTCAAATTAAATACTTTTTTAATAGAAATAATAATGAAAAATAAGACTTTAAGATTTTTCATGTTATTGATGAGATAGAACGCCAGATGTTTATAATGATTATAGTATTTATTGGATAAAGATTTACAAATCTCATTTATTAATTACATGTATAAATGTTCTAAATGACTATGGATATGACTCAAAATTAACGTGAATTACTTAACCTTAAAAAATTATCAATAGAAAAGTTCCTAAAAAGAAACATAATAATAATAATAATTTCTTGAGGTTAGATATAAATTATATATATAATTAATTTTTTTAAAATTAAATAATTAATTTAAAAAAATCCTGAAAGAACACTGAAAACTAAAGACATTAGTCATACAATTAAAAAGAATAAAAATAATTTATTGATTTTTATCATATATTAACTTAATAGAATTAGATGTCAAATTCTCGGTTACTTTGAAGCTATAAAGAAAAAATGAAATGTTTATTATTTTTCTAAAGGTAAGAAATAGACACCAATTAGTTTTTAACTTAAGAAACATTAACGAGTGTTTATAATCTTTACTAAAAAAATGTATTAATTATTAAATTATAGAATTTTATTTTACTAAATGTTTTATCTCTTAAGATTATTTTTATCCCTCTTAGGTTAGTCTAAATAGAAGATCTCTTTTCCTTACCCCAACACTCCATATTTATATCTTTTTTTATGAGGTATTTTGTATTAAATCTTAATAAATTAACATCTTTGTTAAGAGGAGTGACAGTTTATGTAGATCATAATTTATTTATAATTAAATTGAGCCTTTTAATTGGGCTTTTCCTTCATGAGTGTGTGTATTTATTCAATTTCAAGTTATAATTTTTTAAAAATTTTCAAATTTCATCATCTTTTTCTTAATCCAAATAATTCAATTTTTTTTATACTTTTATTTCAAATCTATGTCTTAAAAATTATTTTTTAATAAAAAAATCTTTAATATATCCAAATCTTAATAAATTTGTAGCGTTAAATATTTTCAGGATAAAGCAGTAAATAAGAAAATGATGTAATTCCACCACATTAATATCATATTTTTTTTGAAAAATAATTAACATAAGAACCTTAATTTTAAAATTAAATACTTCTTTTAATAGAAATAATAATGAAAAATAAGTCTTTAAGATTTTTCATGTTATTGATTAGAGGATTGTTCATGATAGAACACCATATGTTTATAATGATTATAGTATTTATTGGATAAAGATTTACAAATCTCATTTATTAATTACATGTATAAATGTTCTAAATGACTATTGATATGACTTAAAATTAAGGTGAATTACTTAACCTTAGAAAATTATCAATAGAAAAGTTACTAGAAAGAAACATAATAATAATAATAATAATTTCCTGAGACTAGATATAAATTATATAATTTAATAAGAAAAAATGTTGTTTCGAATAAGAATAAATAGAATATTTGGGACACATCATATCAGTACAAGGAATAACAGCCTATTCAAAAAAGATAGAAGACATGAACGACTGGCTAACTCTTAAAGACCTCACAAGACTAAGAGGTTTTCTAGGGCTAACCGGTTATTATATCTGTAAAAAATTATGGCAAAATTGCGAGCCCTCTAACACAATTATTGAAAAAAAAAAGACAGCTTCGATGAGGACCCGAAACACAACAAGCCTTTCAAGAACTAAAGAAAGCAATGGTGACTATTCAGGTCTTGGCAGTTCCCTCATTTTCTAAACTGTTTGAACTAGGAACAATATTATCACAAGAAGCAAGACTTGTAGCTTATATGAGTCATAAACTCTCAGAATGGAAATAACAAAAATTTGTTTATGAAAGAGATTTAATGGTTATTGTATTAGCCATTCAAAATTGGAGACATTACCTTATGGGATAGAAACTTACAGTGTATACAGACCAAAAGACTTGAAATTTCTCTTAAATCAAAGGCTGGAAGGCAAAGATCAACAAAAGTGGGTATCTAAATTAATAGGAAATGATTTTGACATCAAATATCGGGCTAGACAAGAAAATCAACTGACAGATGCATTATCAAGGAAAATACAATTCTCAGCTATTACAACAGTAACCATAGCAGAATTAGTAGACATTGAAGAAGAAGTTCACAAAGACCCAAAAAGCTGGTGAATCAAAGCCTACATCCAAATATGAATTACAGAAAAGAAAATTGTTCTACAAGGGTCGATTAGTGTTGTCAAAGAATTCAAGATGAATTCCTAATATCTTACATGAATCTCATGATTCTAAAACAGACAGTCGCTCAGGACATTTCAGAGCATACAAAAGGATTTCAGGGGTAGTCTATTAGGAACGAATAAAGAAGAAAATTTTGGATTATGAGCGAGAGTGTGAATTTAGCCAGCGAAATAAACATCAGAACTTGGCGTCTGCTAGATTACTCCCACCAATATGAGTTCTAGAAAACGTGTGGGCTAACATTGCTATGGACTTCATTGCGAGTTTACCCAAAGCAAAAGGGAAAGATACAATATTAGTAGTCGTAGATGGGATGACAAAATATGCTAATTTTTTTTGCTCTCTCTCATCCGTATATGGCGAAGGAGGTAGCAACACTATTGGTGCAGGAAATAGTTAAATTACATGGGTTTCCAACCTCAATCATTTCAGGCAGGGACAAATTGTTCATGAACACTTTTTGGACCGAACTCTTCAAGGAAGCTGGCACTAAACTCAAGATGACTTCTGCATACCACCCTCAAACGGACAGGCAAAGTGAAGCAATCAATAAATGTGTTGAAACTTATCTCAAGTGTTTCTCAGGTTATAAACCAAGACAATGGCCAAGACGGTTACCATGGTTCTATAAAAATATCACCATTCAAAGATCTATATGGAAGGGATCCTCCTTCACTATTGAAAGGAGGAGGTGCAACTATGGAATAAATTTAGGACCTGATACAGGAAAGAAGTTCCATGTTGGATGAACTAAAAATACATTGGATCAAGCACAACAAAGGATGAAGATGTATGCCAACAAGAAAATACGTGAAGTTGAATTTCAACTAGGAGACAAGGATTTTCTTAAAATTCAACCATATCGCATGAAGACTTTGGTGAGGAAATTAAATCACAAACTAAGTGCTCGATTTCATGGACCCTATGAAGTTTTAGAAAGGATTGGAAAGGTATCCTACAAACTCAAACTCCCAAATTCCATTCGTGTGCACCCAGTTTTTCATGTCTCTCTCCTTAAGAAATGTATAAAACCAGATACTCCAACACAACCCCTACTAGCTGCACTTATAGCAGATTAGGAATTATTGGTCGAACCAACACAAGTTCTAGCAAGGCGACAAAACACAACAAGACAATATGAAGTTTTGATTCAATGGAAGGATCTCCTTGAGTTTGAAAATTGTTGGTAATTTGGCCTCAGATATTCAACACCATTTCCCTTCTTTCCACCTTGCGGACAAGGTGAATCTTGAAAGGGCATGTATTGTTACGTCCCATGAGATTTCAGAAAAAGATTAGTTGAAAGATAAAATTTGATTATTAGTTATTATTTATTAATTAAGATAAGATTTCATTGTTAGTTATTAAGATAAAGATTCTATTTTAGGATTTTGTTAGGAGATTTAGAATTATCATATATTTAATTTATCTTTATCACTTTTAGATAGAGAAAAAGGGTTATATATAGAGGAGCTCTAAAGAGGTGAATGAGTCATCAAAGGAATTCAAAACTAGGCTAGGCCAACACCCATGACTTATCTATTCTTTTCTTGTAATTTTAATATTTAGAGGGAATAAAACTCATTGTCATTTATTTTCCTAAAGTGTGATTGGTGTCAGTTTTTACATAATCATTTAAATTGTTGTGTATTGCACAAATCCTTTGGGAAAGAACGATATTTATTACTTGCTACGTTTACGACTAATGCACTTTCCATCATTGCAAAAATAAGCTAACAAATAGTTGTTAAGTCATTTAAGTATTAGTTTTGGTGAATGATGAACTATTTTGGATATAATAGAAAGTATACATTTTGATGAACATAGCTTGGTTTGGTGATGCACATGTCTTTTTGAGCATACAATGGCTACATTATTTTGGAATTTGGTTGGAAAAAGAACTACATGTTAAAAGAAAACTGAAAACTCATTGCGAAATATTGTAGGAAGTTACAATTCAGTAGAACTATTCATTCTTAGACTTACAAAATTTTAGGATACAATTGCATTGATTCACAAGCTAGAAATCAACATAGAGAGAACCAACCCAGTGAGAGGAGATAACCAAATCAAACACAAAGGTAAGAAGAGAAAGGGACCTTTGTTAAGCACTTTCAATTAGCTTTGTGTTGAGTGTTTGATTGTCATTAAGTATAAAGAGCATGGAAAGGATCAAGACATGTTTTGTATTGAAAGTCTTAAGCCTAGATACATAGAGGCTCAACACAAAAAAAACATTCAGATAAATAAATGTCATTCGTTGAGAAAAAGGATAAGGCATTGCACGTGAGTAGTCAATTAAAGACTAATTGCTTGACACTATAAACAGAAAAAAAAAAAAAAAGACTGATGGAGGTTTGGATGGAAAGATTAGAAATCAAGACATTTTAAAATTGTGTTATTCCCTTTTCTTTTGTTTAAGCTCTTTGTATTCAATGAATGATCCTACTTACCAATAGTAGCTAAATTATAGTATGTTGAGATTGAATGACATTGTAACTTCTTTGTATCTTCTAGATTCAAATATGTAAGTATATTATGTTTCCATTTGTTTTGGTTTTGTGTTTAATGTTTGACAGTAGAGAAATCCTGTGTTTGAAGTTAGAATTTGAATGTTATATGAAAATATTTTCTCTTTGTGAAAGCAAACTAAATCAACTAAAGATTTTAACTGTTAGGAACATAGTTGTTGTCCTTGACCATCACTATTTTGATCTTACTACATGGATCAAATGAGTGTTATTAGATCCTTAGATAATCATGAGTAAGGAATTAACTAGGTTTGGTCATATGGAATAGGAAAGCAATGATATAATTATAAGTATGAACAAGAAGTGAAAATTAGTTTTTAAGTCACATTCAGTCTTAACACTTAATCATCTTTGATAATTACGATTAGTGTATTTAGTTCTCATTTAACTCCTTAGTTGTGAAGTCTCTGATTTATTTTTTCACATTATCACTACAAAAACAAATTTACCGACAAAATTTTATCGACGAAACTTTATTCGTTGATAAAATATCATTATCGATGATTTTATCGGTGGATATTATCCGTCGTTAAATTTATCGACGGATTTACCAACAGATTTATTTTAAATCCATCAGTAGTTATTGACGGACTCAGAAATCTGTCAGTAATTATCGACGAACTCAGAAATCCATCAGTAATTACTGACGGACTCAGAAATCTATTAGTAATTACCGACAGACTCAAAAATCTGTCGGTAAATTTATATACAATCAATTTACCGACGAATTTTAGGTATTTCTGATGAATTTATCTTGTCGGTAATTTTTATTCTTTTGTAGTGTATGTAGTTTGATATTTCTGTGTTTATGCAATTATTTATAAATAGACTTATAATTGTCAAAATACTTATTAGTCTCTAAGAATACGACAACATTTTTTTTGTTCAGTTCGAGAAATCATCCAATGATATGATAAACTTTTAAAGGTAAAAAAAAGTCACCCTTACTTATTTTTATTTTATTTTCAAAGAAAGCTAACAACAACAAAAACTATAATAATGAGAATGGTTCACTTTGATTTTGTATGAAGTACAAAGTTTGACCTTGTTAAATGAGAACCTACAACATAAAGCTTAATTTATTTTGTGATGTATGTTGAATTAAATACTGTCATATATATATATATATTAGTTATATAACTATATAAATACGATGTATGTTGTCAAATGAAGTGCTCAAGCTACTTGTTTACATCTGATTAATTGGATAGAAATATGTGTTTATATCTACGATTAGACGAAGCTACGTGCTTGCAACTGATGGATCAGATGAAGTTACGTGCTTGTGTTTGCTTAGTCATAGAAAGTACGAGTTTACATCTAACGAAGCTATAATAACGTATGTTTTTCTGTCTATTAAGCGAAACGAAGTATTTTACAAGGGTTAATGCTTATAAATAAGTTTTTTTACACTTTGCTGAATTTTAATCAAACAAATATATAAAACAATTACACTTTACAAATCAAATCTAAACATTTTTTTCTTTCAACTTTAAGAATAATAATTAATCGATCTTATGATAACAAAAATGAAACAATTATTTCGAATGAATAAAAAATATTAGCTTAATTATTTGATAAATTTGATTTCATATTTTTTGAAATAATTGCGAAATAAGAAGGTTGAATAAATGATGGCGTTAAAATATAATAGTACACTTAACATGATAGTCATTATTTATTAAAATTATTATACAAATAAAAATTTTAATTACCCAACAAGCTTGAATCCTAACATGATATAGTCAATACTTTTGAAAGATAGTATAGAAATGAAAATTTTATCAAACAAGTCTCAGACTTAACATCATAATCAATAATTTTTAAGATATTTATTAATAAAAATTTTAGTTATCAAGTATGAAACTCAATATGATAATCAATAATTTCTAAAATTATCAATATGCTACCTTAACAACAGTTTTAATGAATATAAAGATAGTGTAAAATACAGAATTTTATTAAAGATAGTTTGTGCAATATATATATATATATATATATATATATATATATATATTAAAGATATAAAATTATTACCAAATACTTGCCCATTAATATTTGTAAAATCATTACTTATATACGTATGCCAAACTTGTAGTTACAAGAATTTTAAATAAAAACTGAGTTGATGATCAAATATATATGTGAAATTATCAAAATATAAAACAAAAGATATTAAAAGTAACAAATGATGATACTCATTCATCATGGATGTGAATCCTTTCCATGTTATTAATTCATTACCTACACCAAACTCGTCATGTTACCGTTAAATATGGCAAAAGATATAACGTTTTAAGAAATTTTTAATATGATATTGTTTTTCCTAATTAATGCATTTTTAGTTATAGTCACCAGTGGAAGTTTTGTCAAAGTTAACCAAATAATTGATAATCTTGAGGTGAATATATTTTAATGAAAATATGTTCTTATATGTTATATTTTTATTTCTATTAACATTTTATAATAATTTTTTTATTTTCATTTTATTTTAATTTATATTTTTAAGATTTAATTTTTTTACATTAAATTATTTTACAGAATTACATATATTGATGGTATCATGTCATTATTATTTTTTTAAACATAGATATCCGTAATAGGACAGAAATGATTTAACCCAATATCGATTGTATAGATAATAAAATATTTTTTTAACATTTAATCAAATTGTTTTTAATATTGGAGTAGTTTGTGCAATTTTTAAATTAATTTTTCATTTTATTATATCACATCAATAAAATATTTATATGACTAATTTTTTTTTCATCCTCCATCTCTTTTCATCAATTCAAAGAATATTTTTTCCTTTCCCTTTCTCTCTTTCTTTCAGTGTTCCATTCACTCGTTTTTTTTTTCTTTCCTTCATTGTTATATTCCTAGTCGAAATAAAAAATAAATAAGAGGATTACTAATACCGTTTTATATTATACTAAAATAACTCAACTTTAAATTTTAATTAAAAAATTATAGATAACAAGGAAACCAATGTATATAATATAAAGTTACACATTACCAATGAACCACACGTTAGTCTTCTGCCCTTGTTCTTTCTGAACCTGAACAAACCTCACACAGTGTATTGAGATTGCGAAATAGATTATGAGACTATTCGATGCCCACTGTCACCTGCAGGACCCGAGAATCTTCCCGAAGGCACAACAGCTCATAAAAGCCACACAAGACACGGGTGTTGTGTACTTCGCCGTTAATGGGGTCTGCGAACAGGATTGGCACTCTGTGAAGCACATGGCCGAAACTTTCCCTTGCGTCATACCTTGCTTCGGACTCCATCCATGGTGAAGTCCAATTGTTTGTGTTTTTGTTTCTGTTTCTGGGTTAGTTCAATTGCCATTCTGTTGATGGGTTTTGGGTCTAATGTTATGCGTTTACAGGCATGTGAAAGAACGGAGTCCCAGTTGGTTTAAAACATTGAGAGATTATTTTGATTCTACACCATCGGCTGCAGTTGGAGAGGTAATTGTATGGTTCTATAACCAAAGGGGTGCGTGAAAACCCAAAAAAAGAACCTCTTTTCCCTTTTCTATTATTTTTTTTTTTCTATCAGTAGGATATGTGAGAGCACTGTTCAACCAACTTTAACATAAATATATCATAATTTGCTGATAGGAAAAGTATTTATCTATTTTAACAAAATGGCAAGTTTCACATTCCTACTATGCTGTTGCCGATTATCACTACTAATTTGTTTTACTTTCATTTTAAATTGAGTCTACATATATCTCTATCCACAAAAATGCACCTCATTTTTTACCCTTGACCATGTTTACCCAATTGAACCAACCAACTATGATCATCAACAATCGGGTGCAAGAATTTATGATCATGAACTTAACTAACAGAATATGGGGTCCGTATGCCCATATGTCGCAGATAAAAAATAGGCAAAGAACGAGCATTGATGATAGGAAAAGTATTATTTATCTTATGAGTAGTAAAATGGCAAACATCACATTTTCTAGGTTTGCTTACATATATATTGATAAGGGAAACAACAACCAATAATCAAAAGTATCAAAGTATGCAGTGAAAATAATTCTCCCCTCACAACTATGTGGAGGTGATTGTCAATTTGGCTATCTCACAATAGATTTCAAACTTCTTCCTTGATAGTGCCTATTCATCATATCAACACCATTGTCATCAGGATGAACCTTAGCCAACTTCAACAACTTTGCATCAAAACCATCACATTATCTAATAATACCTTGCATCAATATGTTTAGACCTAGAATGTAAAGTTGGATTCTTATTGTCCACAAGTAATAGACAATTTACAAATTCAAACTCCTCTAAGAATTTCTTAAACCATACCAACTCCTTGCATGCTTCAGAATGGCAATGAAGTCCCCCTCTATAGTAGACAATGCTACACACCTCTTTAGCCATGGTTATCAAAATTGTCAGTCAAATCGTAAACTTGTTGAGTTTACATCCCACACCCTCAGACCTAGTTAACTCACACATAGAATCTTTTTTTTAGCAGGCTCAAGTAAACTTGAGCAAACTTGGTTAAACTAGTGTAAAATCGTGACTTTAGAGGCAATTTAGTGAGCTCATTTGGACACTAGAAAAAAGCCAAAGTCAACATAGGATTTGTTTGTTTCTAGGTCAATTTATGCAAAACTGACCCAGGGAACAATTTCATGGTTCATTGGTTATCTTTTCAATTTTTTTGTCTATTTTGGGTTGTGGTGTTGCGTTCTCCTATCGCATGAAAGATGTCTCTTGGGGTCTTTCTTAGCTCCACTTTGCTCCGTATTGTGTTTTTTATTCTCGTGGACATTTTGCCATCTCACTACTCCCATTTCCTTTCTTTTGTCCAATTTCAGATATAGGGCTGACAAAAATTACAAATTAGAGAGGGTTGGGTCATATTAGGGTTTTATGTTTTTAACTTCTCTCTTGCTATTTTAGAATATTTTTAATCCTCTCTTGTTTTATTTTAAATGTAAAACATAACATATCATATAATCGCGAGTAGATAAAAGGATAATAATATTAGAAAAATATACAAAAATATTTAAAAGTATATATAATATTATAAAATAATAATGATATTTATAGAATAATGTAATATTGAATTATTTTGGTATTTATAGATATTTTAATATTTCTTTATCTGGAACAAACTCTTACAAGTTTATGATTCGAGTTTACAATCTGAGTTTACGAAGTTCTCACGAGTTTACAAAAATTCTCGAATTTGATAACCTTGTCTATAACTTTTATTCCCAAGCTACAACTCCCCTTGGAAACTTAATCAAATAGCTTGAAATGGACTTTCTAGAATGAGCATCTTCGGTCATATTGGAGTTTGCTTAACCCACCAAAGTAGGCTTATCACTTCTATAACAAAGTTTCAAAGCACTTGTACTTCAATGATATATCAAAATCCATTTTACAGCATTCCAATGCTCTCTACTTGGATTCAACAAAAACTGATTTATTATACCAACATGTTCAATATATGGTTTTGTACATATCATTGCATACATCAAACTATCCATCACAAATGCATAAGGAATTGTTGTCATATCTATGTTCTCAATTTCACGTGAAGAACTTTGTTTAACACTTAGTTGAAAATAAGTCGCAAGAGTAATGCCTACTTTAGTATTTTCTGTTTGGAATTTCTGCAACACCTTAATGTAGTGCTCTTATGATAGTCGAAGCTTCTTCTCGTTTCTATCATGTGTGATATGCATACCAATAATATTTTTAGCAGCTCCCATGTCCTTAATGGCAAATGACTCGCCAGTAGCTTCTTTAATTGTCAATCTTGGAAACATTTTTTCCAACAATAAGCATGTCATCAATATACAACAATAGGATAATGAAGTCATTATTAAGAAACTTTCTAACAAAAATACAATGGTTAGAAGTAGTCTTTTTGTAGCCTTGATCACACTTAAAGGACTCAACTTCATGTACACCATCTACTTCAAACCATATAGACTCTTTCTAAGTCTACACAACTAGTCTTCCTTGCCTTCAACAAGAAAACCATTGGGTTGCTTCATATATTTCTCCTTCTCCAAATTACCATGAAGAAAATTGTCTTACACATCCTTTTGCTCAAACCCCAAATCAAGAGTGGCAACTAACTTAGCACAATTCTAGTTAATAACATCTTCACTATAGTTGAGAAAATCTCATTTAAATCAACACCCTTTCTCTATTTAAAGCCTTTCACCATTAATTTGGTTTTGTATCTTGGAGATGTAGAACTACTCTCTTGCTTTGTTGCTCTATTTTGTGAGGTTTCTTCTTTTTCTTTCAATTTCTAAGCTTTGTTGCTTTGATATATTGGCTGGTTGTATGGACTAGTTTGTGAATTTGACTAGACTCTCTTGTATCCTTATTTGATCATACTGGAGCTTGTTTGACTGGTCAGCTACAAGGTGTCAGCGGCCTGAATTTGTCAAGTTCCTCTCATAACGCCTTTCAATTCAGTATAGAAATCCGTGACTAACTTGGATCCTGGCTTAAAACAAAATAATTCTTGGTGTAATTCGGCTACACGAGCCGCATTACCTTGAGAGAAATGCTCCTTGAGATCCTTCCAAACCTTTGCTACTACTTGCTCATATATAATGTTTTGCAAGATGGATGACGCAAAATTTATGATCCAAGAGTGGACCAAACTTGTACTGAGGAGGAATTGATCCATCTCTGAACTTGAATTTGTTTTTTGAGATCAAATCCTTCTTCATCAACCTTGCCTAGACATGATTACTATTGTCATTGAGTGGTGGAGAAACTAACCCAGTGTTCAGATTTTCAGTGAGATGTATGTAATATAGACTTGCTTGAAATGAATCATTACTAATTTTTCTTGAGTTTCGTCATGTACAGAAGGCCTACTTATATAAAAGGACACCGAAATAAAGTAAAAGAAACGTGAGTTAGTTGTTGACCAATTCAGCCACTACATACAAACCCTACAGAGTGTTAAACACACGGTGTCTAGTTTGCTTATCTAATGCCCTTAACCTTTTTCTCTAGGTTTAATTATTCTATTCTTATAGTTAAAAAACCTTTTTTTTTTTCTTAATTTTTACTCTTAAAATTATCCCTCTTTAGTTCCTCCTAGATATATACTTTTTAATCCCCTTTAGTCTATCTTGTAAGGATTAAAAGAGATTAAAATGATGTGTAGGGATAAAAAGAGATTAAAATGATGTGTAGGGATTAAAAAAGAATTAAAAGTGATATATGTAGGGACTAAAAGGATTTATTATATTCAATTTTAGTCCTTATAAAGATTTAATACCTTATCCATCACTATATTTTAACAGAAACACAGGTTTCTAAGGGAAGGAGGGAAGGACTAAACAACGTTACTTTTGATAAATGAGGAGACTAAATAAAATGGTATTTAATTTTTGTAGGCACTAAAACTGAATTTCAAGATATTTTGAAGGATAAAAAACATTTTATCATCGATTATTTGGTGTTTGAGACTTGCCCTTTTATTGGTTCATTCCATGTGCTTTTTATTTCCATTTTTCATGCTGGAATTTTCATAATTTTTTTGTGTGGTTTTCTTTGACTATTGATTTTGTAAACGATCCAGTATAAAAAATACTTGAATACTGATATCACAGACAGTAGCTGCATATATTTTGAAAGTAACGAGAGTATATTAGATTAAGATGCTGGATAGGACATGCATTATAGGTAGAGGGAGACCAAGATAGACTATAGGTGATACAGTTAAGAAGGATTTAGAGGTTAATATTTTGTTTATGGACATGATTTACGGTAGAATAATATAGCATATATTTAACTCAGGTAGACAATTCCACCTAGTGGGAAAAGACAGTTATTTTTGTTATTTATCTGAATATGGAAGTAAAATAAATGATAAGAAGAGTATGATTCTAGCAATCCACAATAACAGTTAGCGGCTTACTAGATTTTGTTTCAGCAATGAATAAGTCCTATTTTCAGTTCTATATAGAAGCCTTCTGAGACTTTTGGCTCATGCCTAATTTTTATGCATATTCAGTTTCTGTTTTCCTCTCTTAGATGCAGTAGGGTATCAAAATTCATCTAGGTGGCTATAATTTTTATGTACAGATTTGCATATTCTACCGTTTTTAATAAACTTATGGATGAAATTTCTTTTGCTCCTGTTTTCATGCATATTTAAGTTACCATGTAATGTGATTGAGCTTTTGACTTTTTCTCAGATTGGCTTGGACAAAGGATCATACGGAAAGAAGATTGACTTTTCTGAGCAGGTTTTAGCTTGTCATTTTATTTTTGGGCTGTGTGTATTTTTCTATAATTTTGAAGCTCTATTAACTTCTTGGGGAGCGTAAGTATATATCTGTGTATCTTCTATTCTGCATGTGATTATGGGTTTGTAGGTGTTTAGGGAGTGAATAAGGAGAAAAGAGACTCTAAATGATATTCTCTTGTGTATCGTGTTGTATTACAATATGATGCTTTTGTTCATGAAACCTAATTCATTAAGCCTTGTTTGTACTAATAATAACTAATGCATGTCCATATAGGCACATTCACATACTTGCATTAATTTTCAGGAAACCTTAGTGTACATGTTTTTTTATCCTGGAATATTAATGGTTGGTGCCATTTTTGTTAATATCTGAGGCTTTACTGCCTATAAAGGACAAAGTAAATTTCAAAAGACTATGAAGCAGAGTGTTTAGGTTTCAAAATGGATCAAACTACAATTAACATTTATTGATATATTCTATAGAGTCATAATCAAAATTTTTGTTCAATTAACATTTGTTGATATATTCTATAGAGTCATGATCAAAATTCTGTTGTTTGTAATGCTAACTCTAATATAGTACTTGCAAGGGTGCTTCCTTGGGTCTACTGTCCTTAAAGTTCAGAATGTCATTTCTTTTTATCTAACAGAGTTCTAGCCTTTTATTAATTGTGGAAACATGGATCTACTGAAAAGAAAATGACATTAAACTTAACTTTAAGATGAAACACATTGACCAATCATGTCTAGGACAGAAGATGTACTTCTCTGCAGAAGAATGTTACCCTGATTTTTGGCTGCTAATGCATTAGGACATCTGTGCAGGTTGAAGTATTGAGGCAGCAGCTTGAACTTGCAAAAGAGTTGAACAAGCCAGCATCTATTCATTGTGTTCGTGCTTTTGGTGATCTTTTTGAGCTAATGAAGTATGAACATCTGTTCTTTGTTTAGTTTCAGTTGCTATTGTTAAAATATAGGAAATAGAGAAACATTGAGGTGAAACCTTGTTTCTAAGACATAAAAAATGCTTTATTTATATTTAGAAAAAGAATTAATATACAAGAGATTTGATATCCTTTAAGAATAAATATATGATACGGGATAAATAAAAACATTCATAATAATACATATATAATCTAGATCTTATTGATTATATAGGATTTATTCCTTTTGTATAATTATAACACTCCCCTCAAGCAGGAGTTTGTCATGTGTTATTAAGATAAAAGAGAGAAAGGCATAGATTGAATCCCTTGTGTGTATTGATCATATAGGGTTATGCATTTATAAATAAGAAAATATAGAGATATTGGGCAGAGTCTCTTATATCTAACACTTCTCCTCAAGCTAGTATATATAAATCATATGTACTGATCTTGTTACAAATATAATCAATTCTAGATTCTTGTAAAGATTTAGTTAAAATATCTGCTAGTTGATAATTCAAATTAACAAACTCAGTCTGGACATATTCAAATAGAATCTTTTTTCAGGTAAAATGACAATTAATCTCAACATGTTTGGTCTTTTCTTAAAAGACGAGTTTTGAACTAATATGAAGAGTAGTCTAATTGTCACATATAAGTGTCATTTGAGTGACATTTTCAAATTATAAATCTTTAAGTAACTATATAAACCAAATAAGCTCACAAGTAGCTGAGGCCATAATTCTATATTCTGCTTTTGTAGTAATATCTCGCTACCACAAAATTTTGTTTCTTACTCTTCCAAGAGATCAAATTATCACTGATGGAGACACAATATCCGGAAGTGGATCTCTTGTTAAAAGGAAATCCGGCCTAATCAACATATGAATAACATACAACTTTAGTATAATTATTATGCCCATCTAACAAACCTTTCCCTGGAGAACCATTAATCTACTTCAATATATGAATAACTGCATTCTAATGATCTACACATGGAGAATTAAGAAATTGATTTACCACATTAATTGCAAAGGAAATGTCAGGACGACTAACTGTATAATAGTTCAATTTTCGAACTAATCTTTTGTACTTGTCAATATCTGAGAGAAGCTCGTCTTAATTAAGTAGGAGTTTGGCATTGGGATCTATGGTTGTGTCAGCAATCTTTGAATTCATTTACACACTTTCCTCCAAAATATACAATGAATGCTTCCTTTGAGAGAAAACCATTCCATTGTTGGATTGTGCTACCTCAAAGTACAAGAAATATCTAAGTTTGCTAAGGTCTTTGGTTTGAAAGTGCAAACAAAAATGTTGCTTTACCTATGAGATGCTATCGTGATCACTGTCTGTCAGTACAATATCATCAACATATACTACTAGATAGATACTTTAAAAAATTGAATGATCTATCTCACTGCTAGTTATACTAAACTGTTGAACAAAAGTGTTAAATTTTGCAAAGCAAGCCTGAAACTGCTTGAGGTCCTATAAAGATTTGTGGAGACAACATACCAATCCAGAAGACTCCCCTTAAGCAATAAAACCTGAAGGTTGCTCCATATAAATTTCTTACTACAAATTTCTATTAAGAAAAACATTTATGACATCTAATTGATAAGAGGCCATCATTGAAGAGCAGCCATGACTATGAATAAGCGAATGGTGGTTATCTTTGCCAAAGAAGAAAAAATATCACCATAGTCCAAACCAAAAATTGTGTATAATTTTTGGTCCCAAGGTGAGCTTTGAGACGATCATTAGTACCATAGGACCAACTTTGACCAAATTGTTGCAACTTGACAAGTTTGATAACTTAGATAAACTTGAAACAAGCTACTCTAGGCTAGGATGACCCAACTGAGCATGAATGAGAGATGGAGAGTCCATAATCGAACCAATATGTGCAAATGCCTATAGGTGATAAAGACCATGAGCAACCTGAACTCCAATAGACAAACAAAATCTTTGGTAAAGGAGATAATATAATCAAGGAAACGAGTGAGACAACTAAGGAATAATAACTTAAATGAGATTAGGGAGAAAAAAACGTTATTAATAGATAAAGAAGGTGAATAGTACGAACACCATGTCATGAGACCTATAGCTATTGGCCATGGTAATAGAGGTTGTACTAATCGAAGAAATTTTATTACACCGAGTACATAACCTTCTTCAGGTTTTCCGAGTACACAAACCTCTCCAAATTACAACAAGTACACAGACCTCTCCAGGTTGTCGTTCTCAATCTTTTCCTAAGACTGAGAACTCTCAAAGAAAAGGAGAACACTATCACAAAAAGCACAATTTGAGCCCACAAGAGTATAATTTCATAAAATGAAAAATTTACAAATTTACCACACAACTCAATGGATATACACTCAAAAGCTGACAAGACTATAAGACTTTGTGACTTGTATAGCTTGTTCTTGATATATATTTCTTTAGTGTATCTCTTGTATCTTTATCTTCATCCTTAAATACTTTACATAACTTATTGGATAAGTTGTAGACTTGATATTTGTAAAAACTTCTTAGGGTAGATTCTCTTTAGGGAAAGTCTTGATTTGTTCTTAAGAAAATTTTCTTTAGATATTCCTGTAAAGACAGATAATTTTGCATAACATTGTAGATATAAAAAAGAAGTAGATCTTGTCTAAATTATTTCCGAAAATGTTTTCCAATATGACTGTTTTCGTATTAAGGTGTTTAATTATGACTTGTTTAGCTAATAAAAAATGAATAAACAGATAAGATAAAACAACCGTTAAAGATTGTATAGACTGTGATGAAGAATGATAGACTGTCTATCACGTGAAAGCTTGTTAGACTATCTATCACGTTAAAGCTTGGTAGACTGTCTTGTCTACTTAGATCTTATAATTGCATATGGATAAAACAAATGTTAGCATGATCATTAACATATAAATACTTATAGTGTTTCTTAATATCCAAACTTTAACACTATTCATAGTCTACTGTCAAACAATTTAGTAGGGCACAAACCGTCTAGGTCTTAATAGATCCTTATCTTTTTCCCTTGTTATCTTGTATCTATTGTTGCTATTTCTTTGTTCATTGTACTTGCATCAAGAATAACACATTCTTGTGGTACCCAAATTGTCTTGGGTCTTTAGTAGCTAGTTCAAAGGCTTTTCTTTGTTGCTTGCATTTGGCACTCTTGTGTTCAGATTAATCATAGTGAGGACAAGCAACTTTAGCATGTTTATAATCATGCAATAAGTTTCTTAAGTCATGCTAGGTTAGATTTTTCTGAAACATTCTACAATTTAGAGAAGAGATTTAGAGTTTACACAATTTGCTATTCCATATTTAAACACCAAATGAGGCATTCATATGTTCACGATATGGTATCTTCTCGTTTGATGTAGTGAGATTAAAACTGAGTTTTTTTAAATGTAGTTATGAAAACTTTGTAATCTTGGTTCAACATAACAAAAGGTGTTTTAGTATCTTATTTCCATTATTTAGAGTGACACTGCATCTTAGTGTATTTTAAGATGAGAGAGGTTGGAAATTGATGTGTACCATGTTTTCTCGCTTGCTTGCATCTGATTTTCCTTGTTTGCAGTGTTAGATCTTTTTCTCTGGTTGTGGTCAGGCACTTAACCCTTTAGAGGTAGACTCTAATACCAAATGTGAGAACAAGGAAAACACAAGAAGAGAGGGTTTTATTTGTGTTTTTATTAATTTTAAAAACTTTTTGTAGTTATTGTCCAATTAACTGTACTCAGACAATCAAACTATACCCCTTCCATCTGATGGATCATATTGGATGCAACAACCTAACTCCATTTAATCACTTGTCAAAGATATTTTTCATATTGAATCTTCCAATTGATCAAATTGTATCTTTGCGTCTAAAGGATCATAATTGATGCAAGTTAAATTTTGATTGTAATGATTAAATAAAGAATAATTTTTAGATATGTGTTTTCACAATAACTCTCATTCTTTAGTTAGTACAAATAATAATAACATATAATGTAAAGAGATTAAAGATGAGAGAAATAAACACAATAATTTAGAGAAATAGTATTTTTGTCAAGAGGTTAGTGAAGAAAACAACTTTAGCCCTTTTTCCTAGAGATCATTTGATGTTGGCTTTGACTTACACATTTAATAGATCTCTTTGGCAGATGATGGCAGTGGGCTTCTGATATATGATTAATGTTGAATATAATTTCCTAACATTTCCTACATCCAAATAATAAGCACGCAGACACATATATGTTCAAGTAGTACAATGTTGGTTGTATGTATTGTCTAATTTTATATTGTATGATCTGATCATGTGATACGTAAAAAAAGTTTGCATAGTATTGTATTATCTGTCAAACGAAACACCTGTGTCATGCATGATCTGGTGTTGAAATCATTCGTCTTTTAGACGACACATGATTCATGTTTTATGTTTTGTTATTTTTAGCACTTAATTAGAATTATAAGGTATTGCATTTTTCCTTAACAAAAGGTAATCTACATGAGGGAGAAAGATGCACTTCACTGCTTTGGTCGCCATGTTATTTGTGCTATATTCGTCTTGGTGGCACAATGTTGGTGGCAGTGTCGCTAATTGAAAAGGGGGGCGGTGGCAGCTGCAGAAAAGAGTGAACAATGGTTGGAAACCAAGAGAACACAATTTTCAGATAAGTTATGGATTCACATTAGTCTTTGGGTGCCATGTTGGGAGAAATGATATAATTCGTTGTACGAGTACAACTGAGGAACTGATATAAACATATCATACAAAGCATTACAAAGGGATAGGCCAAACCCATATACAAAATATATCTATAATATATGACAGTGGGAAAAGTGATCTCTTGACACCATATTGAATTTATAGAAAATGAAGAGATAATTCAGATACTGAGGTACAATCCTATATATAGACTTAGTGCTCAGTAGGGTAGGGTCAATTGTAACTGTCTCAAAGTGACTGTTAAAACTGACTAACAATAAAGTTGCTATAAAGAGGGTCAATTAAAAAAATCACTGTTGTAACTGACTAACAAAAATAAAAAATTGATACAGTTCAGTGTTCCATTTTCTTTTATCTCTTTTCGTCCCTGAAGAGCTAAAGAGATGTAATTTCAACATCTTATGTTTGTAGTTCGGCCACTTTTTTCTAACATGGTTTGTTACTTGTCTTTTCATTATCTAAAACATCAATTCAACGGAATGCCATTGAATTAATGTTTGTGTTGTTCTCAGTTACCATTGTGAAGTGGCATCTTTTAAATTTCTGTCTCCAAAATTTCAATATTTCCAGGTCTATGGGGCCTTTTCCTGCTGGGGTTATTCTTCATTCTTACCTAGGTTCTGCAGAAATGGTTCCTGAATTTTCCAAACTTGGTGCTTATTTTTCCTTCTCTGGGTTTCTTATGTCACTAAAAGCAAATAAAGCAAAGAAAATGCTGAAGATGGTGATTTTCATCACTTCTGATATATGATTAATGTTGAATATAATTTGTACTATAAATTTTAAAAACAGTGACATTCTTATTTTCTCTTCTATTTAGGTCCCTTTTGATAGGATTTTATTGGAGACAGATGCACCTGATGCCCTACCAATGTCAAACGTAGATTCTCTTCATTTTGTTGAAGGAGATACTTCTCTCACTGAAGAGCTTCTTCATGCTCAAATAACAACATCGCCTCCAACTTGTGGTTCTTCACTTGGTGACTCATCTCATGTCTTGGCAGATGGTTCGAAGTTGCCAAAGGATACTCTCAATCATCCGGCAAATATTCATAATGTATGTATTTCTGTCACTGGGCTTTTAGTTATATGATTCCCTTGGAGATATACATTACTTTTATGAGAAAAACAACAAACAATAACAACAATTCTTCTGGTAATTAAGAATGCATGAATAAATTGTATGGACCTCCCTTGTTGCTTTCAAATCCTATCTCAATAATCTCTAGCTTCAAATCATACAGAAATTTGTAGGCTTCTTTTAACTGAAGGGAGGTCGTTGTATAGTATAATTCAAATGACGGGCGTGTACGTTAGTCCTGCAATGTATATTTTTATTATGCAGATTACCAGGTTAATTTCAATTGTGATAACGTAACAAAAAAATATTTAAAGGATTGTATCTACGTTTTCTATTAGATTGAGGGTTTCCCTTCTCACATTGCATTAGTAAGGATGGCAACCTCAAAAACTAAACGAGCAGGAACAGTTGCTATGAGTGTGAAGAAATATCAACAGGAATAAAGTACTGAATTTTAAGTATTGTAGATTGCATATAATGAATGTTTTTATGTTTACTGGGACCTGTTTTATTAGATTTACATTTTTCTATTCATTATACTCGCAGGTACTTGATTACGTTGCATCTATGCTAGAAATTACAAAAGAAGAACTAGCTGAATTAAGTTACCAGAATGCAGTCCGGTTATTATCCTACGAGGGTTCCAAAGTACTTCTATAGCAGACAGACAAAACACAGGTTCTTTTAAGAAACGAATCTTAGCTTGGAAAGTTTTGCTTTGTAACATGTATGATATATACGCCTACGTTCGCCAAAGTTTATTAAGCGCCAGAGTTTATTACATTCAAGATATCTAAATTAAAGGTTTCAAGGTTTCAAAGATCTAAGTTTGTTTCTTTTGACTCACATTTCAAGTTTGAATTAAGGTCCAATTAAGTCCAAAACTAGTCCACATATACATCTACAAAATTCTAAAAGTAATGAAAGAAAAACTATACCTATACAATTTGTGTAAGACTGAGAAAAAGAAAATTCTAGTATTCTACTCTTACTCTTTAAGAAGTGTATACAATTTGTGTAAGACTGAGAAAAAGAAAATTCTAGTATTCTACTCTTACTCTTTAAGAAGTGTAGTGTTTCTTAATGAGGTTTTATCTTTTTGCTTTCCTCTTAGTCAATGTTTTTAAGCTGGATGATTTCTATTATTTCGTCCTTAAAAAAGATTCGTCCTTAGATCTAAATTATGCTTAGTACTAATGACCTATCTTGATGGATTTATATTTTCTTATTAGGTGACATATTAATCTATATAAAACATAAAATAAAAGTGTAATAAGTTTCTCTATTAAAAGAAAATTAAGACAAGTGTGTCTTAAAAGAAAGAAACAATGCTCTTTGTTTTTGAAAGTGTTTTGATGTGAAAAACTTAGGGTTATTGTTTTAAAAATAATTTTTTTCTTTAATTGAAAAACAAGACAAAGTGATATTTTGTTTATAGAAGAATAATTAGAATCATGATTTAAATGAAAAGAATCTTTCAAAGTATTGCAATTCCTCTTTAAGAATTCTTTCTTAACTATGCTTTTAGGAGGTATTATAATAGACTTTCTTTCTTTTCTGAAATTTTCTAACATTTCTTCTTCTTTTTCTTCTTCTTTCGTTCTTCTCTTTTTTTTCTTTCTCCTTTTTTCTTTAGTAAAAGCTTCTACATTTTCTCTAAACTCTCTCACTCTTATATACTTATTTCTCTTGCTATAATTTTTTTCCCTTTTCAACAAGGTCTTTCATTTCTTTAATTTTTTCCTTTTGGGAGGAAATCCTACTTTAGGCTCTTTAAGAGGCGTATGATTTCTAGGCCTATGGGGATGCCTAGGTGGTGTGGTTGATAGGAATCATCAATGTTGACTACTATCTATTTGAGAGGAGTTAGGGACTTCATGATGTTCTCTCTTTCTATACGATCTCTCATCATGTGTATTCCTATGTTTTTGTTGTTTCATAATTTCAACAATGATGGTCTTAAGCTCATTTATATTTTTTTTTTAATCTTCTCTTTTAACTTTAAATATTTATCATGGTCCCAATAATCTTCATGCACACTAAAATGTTTAGATGAGAATAATTACTATTTTTTTTATCAAAATACTTTTCTCCAACTTTGAATGGTTTTTACAAATATGAGTGAATTTTCACAAAAAGTTTTAAGAACTTTTACACAAAAATGATATTGAAAATACACCGTGCGAGTTTCCAGCAAAGAGAAGTGGGTCACTAGTGGACTCGCTTAAGTATTACGTCTTTTCTAGTTAGAAATTTCTTAGACATGTACTTTCACATTTTTTTTTAAAACCTTCAAAGTCCAAAATTGTCTTTATTGTGTATGAGCATGCATTCTTATTTAGACCAAATGAAAGTCAACCAAGTGTTTTTGTGACGAGTCCTAGTTTTGTCACAAATAAAACTACTAACAAAGAACTAAAAGAAAGTAAATTAGACGAATTTTTAAGGTGAAAGTCCAAGTGATACTTGTGAGGTCCTTAGAACACTTTTATAAGTTTAAATGTTTATTTTACCATGTTTTAACTTAAGAGATGAGATTGTACTAAAATGTTTTTTCTCAAGATATAAAAAAAAAACAAAGAAAAACTCAAAAAGCAAGAAAATTACGACAAAGTTTCAACACAAATGCTTGATCAGCTATGGATTAGTTACAAATTTAGATGCTTGTGATGGAATTTTTCGTCACTAATTCACTTTGATGCTTTGTTATTTTTCTTTGTGTATTTTTGGTCCAGCTTTCAATTAAGCTATCCTCTCAAGAGTTTTAACTCTTCAATATATGTCCTTTTTCTTGTTTTTTATAGTCAAAAAAAGAAAAAGTAGCTTCAGTTATTCTTTTCCAACACCTAAAATACTACTTTAAAGATAGGTGAGTTTTCAACAAACATAGAAAGAGTTAATAATTTTCATTCCCACTTAAGACTAAGAAATTAAAATCAAGAAAAGATCAATTAGGAATAGATAAATTTCAAATGAAATAATATACACGAAAAACTCAAAAAATTCAAAAGAAACACCAATAAAAAGTGAAGGCAAAATTTAGAAGAAGGGCATTCCAAAGGAACTTAGTGAATAAATCTAGAATATGAGAACTAAAATAAAATATAAATGGAAGTTGAATAAAGAATATCAAAACATATACAATTGCAGTTTCTAATTGAAGTTAAAAACAAAAATTCAGTCAAAGATGCTTCACAATACAATTCAAGTCATAAGACAACTAAAAACGTAATCAAGTGCATCTAAGAGTGTAGAATATAGTGTGACTTGTCCTATTCTTTTGTTTTTAGTTTGTATATGCTTTGACCTAAATTCTTTTGCTTTTGTTCTCAAATTTTTCTTGTTGTCTAAAATCATTAGATCATGCATTTTATCTTTCTCCATTCAATTTTGTAAGCAACTTTGTTCAAATTAAACTCTTAATCAACTAGTAAGGTTGTGTTTCATGTTCAAGAAAGTGATTCCTAATTGATATTATAAATAGAGTCAACTGATCCCAAATAAAATTCAAAAAATAAAAAGTACATACAATAAGAAAAATAATATTTCTAATCAATTCTCATAAAATTTAGGTTTGAATTTTGTAATATTTTATTTTATTTTTATTTTCATTTTAGAAGGAAAATTTCATTTACTTTTTAAAAAATTAAAAAACAATCATTTAGTTTAAGTCTTTATTTTGCTCATAATTTTCAAAAGAGGAAAGGAAAAGAAAAAAAAAAATAAAAATCTTGTATTTTCATTTTAAAAGGAAAATACAAATGTCATAATATATATA
>Ga0209700_102251_pt1 | contig 39452 bp, 13 predicted proteins | sample SiratroredBW_FD_187528 | JGI IMG/M metagenome (GOLD analysis project Ga0209700, IMG submission 187528) | Root nodule microbial communities of legume samples collected from California, USA - Siratro red BW (SPAdes) (version 2) | ecosystem: Host-associated > Plants > Roots > Nodule | place: USA...
ATATATATATATATATATATATATATATATATATATTTTTGGCTTCACAACAATGAAAGCGATACTTTAAACCTTTTATATGTGTCAAAATTGAAGAGGACACGAAGAGCATATATCATTACCTGCATAGACTTCAACAATTCACGATATTATAAAGTGAACTAATGATCTTTTCGAAAAACGTTACAGTGCGTTGGCGAAACCTATACACGAATAAACATCAAGAGGGAGGACAAAAAGAATTTACTTGAGATCGATGATATAGATGAAAGAGGTAATGGAAAAAAAAAAAAGGCAAATTTCTTAAAGTGGTATAATTTTTATCTGAAATTCTCAAAATAGTGTATTTTTTTAATATATTTTTGGATATGGGTAAATTGTGCATAGGAGTGACCATATCATTGTGAAGAAACAGTGTCCTTATTACAGGATTTATAATTTAACATTAAATGAAATCATGAAAAGAGAATACAATTTCAGTTTACATGAAATTGTGTAACTAAGATTTCAATTATTGAGTTAATTAAAATTGTGCGAATACTGCACCATTTTAGGATGATTAATATTCTTCACCAATAAATGAAATAATTGTGAAGTTAATTTGAATAGAAGAGTTGTTATTGGAAGAAAAATTACCTAGATATAATTTAAAAACTAACAATAAATTTATTTAAAAAATTATATAATATTTTCAAATTTTTCTTTCTAAATTTATTGCTAAATTTTAATTTTATTTTAAATTATTTCTATATTAGTAAATAAATTCAAATATTCAACTTATACTTAATTTTGCTAAATATATTTTATTATTAAATTTTATTTTTATTTTTTTCAATATCAAACTTACTCTTAATTTAAGTCAATATATAGATCTCACTGACATCATTTTTATTTCAACTATTACATATTTATTCATAAATAAAATAACTTTGTAACTTTACATTTATTTTAGTTACACAGTTTTAATACAACATACATGGGAAGAAGAGGAATGGATAGAGAATATTAATCACTAGTATTCTGGCTATTTTAATTAACTCATTGATTCAAATCTTGACTATACCATTTCCTCTAGTAAACTAAAATTGTGTTATCTTTTCATGATTTTATTTATTTCTATATTGATATCGTGTCTGTCAGGCACAATTTACCCATATCCATGAAGAAATAAAAAAAATACACCATATATATAAAATGTCAAATAAATATTTATTGAGTATCCAAATATTATTGATTTTTCATATATATAAAAAATTTAACTAATTAACGTTTCCATGAAGTAATTAAAATATTTAATTAACTCTCAACTATTTTTTGAATTGAATTCTTAAATTTTTATTTGTCTTTTAATTGGTTTACGGCTACGTTGCATGAAACTAAATAAAAATAAATATAGTTCAATGAATGGGTTAAAATTAATTAGTTCAGAGACTCAATTGAAAAGATTTAAATAGTTCAGGACCTACTAAAATAATTTTAAGAAGATAAAATTCATGAAAAGAAACCATATTCAAATGGAATGAATTAAGTTTGTCAAAATATAACCTAAAAGGGAAACCAATAGTATAATTAGAAAACATATACGGTCGTGTAGTTTGAGAATTAATATTTGATTTGCACTATTTGAAAATTTTTAATTAACTTCTAAATAGTTTTCTTCAATTACGTTCTTAAACTTGTATTTTCTCAATAGTATCAAATTATACAGTATAATTTCTATCAACTATTATACCACTAATATCTCTATAAATAATTATTTTTTATCAATTCAATCATTAAATAATAATACAGTGTTTCTGTTAGATTTGTAAGACTTAAACATGAGAGTGTATTTCAAAGAAATTATATTACTTTAATTTTAATCTATAAGAATAAATAGTCTGATTAATGTAAATTTAATATGCATAGGTTATATTATAATATAATTATTTTATGTATGAGTTAAAGATCAGATTTTGAAAAATTAATAATTTTTTTACAGTAATTTATTCAAATAAGCCTGTTATTTATTATTATTACTAACCATATTTTTCAAAATATGTTTAAATTTTAGATGAAATTTAAAATTATTTTAATTTTCAAAAGCAAAAATTATATAAAAAAGAATTAGAAACGTCTACTTTAGCCCTTCTTTATGATTTGGATTATCACTTTTAAACCCTTGCCTGTTATATTTTGGATTAACCTCATCAAGAGTTTGGGTTTCATTATAGGCTAAAACTTTCTCTAACCCATCAATTCGAACCTGTAATCTATCAATTTCAACAATACTAAAATATTCTTCATATATTTTATTTCAAATCTATAGAAGATATATTTAGAAATTAGTTTTGGAAAACATTTTTCAAAAAATTTGATGTTCTAGAAAACATTTTCTAAAATATAAGATTTATGTTTTAGAAAATGTTTTCTAAAACCTATTTTCAGAAAATATATTACAAAATGTAAATTTTATATTTTAGAAAATTATGTCTGGAAAGTCTAAAATATACTTTTTAAAACGTAAAATTTATATGCTGAAAAATATTTTTCAGAAATAGATTCCGGGAAACATATTCTAAACATTATTTAATTATAAATGTAGAAGGCATTTTAGGCATTTTGACATAATTGATGGGTGCAGGTTGGAATTGGAGAGGTGCGGAAACTCATTGCCTTTATTATATCAAAGATATCTGGGCCTTAGGGTCCACTTTTATTAGAAAAATAGGGATAAAAATGTCTTGGTGTTACAGCTTTACCGAATTCTAATCAAAATTTAGAGCTTAATTAAAATTCGAGGTTACGTATCTTAGAGGTACAATCAAAATTGGAGGTCTGAAAAAAAAAAAGGTTGGAGTCTGAAAATTCTAGACACCCTTAATTTAAGAAGTCATAGTAAGGGTTTAATTTCATTATTTTTAAAAATTTATATTTTTATACCTTTTTTCTAATGAAAAAAATTTCTAACAAAATTATACTAAAAATACAGTAGAAAATAACTTTAAAAATTCCAAGTTTAATTTTAGTAAGATATTTATTTATAATCATGACTATAAATGAAAAAGAAGTGGGACAAACACCAATTTTGGTTAAATAAATATTCTCCAAATTTAGAAGTCTTTACAAGATATTTGATAAAATATAAATTTTTTGAAGAATAAAACACTAAATTAATAACCTTCAAAAATATATTTATATTAAAAAAAATTTTGAAATAATTTGCATACTTTAAAAGTATATTTGAGTAACTTGAATATAATAAACATTTAAAGTAACTTTAAATCATAGATATGGGTGTCTTACTCTTTACCTTGTTTAGTAAACTACACTAACTATTTACGAGATTGCATAAAATTACACTAACTTTTCCAAAAGAGAAGTCAGTGTAATACTTCTCAAATACTGAAAGGATATCAAAGAAATGTCTATGAAATATTGTTTTTCAAACAATTAAGGTGTCGTAGTTAAGAATAAAACGCAAAACCTCAATAACAAAATAATTACTCTTCACTTAATAAACAACCATTACATCATGAATGTTGAACCTGTAATAGTTTTATTTATATACACAAATATGCAACTTTTTTTCAACCTAATTGACACACTTTATTTTATTACAAACTCTCATGAATTTTTTTTTCTAAAGTTTAGAGGTAAACATGTAGTGTTACATTGCATTACTTGTATTGTGATGAAAATAAAATGAATCAAGTTATAATAAAAAATTTAAAAATATTGTTAAGAAGAAAATTATTACACGTAATATCAATTATCTTCTAATAAAGATCATATGAAGGAAATCAATCACATTCCACTGGTACGGCTTAAACTTTTATGTTAAGTAAAAAATGATGTGTTCCCATTCAATATTTCTATATAATCAATGCATTTACTTAATTGTGTCTTTCCTTAAACTTTTAGATAGAGTTTGTATCCCTCTTATTTACCATGATGATAAAGATAGGGCTATCAGGAGATTCATTCATGCAAGTAGGGTCTTGATTTGGTTTGATTTTTTGTTGAATACTCTTTCTAACTAAATATAAAAGTAAAATGTTATTCGAATTGCTTCAGTTTAAATTTAATAAAAGTTTGGATCAAACTAAACTAATGTTTAATGTTTTGATTTAGATAGAATTTCAAATTTTGTGTCATCATAAAATTGTTAAATATTTTATAATGAAAATTTGTTAAGTAGAGAAACATATTATGAATTATTTTTATGATTGTTGTTATTTATAATCATAATTTCAATTCTTTTCTCATTTTTTTAAAATAAATTACCCAATCTTATAGTTGAAAATTAACATACAAATTTTTTATCTTGTTTTAATAGGTATAAATATATTGTAAGTAAACTGTAAAATTATAAAATAACCTTCAAGATACATACTCACATCAATGTTTGTTAGTTTTTAACTAACCCTAAATATATAATATTATATTTAAATGCAATAAGTAGTTTTGTTCAGTTTGATTCAGTTTTTTATTTTCAATCTAAAATTCAAACCCAACAGTATAAATTAAATTTAAGAAAAACTAAATCCAAGGAAAAATTTTTTTTTAATTTTTTGTTGAATTTGTTCGGTTTTAAATACCCCTAATAACAAATTCTATACAATAATTTAGGTTTTTATTTCCAACTATAAGAGTTAAATATGTAGTAAATACTGCAGTAAAATAGTTATATACTAATTTATGTTTACCTTTTCATAGTACATTCATTAATTTTATAAAACATATATTATGGTATTGTTGAATTGATTTATACGTGGTGAAATCTGTTATATATTAAATTTATCTTAATGAGAATAACAATTATTTAGATAGTAATAAACCTCAAATACATAGTGTGTATTGAGTACAAGAATTTTGAGTGAATTAAGATACGTAGGCTTCATTAGTTTTATATTTTTGCATTGGTATTTGTTATATAGAGTATACAAAGTTTCCTTGTTTTCTTGTGGACAATTATGTAAAGAATTATCTTATTTTCTTCTGAACTATTATATGAGTGGCTATATTTGATTTTTAAGACAAGTTTAAGTGTTTGATGGACGTGTATTTTTCGGAAGTGTTCGAGTCATGGGTGTCACTAAATTATCATAAATGTTTATTTATAAATGTACGTGTTAATTTGATGAGGCAGACATTTCTTGTTTATGATTCATTTCATTATTTTAATATGATCAAAATATAAATAATGGATCAATTTCTAAAATAATCTCAAAAAATTAGTATTGAAAAATTAGTTTTTAATATAATAATTAATGATTTTAAGTTGATAATTGATGATTTAGAAACGTGCTCAAATTTGTCCCAATTCAATTCTCATGTTATAAAAACTTGGAATCTTTCTCTTGGGCTTCAATGGTTTTACAACATCGGTGACTCGGTGAAGTAAGACGAATTCTTCTTGGACCTCTATAAGATTTCAAATCTGCTCTTGATAAAAAGATTAAATTGCTCTTGATAAAATTGACGGTGTAAGAAGTACAAGTTGTTGAAGAGTCTAATAGGTGAAAGTTTCTGCTGAGTATTAGTTGATTGCGAGAGAAGACAGGGATTGGTATTAGGAGGTGGTTGTGGTAGTTGGAGGTTTCAGGCTGTTTTCCGATTAAAGAGGAGATTTAATTCAATTTGAGTTGATTTAAAATAAAAAATAATAAAAATTAAATTATTTAGATTAAAAAAATAATAAAATTTAAATAAAAAATTTATAAAAATTTGTGAATAATATAATATATATAATTAATAAAATAATTTTTAATAAATAAAATTATAGTGAAAATTAATTTAAAAGTAAATATAATTAATTTTTTAAGTGTGATTAATAAATTATTATTTTTATAATTGATGAAATTATAGTATTAATTATTTTAAATAAAAATTAAATTATTATTATTTTATAAATTTATTTTTATTATTATAATTGTAATTTTTTTATTATTATTACTATTTCATTTTAATTATTATTTATGATTTTATTATTATATTTACTTTTTAATATTAATATCATGAATATTTTATTTTTATAATAACAATAATAATAATTATTATTATTATTTTATTACGTTATATTATATAATTAATTATATTTATTTTATTTTAATATAAATATTAATATATTTCTAACAAGAATTAATTATAAAATAATTAAAATCATATCTTTCCTTCCAAATTTTCACACCAATGTTAAGAAAGTCTGACAATTTTTTTTTTTACTTTCTTAATTTTTAATTTATTTTTTATGTGTTTGATTTGGTGTTTTCTTTGCTTTTCATCATCCTCATTCAATTTACACAAATCTGTCATCAGATCCCAACAGAGTGTTAATGATATCAAACACATATTCTAAATTGTTCAGATTATGTAATCCAGAAGCTAATTATAAAAGTATTGATGTTTTAAATTATATAATTCAAAAACCAATTTTTTTTAAATTACTTTGAAATTATATAATCTAAAATAAGAATTTTTTTAACTGGGTTTAAGATTGTGCCATCAAAAGAGACAATTTTGTTTAAAACATTACCGGATTGTATAAATTAAAAACTTTTTTCAAAATGTCTTCCTCTTTTCGATTGTACAATCTAAAAATATTTTTAACAAAATTGTCATTTCCAAAGTGTATAGTCTGAAAACTAATAAAAAACATTCCTTTTATAGATTGTACGTTCGGAAGCCTGTAAATCAGGACAAATAAAAATCGCCTCACACTGCCATCTTTCACAACTCAAACACGCATACAACTTAGTATACCAACAAAACGACTTGAATGTTTCTTTTTGCAGACATGAAATGTTGAATCGGAAAATAAAGATGCTTCACACAACCACTAAATACCAACCACCCTTCAATATATATTATCACGACAACTATAAAGTTGTATCTATCGTCAACAGCAGCTCAAGACTTTATGAAATAAAAACAAATTAAAAAAATTACATACTTTTTAAATTAATAAAATAATTAAAATTATGATATTTTTATTTAAAATTTATTTAAAATTAAATTTTTCTCTTTTTTTAAGTTTTAAATAATCCGATTAATATCTTCTAGTTAATATATTTATATATAAAATTTAAAATTATAATATTATATATATGTATATGATACTGAATATAACTTATAAGTATATAAAACGAGATCAAATTAAAAAGATAAAATCTGATTGTCAAAATAATGAATTTGATCGTACTATCTTATTTTAAAGTTTAAGTTTTTTCTTACTTTTTGAAATTATCCTTTGATAAATCTTTAAATTTAATTTATAAATTATGCTTAATTATTTTAAAATTAATTAATTAATAATTAAAAATAAAATAAATTGAGATTAATTCATCATATATTACTTTTATTTGATATTGATGCATAAAAAAAATAAAAATAAATATAAACTCTGATTCTTCAATCTATTACTTTAAATCTCCATGTTAAAAAGTAAGGTAACCAATATTCAAGAGAGGAGGAGGGGGGAGGGGAGGTTAAATTCAACTATTTACACTTCTTGAAAAATTTGAAAGTAGATGAGTATTTTTATAAAGCTTTCCAGAGAGCATATACACACAGCATCAAGCTGAATACACAAACATCGAGTTAAAACCAAGTCCAATTTACATAACCAGTAAATCAGCCAGTTGCAGATTAAAAACAGCACATTATCAGATTCCTGACAATTCTGAAAAATGCAGATAACAGATGAAAAATGCAGATAACAGATTAAAATTAAACGCAGCTGGTTAAAATTCTATTCAACACTTAAACAGTTTTTTCGCCAGCATCAAAATTAATCACTAAAATCAGATTTCAACGAATTAAATTTCCAGTTTTGATTAAAAACCAATACAGCAAATTTGCCAAAAGTACGATATACGAGTTTGATATTACGAGACAATGATTATTTAACACAGTATAAGCAATAAATCTCAACATCACATAAATTTGATACCCAATGCAGACTAATCGAGACATGGAAAATTTTAATTTGCTAACTGCAGTTTTAAAAGGCAATTTGCAATGGTAGTGAACAAAAAGTATGTAAACAACTCAAGTATGATTCAATTACAAGTTTGATTAATTGCAGAAATTTAATGACCTAAATCTGCAAAACTGTGATGAAGAACACATCTATTGTTACAGCAGAAAACAAATATACACATAATTTCGCAAAATAAAGAATAAAATTCCAAAATTATGTTGGCAATACAGTTTATAGATGTAAGAAAACTTAATCAAGGAACCTAGCAAATAGCTGTGCAGTAAAATATCAATATACAACAGGTTAAGATTGTTTTACACAGATTAAAAACAGTGCCATAATGAGTATTATAAATCTTTCCAGTAGTTTAGTAAGCTGTTGTTGAGTTTAACATATTGTTCTTAACAACAAAAGTGTAATTAAAATAAATATAAAAAATTTAATTTAATTTGAATAGAAAAATCATTATTGAGAAGAAAAGTTATATACTATAAAGTTAGTTATTAATATATAAAATAGATTTAGATAGTAATAAATATAATTTAAAAACTAACAATAAATTTATTTAAAAAGTTATATAATATTTTCAAAATTTTTATTCTAAATTTATAACTAAATCTTAATTTTATTTTAAATTATTTTTATATTAATAACTAAATTCAAATATAAAACTTAAACTTAATTTTGCTAAATATATTTTATTGCTAAATATTAATTTAATTTAACTTTTTTTTTTAAATCAAACTTACTTTTAATTTAGTTTAAAAATCTCATACTAATATCATTTTTTATTTTAATTTAAACAATAATCCCCTCAACTATATTATTGTTTAATTTCAAATTAACTTCACATTTGTTTCAATGTAATTTCAATTATTTTTATCAATAATTAAAACCACTTTGTAACTGTGCATTTATTTTAGTTGCACATTAAGAATATATCACATGTACCAAATAAAACAGAAGAGAAATAGGTGGAGAATATTAACCCTATTAAAACAGTACAATATTATCACTATATTAATTAACTCATTAATTAATTGAAATATTAGATGCACAATTTCAATTTCATCTAGTAAATTAAGATTGTGTACTCTTTTCACTATTTCCATTTCCATTTAATCTTATATTAAATCGTAGAATAGGGGTGCATGAAGAAGGGTGGTGAAGTAAATTAGTGAGCCTACTATGAGTGTGAAGAAAAGTGAGATATGCTAAAGGGGTGTTTGGTTAAACCAATTTGGATGGATTTCCTATATAAGAGGACGAATTTGGGTGGATGAAAGTTATAGTATTCTGATAGGTGTAGCTTTGTTATTTAAAATATTTTTTATTCATCTTAAAAAGAGTTTTATTTTTTTAAAATATAAAATTATTAAAATATGTAGTTAAGTTGAGTCAGTTTCTATATTTTTTTATATTAAAATCAATTGAATCCAATTCATTTCAATTTTTTACCTACTTATTTTACAAGGATTAATTAGTAATTTCATAAATATAACAATTAAAAAAATAAAAATAAATCTATAACATCTATCAAATCATTTCTAAACTTTTATAATCATTCTCTTCAAATTCCTTCAAATTTTACCATCTATCTATTAATCAAAATAACTCTTTCATCCACACACAATTTACTTAAATCCCTTCAAATTTCCTATTTCAACCAAAGAAACCCTACCAGACCTCGCATAAGATAATACGGATGATTAGGCTACAATTGTTGAACTCTAAACCTGGACCACTTTGAAATTTGTCCGCTATTAAAAAGAAAAACGAAAATATGAAAACAGGGAAACCATATATTGATTTTGTTTATATTGTAGACTTAATTAAATTTTAAATTCTTAAAAAAAGAATTAATTGAACTTTTATTAATTTATTCTATTATATTTAATATTTAAGTTTTTATAATTTTTCAAGTGATTTTTTTTAAAGTTTTCATTAATTGAGTGATTATTATTTTATCTTTTTTTCTTATTTAATTATCTGGTGTTAAATGTAAAAGTTATGATTAATATAAAATAATATAAAAGTTGAATTTTATTACTTTTATTAAAAACGTATGGAATAAGGTAGATTATCGTGCTTCTTAATGCATGTTATCAACTACAATGACAAACTGTTGTTGTGTAGGCGATGACAATAATTATAAAAAAAACACGTTTTCAATTTAAACATAAAAACTACTTATTATTTTTACATTAAGTGTATAGTTATATTATCCAATTAAAAAATTAAATAGCAAATATTTAATAAAAAATTATAAAAACTTAAAACTTAGAATATATATAAAATTAATACTTAGTATATATATATATATAATTAATACAAACTTATGATAGAGTTAATTAAGAGTATTTTTTAATTCTACGTTATCTTTCTAAGATTTATTAATAATTGAACACTGTTCAAAAAATACAACCTTCGACGCGTTCCCTTTTGACTTTCTTGAGTTTTTCTTCGAAAAAAGGGGCGTATTTTGGATCAGTGCTTATCATTGTCACTAACACTTGACATATACAAAATGTATGCTAAATGTAGAGCGGTTGATGGTCAGAGACAACCTAATTTCCATGTCCTTTCTTTGTCCAGAAGACTTTTCCTTATAAACAGTGTGAATAGGGAGGAAACATTAGACATTAGTCTGGTATGTATTAATTATTATTATTATTATTATTATTAATAAGTCTGGATGTGGCTTACTTATTTATTACATAGTTTGAGTTTAATCTGTTTAACAGTGTGATTTGATCCCGAAAACATATCAGTAGCTCGTTTTTATAAGAAAGTAAAGTTATAAACAAGCGAATAAATTTTAACTAGGTTAACATACCTAAAAGGATAATAGATATTAACTATTATATGTATATTTTTTATTTTTCAAAGACTAATATTAAATGGTGATATCATCTTCACGAGATAAATAAGATTTGTGATTTTTTTTTATAATTTTTATTATGTATTTTAATTAAGTGATTGAATAAATCACATGTAAAAAAGAAGACTATAAGAAAATAAATCATTTATATTCTCATGTGAAAAATAATGATACATTTAGTAGAAAATAAAAACAACTAATAAAGATTAATTACTAGTGGATATTAGGATTAATATAGAATCTAGAAAGTCTTAGGTATTTTGATATGTCAGGATTAATATAGAATCTAGAAAGGTCTTAGTTATTTTGGCCTATAAAAAAATGTACTCATAAATATAATAGGAGATAAATTTTAAAATAAAATTGAGTTTTCTTTTTGAGAAATTTATGGTGTTCTGATTTATAAAAATCCAAATTTGATCTTATCATGATATCTTTTGACTCCCATGACTTATCACTCACCTGTGACAATCAATCTCATAACTTATCACTCATCTTCTCATCTTTCTTGAATGTAATGTCAATATCTTTTTTTCAAACTGTTATTTTCTAAACTCATTATCGAAAACGACCATGTCCCACATTTCTCATCAATATTTCTCATGGCATAAGAAAGTTAAAAAAAATAACAAGTCTTTATATTAAAAATTAACAGATCCACAAGTACTTATCTTGTTATAGAATAAAATAAAAGAAAGTTTTATAAACTAAAATGATTAAATCATAAACAAGATGAATTAATAACCATGAGACATTTATAACTTTATGCTATTAACCTCTATGTTTTCCCTTAAAATTAAAAATTTAATATTAAAAAATATCTTTAATTATTTAATACAAAAATAAGCAACTAAATTAATTCAAACTAGCTCGAATTCGATTTTATTAAATATAAGATGAAATTCCAGTTTTATAAATTGAAAAGTATAATGTAATAAACTTGACTAGAAGTAGCCAACTTTATATTTTATCATAATTATCTTAAAATTTAAAATAATAATAATTTATGATTACATAATATTATAAAAATGTATGTATAAGTTCAACTTACATTTTTTATTTCACTTTTTTTAATTCTTATGATATTGTTCCATCTTTTCTTATATATATATATATATATATATATATATATATATATATATATTATTATTATTATTATTATTATTATTATTATTATTATTATATAAACATGTTCGTTGTCTGTCCTAACAGGTTTTTCCTAAAATCTAAAACATAATCTTTTACGTCAAAAGGATATAAAAAATAATTAAATATGTCCTTTTTAATCAACAAATTAGACTAGAGCTCTAGCAATTGAAGCCATAGGTCCTGAAAGTTGGCCTAATCTATTTCCGTTCCTAAATGTCAATGCTTCTTTAAGTTCAAATATGGTTGGTTTGGTACAACCCAAATATTGAATCTTGATGAAGACTAAGGTTTTGAAGGGTTATTTTGTTTTTAATAACTGCTTATGCTGAATACTGTCCTCAAATTCTCTAATTCTCTCTCTGCCTCAATTTTCTCAAATGAAAATATGTATCATACAAAATACTGAAATAGCACACATTATTGTAGAAACTTCAATATCATCAACCTTGCCTGACCAAAACCAACCAGACCAATAAATCACAAACTCTCTCCTTAAAAACTTCACATTAACAACATATGTGTATGTTTTCAGACTCATCCTAAGATTGAATTTTAAAAAGGTTTGATGATGGATCCCTCTTATAGAAAGTATAATAATGATGATGGAAAGAGAAAACAATGAATGAGTTTTTAATTTTAGTGAGTTGTTGTTCTTTGCTTATCCCACAATCCAAGTCCCCTTTTGGTTTATTTGGATAAGATGGGGCCAAGTGATTAGGACTTTATATTATTAAAAGTAAAACTAGTGAGTGTTACTCCTTGGAGGCATTGTGCAATTTCAACTATGTAATGATTCTCAGTTAATTATTATTAACTTCTCATTGATTCCTTTCATACAGCAAGAGGTTACAAAACTACTGCATACACTTTCCTCCTTAATTAGAAGATGGACCCATTTTTTACATTTAAAAGTTTAGCAGAAATAAGAAATATCTATCAAAAGGTAAACTTATATTCTAAGTATTTCTTTTTAGTTATATATTTAATATTCGAATTAAAAGTTAAACTAAAACAATTTTGTATAAAGTGATTTCCATGATATACATGCTAAAACTTTAGTAATAATGAAATCATTTAAGAAAATTTTTTTAAATCATTTAATAAAAGTATGTTTGGTTGCATTAATTTAGAGTGATGTATTGTAAAGGATTTGCAGAATGAGATCCTTGTATGAAGAGATTTGAAAAAATAAAATTGGAAACTTATCCTCATGTAAAAAGATTTGAAAGAATCAAATTGGAAATTTAGAAACAACTTTTTTCGTAAGTAAATTAGAAACTACAAAATATTTTTTTTCACAAAGGTCAATTAGTAATTTCATAAATATATCAATTAAAAAAATAAAAAAAATCTATAACATCTATTAAATCATTCCCAAACTTTTACAAACATTTTCTTCAAATCCCTTCAAATCTTACCATCTATCCATTAATTCAAACAATCTTATCATCACAAACAATTTAGTCAAATTCCTTTAAATTTATTTTCTTAAATCTACTTTTCCAACTACACAAACAATTCATCCTCTTATATAATAAAATAACACAAATTGATTTAACCATATAAACATCTTTCACTAATTATATTAATAAGGAGGTCTAATCAAGTTTACGTTTAGAAATGGCACGAGACTTTCGCCTTGGTTGAAACAGTGTTTCGTCCTTCATTCCCTTCATTAGAAAGAGAAGAAGTGTTATTTTTTTTATGACAGGAAAGTACAAGAAAACAAAACAGAAACAGAAAAAGTGGCTTAAGAAGTAAGTTAAATATATATTTTTAATTAGTAGTAAAACTTAATTAAAATATAAAAATCACTTAAAGTTATTTTCACTTTAAAATCAATCAATTTTTCAAATTGAAGTCAAACATACAAAAATTAATATATATATATATATATATATATATTTTTAAAGATTTAGATAATTTGTATAAAACTTTAGATTTTAATTATATTGTGTGATCTCATGCACAAAAATTACACTGATGAACATAACTTAACTCTAAATGACAATAATTAATATAATCTAACATAATTTTAGAGGGCACGACTACGGCTTATGCATCTCTCACCCACTACCTTTTCCCACCAATATTTAATTGTAACCATTATAACTAAACAACACTTAAGATTGGTCTTCTCTTCTGAAAAATGTACTTTAGGAAGATGAAATGAAGATTTTTCGCTGCACAAAGTCTTGTCATATGCAGCAAGTAAAGTCCAATCTAGGGAAAGTAGAGGAGCCTGAGAAACTCTGACTCTGTCAATAAAAACAAAACCTTGCTCATTTCATTTTACCCATTATAAAATTGAAAGTTGCAACATTCCCATCCCATCACATTCCACGCCTAGAAGTAGATCAGTGACGTTATATGACGTGAGACCCTACGTCAATACGCACAGTAAAATAGATTAATTCTCACATACACATCTTAAGCAAATCCTAATATATTTGTACCAAAAGACTTATTTGCCACCACACTTGTCAAAAATCAAACGGTTGCATGAAAGATAAATTAGAAACAAGGGTGACAGAGTGGGAATTTCCTCTATTGTTTTTATATATAAGATTTGAAGTCAGTTTTAACATTAATACTATACATATTTAGAATGAGAGAAACGTAGGGGTAAAGGAGAAGCAATATTGTGCTAAATGCATCCAAGTCTTAGTTACTTTTTTGTGGAAGTCTTCGATGAGTTTTCCACTTGCTTGCCACTACCAAATTCCAGAACCCCAGATTTTCTTAAAGTAAATTACAAATCAGAGTCCTGTTCATAAAGAGACTGGTCAAACAATCAATAAATGATTTTTCTAAAAAAAGTTAATGATAAAAATATGTACTGTATCAAAAGTATATACTTTACCCCTACATTAAAATATGTACTATATTCAATAAAGCATGAAGAAAGTACAGGAGTTAGACAATACTGAGTAATATGCTTCTAGAATTCTTTTCAAAACAACTTTCAGATGAAACAAATTATTCATATTCAAAAATAACTTTATATATGTTAATTTGTAAAAATAATTAGTATAATTTTTATAATTTTACTTTTCAATTTGTGAATTAATTAATTTGAATTTACAGAGAAATTTATCCAATTTTTTTTTTCAAATTTTTTTACAGGAGTTCCTAGAACGTAGAAAGAGAATAAATAACAATATAAATACGATAATAATATAATGCAATAAAAATATAAAAAAATTAGAAATGTTATCACTGTAAAAAGTATAGCAGTAACAGATGTGGTAGCGACCGGATCCACGTCAGTTAGGATAACTTCTTACCTTAATTTATTAGTGTGAATGAATATGACTAATTTCTCTTCCTAAGACTTTCCTCTGTCTTATTATCTATAAAACTAAAATAAAAAGTTTATATAAAGTCTGTGTTTAGTTTTTTAAAGTCTATAATTAATCACGGAGATCAACAACTAATGGCAGTAAAAATGACTAAAATGGAAAATACTTCTTATTAAGTAATTTTCGTAGCTTTTTACCTTTCAATAGAGAAGATATTTTCTTTTTCAAATTAGAATAATTTGTAATATAATTTAAACGCATCCTTAAAGAAAAATGAAGTGTAATTTCCACTGTTTTTCTATTAAGGTTGTTGAATTCCTCTTAACTGACTTCGATTTTTCGGTCCAATCATTATGAGATTCAAAGGTTTTTTCCTCACTCCTAAACAGTTACTTGACAGTATATATAGGTTCCCAAAGTTCCCTCTTGTTAAGATTGGTATTTGTCTTATTTGTTGCAATTCTACCAACCTGAACTCCTAATCCACCAACTTTTTTATTCAAAAAAACTGTCAAACGGTGCTATTGTTATTTGGCTTGGCTATATCTCTATGGCACTAGTCAAAGACCTATTCTGACCTCTCTTCTCTCTCAAAACACAATTCTGAGATTCATACTCATCTGTCCGAGTACAAAATGGCAGGGTAGGAGGAAGACTGCTATGATCTGTGTGCTTCTTGGTTTCTAATTCCGCAGGTACACTTCCTCCCTGATTGATGTTAATTTCCATCCACACAATCTAGATGATATGTTTGTTTCAAATACTGTAACTTATTGCTCCTTCTGATGAATGGTACTATCTGTTGCAATCCTAGTAAACTGATTTCAATCTGCAGCAGATAATACGTGTTATAGTGTGATGCATGCATGTGATTGCAAAAAAATGTTTTAACTTTTCTTAAAATTCAACCCTCTTAGAAAGTTTTCAACTTTTTCTTGTATAGGTCTCTGGTCCCAAAGGGTTTTGTTAAGCCTTTTCTGTTACTGTCACTTGATTTAAACACTCGTATATTGGGCTACAATTTCAAACAGGAATTAGATTTTCGTTGGGAGTATTGCTTTTGTCTTACAAAATATGCTGTGGATCCTCACTGGATAGAGTGGATTTTGAGGCCGGTAATTCTCCCATCTAAAGACAAATAAAAGAGTTTTGTGATGGCTTTCACTTTTATCCAAACTTATTTGAAGCCTTGTTTTGGGAGTCTCTTAATAGTTAACATCTTAGTTAGTATTTGCAGTAGAATTTCATTTCAAATTGATTTCTGGCTAGATTTAACATACATCACGTTGGAAGAGCAAATGGCATATCTCATCAATTTGAATGTTTGAAGAATCATCCAACAATATTTTTGTTTTTTCTTTTTGTTTCCGGAGCATTTGATTTTATTTCAAGAATCGGCAGACTGCATACAGAAGATCATAGTTTAAATGATAAATCACACAAGAGGGTTTTAATATTTATTTTACTTTTTGAAATACAGAGGAGGCCACTATGACAGTTATAATGGTCTTTGCCATGCTAAGGTAGAATTTTAAGCTGTCATGTCAACTCATGTTTGACTGGATCCAGTAACTAACTTTTATTTTTAAAAAACATATTTGAAATTCATTCTTGTGGTTGGTCGAGTAGGATAATATTAAGTACTTGAACAATTTCGACCATGGTGGTTCATCTGAGAATCAAGTAGCATCAAATCCTCTTTCCGTTCCCACACTGAGTATGATTAATTAGTTCAATTTTACAGACGAGAAAAGATACTTGCAAAAGTTATGTGACAGATATTCTTAATCTGGAACATTATTTTTCTCAGGTAAAAAGCTTTTTTGAATTTGAACATGATGAATCATCAACCAACTGATTTAGGATGGCTTTACTATGTTTATCTGTCGACTGAGGCAACAAAACTCAGCTGTGTATATAGTATTTGGTTTTTTTTTTTTTTTTTTTTTTTTTTTTTTTTTTTTTTTTTTTTTTTTTTTTTTTTTTTCAGTTCACTTAGATTAATAGTTCTACCTCAAAGTTCAGCTAATTTTTTTTTTCTTCTTATCGTTTTGTTTCTCTTATCAGGACAAAATCATCCTTTCCTAGAAGGTTCAACAAGATTATATCACTGAGCAACTCTGCCTGCTGTACTATTTCTCAAGGTGGAAAAGGAAAAATATATATATCCATAGTTTTTATTTATTACAGATTTCAAAGAATGTTACTGGCTAAATAATTAGTCATGTTTTTTCTACAGCCTAAAATTCTGTGTGAATTGTATAACAGGCGAATCATGTCACTAGTTAGGTCTGCTGATCTAGCTCCTACATCGTATAAAAATGCCAAGCTCTTCTCACTAAAGGGAACTGATGTTCGACCAGGTTTGTCCTCCCAAATTTTTGGTCCTGATAAGCACAGGGGCATGTACATGACAGATTCTTACTCCAGCAAGAGTTATGAGAAGCATTTCCACGGCAATCAAACGGAAGAACTGATAGAACCATCTAATTCCAGCGTCTCTGGAAGTTCAATCCCCCCTGATGTAGCCTCTTCTTACCAGCTTACAGCCACTTCAGAAGCTTCTGTGGTTGCCAATAACCCGTTTGATTGTTCTTTCATGTCTACAATGCATCATGATGGTTATCAGTCCAACTTTGGATCTGATTTGATGGAGAATGGAACCCTCGATTCCCGTGAAAATGATGGTCTAATGAGTTTAAAACTACAAGCATTGGAGAGGGCATTGCTTGATGATAGTGAGGCTGAGGAGGAGGAAGACATATTTGAGGCTGTTCAAAGCATGGAAATTGATCAAGACATTGCTGAGTGGGCTGATTCCATGCAGAATGTGATCCTCCATGACTCACCAAAGGAGTACTCTTCTTCAGATTCCAGCCTCAGCAGCACCAAAGAAATATCACAGACTTCTCAGACCCCCAAGCAGCTGCTTTATGAATGTGCTATTGCACTTTCAGAAGGAAACGAAGAGGAAGGATCATCCATGATAAACAATCTAAGGCAGATGGTCTCAGTCCAAGGAGAGCCTTCTCAAAGAATTGCAGCCTATATGGTTGAGGGACTTGCAGCTCGCCTAGCCGAATCCGGCAAAAGTATTTACAAAGCTCTGAGATGCAAGGAGCCTCCTTCTTCAGACCGTCTAGCAGCCATGCAGATACTGTTTGAGGTTTGCCCATGTTTCAAATTTGGATTTATTGCTGCTAACAATGCAATTACAGAAGCAGTGAAAGATGACATGAACATTCATATCATAGACTTTGACATCAATCAAGGAAGCCAGTACATTACTCTAATCCAAATACTTGCTTCAAGGTCAAGTAAGCCACCCCATGTTATATTGACTGGAGTTGATGATCCTGAGTCCGTGCAGAGACCTGTTGGAGGCCTAAAGAACATAGGACAAAGACTAGAAAAACTGGCAGAGGCACTTGGTTTACCATTCGAGTTCCGAGCAGTGGCATCAAGGACTTCCATTGTCACCCCATCAATGCTCAACTGTAGTCCCGGGGAAGCACTTGTGGTGAACTTTGCATTCCAGCTTCATCATATGCCTGATGAGAGTGTTTCAACAGTAAACGAAAGGGACCAACTTCTTCGGTTGGTGAAGAGTTTGAACCCGAAGCTTGTGACAGTTGTGGAGCAAGATGTGAACACAAACACCACCCCCTTCTTGCCTAGATTTGTTGAAGCCTACAATTACTACTCTGCTGTGTTTGAGTCACTTGATGTGACTCTTCCTAGAGAAAGCCAGGACAGGATGAATGTGGAAAGGCAATGCTTGGCCAGGGACATTGTGAATGTTGTTGCATGTGAGGGCGAGGATAGGATAGAACGGTATGAAGTGGCAGGAAAATGGAGAGCAAGGATGACTATGGCTGGCTTCTCTTCATCTCCAATGAGCACAAATGTGACTGATGAAATCCGAAAACTCATTAAGGTGATGTATTGTGACAGGTACAAGATAAAGGAGGAAATGGGGGCACTTCACTTTGGTTGGGAAGACAAAAACTTGATCGTTGCTTCGGCATGGAAGTTACCAAGATAATGAATTATGTTAGTAGACACACTTATTGTAGGTTTGGTAATGTAGTGTTTGCTTGCTTGTTTACTGTGTAGAATATTTCTGATATATATATTATAGCGTTTGCTTGCTTCTCCACATGTATACTAACTTATAATCTTAATCTATAAATATTATATAATTCTTTTAGTTAAAAAGTATTCTCCTTTCTTTTTTGTCTCCTCGTAATTCCTGAGATATGTACTCAATTACTTGAAAACCCTCCTTTAATCAAACTAAACTGTTCTGTTAAATGTGCCCTGCTATTTCAAATGCTTTAAGAGTTATAACATTTTGAGGCTTACATTCAACAATGCTTCATAATGATACAAATGATAAACATTGAAGCTCTTCAAGATTCCTCTCTCGAAAGTTAGTTTTCAAGAGAAAAAAAATCATATCATTTAAATGTTTCACTGAATGCCACTATCCATACTCAGATCATGATTGGCGCATAAATTATAATTCATTTAGCCTTACCAACCCTTCACTAATACAATATCAAAACAATGCAATGTGAGCTACCAAAAATTTGGTATAGTCAATAGTCCAAATATTTATTCACTTGTTAAACCGTGCAAATATATAGTATATATACATAAATCCAAATCCAATGATAAAGTTCCAAAACCACACATCACTAGTTAGGTCTTTGATACGGACATATATAAATACTTCTGGTTCATAGATAAATATAGCTAATTTTTCAAAAATATCAATAGAAGAATCACCTATAATTAATAAATACCATTGTTAGTTGGGAGTGGAGTTGAGTTTACAACTCAATAACTAAACATACTATTGTAGATTGGACAAGTGTTCGTTTATAATGCTAATACTTAGTATAATTTTTCAAAACTCGTCTATTATTGAATGTTGTTTGAAAAGTTTATATTAAAATATGATGTGGATTGAATTTGGAAACTTTTGTTTAAAATAAATATGATATATTATTGATATGATTTAGTTGGTTTACCTTTGTTTTATGCTTTTGAACTATTACGATTGTATTTTGACATATGAGCATATGACTTTATATACTTATCACCAAATATTTGAATTTATTTACATGTATATTTAAAAAAAAAATATTTTAGATATGTTATGTATCTTTTATAGGTTGTCACAAGTGGAAATAGCACAAACACAAGGACAGTTAAGGAAATAGGCATGAAGAGGTGTCAAGTGATGCAGTGATGCAATGATTGTGGGTAACAGAAAAAGTTCAAGAATGTGGAAGGCCAATTCACTCATGAAGGATTATGTGTAATTATGAATGAGGAATATTATTAAATATATAATAATTGAGAGGAGATGAAAAGGGGGGCTTTTGTTGAATTTTGTTTCTTCTCTTTATTATCTCCCAGGGTTATCTTTTCTGTTCTGTTCTGATCAAATCTGTTCGTCTTCTTCCAATAATACATACATAGATTTTATAATCTTTCTCCAGTTATCAGTGGTTAATTCATTATCATTTAATTTTTGATCTCCCCTCGTTACAATGGTGCTTTCATCTCGTCTCATCTCCACTCATGGCAGAAAACACTAGATTGAAGGACCTCTCCACAGATATCAAGCGAATGTTAGAGTTGATGGAATCTCGTCATACGGAGTATTCTAGTCGTTTTGAGAGCCTTGAAACTGCACTCACATCTTTGCATGTAGCAGAGACACCAAAATCGTCAACATCAGAAGCAGTTCAGCCGTTTCAGGTTCGTAATGTCAAACTTGATTTTCCCCGTTTCAATGGTTCGAATGTGCTGGAATGGATCTTTAGGACATAGCAATTTTTCACACTTTACAATACTCCGAAGGAGCAACATCTTACCATTGCTGCAGTTCATATGGAAGCAGAGGTGATTCCTTGGTTCCAAATGATAGCTAAAACCGATCCATTTCAATCTTGGATCGGTTTCACTCGAGCCTTGGAATTGGAATTTGGACCATCTCCTTATGAGTGTCCTCGCTCTACTCTTTTTAAGCTAATGTAATCAGGATCGGTTTAGGATTATTACAGAGAATTTACAACTTTGGCCAATCGTGTTCAAGGCATTACTGCAGATGCTTTACTTGATTGTTTTCTTAGCGGCCTCAAGATTGACATTCGAAGGGATGTTATTGCTCAAAATCCAACCTCCTTGTTACATGTTGTTTCATTGGCCAAGCTTTTTGAAGAGAAATATCTGCCTAAACAGAAAATTACCTTAACCCACCCTTACCCAAAATTCCAATCATCATCCCTAGCACAAACCACTAAATCCACGAGCCTACCACCTTTGTTACCTAATCCAAACACTACACATCAGCCTAACCAACAATTAGTTAAGTCTTCTAATATTAAAAAAATATCTGCAGCAGAAATGCAATTGAGAAGAGAGAAGGGATTGTGTTTCACTTGTGATGCGAAATTTTCACCTAGCCATCGATGCCCCAACAAACAATACTTATTGTTACAATTAGAGGAAGAGGAGGACTTCAAACTGGAACCTGACCCACTGGATGAGAACAATATCCATAAGATTCAATCATCAGAACAAGAACATCACCTTTCTTTTAATGCTCTTAAGTGGGCCGCTGGTATTGATACTATGCGATTTCAAGATATTATTAATGGGGTGAAGGTTCAAGTACTACTTGACAATGGTAGTTCAGACAACTTCTTGCAACCGCGCATTGCTCATTGCTTGAAATTAGCCATTGAACCAACTTCTAAATTTCAAGTCTTAGTAGGTAATGGAAACTCTTTGATTGTGGAAGGTATGGTGAGGGAAGTTGAAGTACAAATCCAAGGGCACTCTCTAAAACTACCAGTCTACTTAATGCCAGTCTCAGGTGTAGATGTAGTTTTAGGGGCAGCTTGGTTGGTTACGTTGGGCTCCCATATTGCTGACTACAGTGATTTGACATTGAAGTTTTTAGTAGATGGGAACTTTGTGACCCTTCATGGTGATAAACCAAAACTTCCAGCTCCAGCTCAATATAATCATCTTCGCAGGATGCAAAGGACTCACGCCATCTCCGAATTATTTACATTGCAATTTCAGCAACCAAATTGTGATGTTGATCACTAGTTGAAACTACCCAAGAACATGGAACCTGAATTAGCATTACTTCTGCATACTTATCATGATGTGTTCGCAGTTCCTACGGGTCTTCCTCCTAACAGATCCAATGATTACTGTATTCCTTTAATTAAAGGAGTAGATCCTGTTAAGGTTAGACTATATAGGTACCCCACAGTCAAAAAGAAGAATTGAGAAGATGGTCAGCGATATGTTACAAGAAGGAATTATAGTGCCTAGTACTAGCCCATTTTCTTCACCAATTGTTTTGGTTAAGAAGAAAGATGGTACTTGAAGATTCTGTACCGATTATCGGGCCTTAAATGCCATAATTGTCAAGGATACTTTTCTCATTCCCACTGTTGATGAGTTAATTGATGAGTTATTTGGTTTCAATATTTTTCCAAGCTTGATCTCAGGTTTGGCTATCATCAGATCTTATTAAAGAAAGAAGATCGATACAAGACAGCATTTAGAACACATCATGGACACTACGAATGGCTTGTGATGCCTTTTGGGTTGATGAATGCCCCAGCTACATTTCAATGTTTGATGAATGAAGTCTTTCAAGATATGTTAAGGAAATCAGTTTTTTTTTTTTTATGACATATCGGTGTATAGTCCAACTTGGTCTTCTCATTTACAACATTTAGAAGCTGTCTTGCAATTATTAAAGAAACATAAATTGTTTGCCAAGTTATCTAAGTGTTCATTTGGACTTACTCAAGTCAAATACTTAGGTCACACGGTTTCGGGTCAAGGAGTAGCTGTGGATGCTTCCAAGGTACAAGCTGTGTTAACTTGACCTCTTCCTACTAATCTCAAGCAGTTAAGGGGATTTCTGGGCCTTACAGTTTATTATAGGAAGTTTATCAAGGGTTATGCATCTATTGCAGCCCCTTTGACAAATTTGCTCAAGAAAGACAATTTTAATTGGGATGTTGATGCTACGGCAGCTTTTGAAACACTCAAATCTGCCTTAACTCAGCCTCCAGTTCTTGCTATTCCAGATTTTTCTAAGGCTTTTGTACTAGAAACAGATGCATCAGGGATTGGTATAGGCGCAGTGCTGAGTCAAAACAATCATCCAATTGCTTTCTTTTCAAAGAAATTAACTCCTTCACTGCATAAACAATCAGCTTATATGAGGGAACTATATACAATTACTGAAGCTATAGCGAAATTTAGACATTACCTCTTGGGGTATAAGTTCTTAATTCGGACAGACCAAAGGAGTCTAAGGAGCCTTACACAATAGTCCCTACAAACTCCAGAACAACAGTCTTGGTTACATAAGTTGCTAGGCTATGACTTTACTATAGAGTACAAACCAGGAAAGGATAATTTGGCAGCAGACGCCTTGTCTCGATCATTTTTTATGGCGTGGTCTCAACCAAACATGGAAATTCTGCTAGTATTGTGTGTTGCAATTACAGAGGATACTAAGCTAAACAACATCCGTGAATTGTGTCGCAAGGGTACCCCTCCTCATCCTAATTATTCCACACATGATGAATTATTATACTGGAATGGTAGATTGGTTATTCCTAAGAAGCATGACTTGGTTCAATAAATATTACATGAATTTCACTCTTCTCCACTTGGAGGACACTCGGGTGTTGCAAGAACCGTGTCTCGGATTGCTGCCAAATTTCAATAGCAGGGTATGCATAAAGACATAGCTAATTTTGTTAAACAATGCCTCATTTGTCAACAAGCTAAGTCTTCCAATTCACTACCTTCAGGGTTGCTACATCCTCTACCAATTCCAGAACAAATATGGGAGGATATTGCAATGGATTTCATCACAGGACTACCCAATGCTAGTGGTTTTACAGTGATCATGGTAGTGGTAGATCGACTTTCCAAGTATGTTCATTTTGCTCCTTTAAAAGCAGATTATACAAGTGTACAAGTGGCTGAATTATTCATGAAGACAGTGGTCAAATTGCATGGATTTTCCAAATCTATTGTATCTTATAGAGACAAGGTTTTATGAGTCGATTTTGGAAACAACTCTTCAAGTTGAGTGGTACTTCATTGGCTATGAGTACTGCATACTATCCCCAGTCTGATGGCCAATCAAAAGTTGTTAACCGTTGTTTGGAGATGTATTTACGTTGCTTTGCTTATGACAATCCAAAGATGTGGTTGAAGCTGTTACCTTGGGCTGAATTTTGGTATAATACTTCGTACCACCTTAGTACAAGTATGACGCCATTTAAGGCAATTTATGGCAAGGATCCTCCTAGGATTGACAAGTATGTTACAGATTCAAATGATCCTCCAACATTACAAAAATTGTTGCAGCAGCGTGATGCTGTTTTACATCAATTAAAAGACAACTTGCATAAAACTCAGCAGTATATGAAAAAGCAAGCGGATAAGAGGAGATGTCATGTGCAATTCAATGTTGGAGATATGGTGTTAGTTAAACTCCAACCTTATAGACAAAATTCAGTTGCATTGAGAAAAAATCAGAAACTGAGCATGAAATACTTTGTTCCTTTCCCTATTATTCAATGTGTGGGTCTAGTTGCTTACAAGCTGTTGTTGCCCTCAACTGCTCGATTTCATTCTGTTTTTCATGTGTCACAGTTGAAATTATGCCAAGGTATTCATCAACAATCATATATCTCACTTCCTCTGATTATAAATGACATTGGTCCTATATTACAGCCAGCAGATATTTTGCAATCTAGAGTTATTCTCAAGGGAGACAAACATATTCCTCAAGTCTTGGTACATTGGGAAGGCATTGATGCAGAACATGCTACTTGGGAGGAATTTACCTATATGCAGCAAGTTTATCCTGACTTCAACCTTGAGGACAAGGTTGATTTTGATGGGGGAGACAATGTCACAAGTGGAAATAGCACAAACACAAGGATAGTTAAGGAAATGGGCAGGGAGAAGAATAGTGAAGAGGTGTCAAGTGATGCAATGATTGTGGGTAATAGAAAAAGTTCAAGAATGCGAAAGGCCAATTCACTCATGAAGGATTATGTGTAATTATGAGTGAGGAATATTATTAAATATATAGTAATTGAGAGGAGAGGAAAAAGGGGGCTTTTGTCGAATTCTGTTTCTTCTCTCTATTATCTCTGAGGGTTATCTTCTCTGTTCTGTTCTGTTCAAATATGTTCTTCTCTGTTCTGTTCAAATCTGTTCGTCTTCTTCCAATAATACATACATAGATTTTATAATCTTTCTCCAATTATCAGTGGTTAATTCATTATCATTTAATTTTTGATCTCCCCTTGTTACATAGGTATGTACATTATTTATGCTACATAGGTATGTACATTATTTATGCTACATTGGTATGTACATTATTTATGCTACGAGGATATTACAAACACTCCCCAACGAGTAATGCTTAATCATGAGTTATTTCATCTCTTTAGAAATTGTTGAATTATTTATCCAGAGAATATGACTTGTCTAAAAAATATGAATATGATGAAACAAGATAAAATAGAAATTTTAGTCTAATATAAACAGATTAAAATCAGAAAAGAGGATTTCTAAGCTTTCATGAGGGTTGAAATAAGAATCTTGGATTAGGAAATTGTACTTTCTTAGATGCATATTCATCTACAAATTACACTACAAGAAAAATTATAAATAATGTCGAACAAAAACTCACACAAATAATGAAAATGGATGCAAAATCGTTGGCTATACGTCTGTTAACAGCCGTCGCTAATCTGCTGGAAGTTATTGCGTTAGCCAGAAATCCGACAAAAATAACGTGGACCAAGCATACACAAAGCCGATGCAAATACTAACAAAATTGCGTCGACTGAGCTGACGATAAAAGTATATAAATATTTTATTTAATTATTTGTGTCGGTCTAGTCAAAGAAAAAAATAGTCTGTTAGAGTGGATCCAGCCGACGCAAAAAAATTTTTTTCTGGATTTTTTCAGCTTGGCCGACTTAAATACTATATTTTTTAAAAATGCTTTTATATTCGTATTGGGTCTGATAGTGAAAAAGAAATAATTTTGCACACAGATCTTGCTTAAACTATCTATTACCATGTAATTTTAATACACACTTTCTCAAAAATGAAAATGTTATGTAACAAATATAATTTTAAATATAAAGTAATATAATAGAGTAACTACTTTAATAAAGTATGTAATTACATGAACAAAAGATTGAATATACAAATATTTATAACATTTAACTCGAATCCAAAATATACAAATGCAGTTAAATAAAAAATAAGCTTTCCATACATTTCCATATTGACAAGTAGATGTGCCTAGCATGGACATTTCCAAATGAAGTAACGAGTTATTTGAAATCTTTGGAGATAAATTTGTTACAATGAGTTTGAAACCCTAATACAAAGTATTTAGAGATATGGTTGCAAGTTTATTTAAAAGTTTTTTTAGTGATTATTGATTACATATTATGCAGAGACTGTGACTTTTCGATCACTATATGTTATAATGGACATTCTAACTTAGAGAAGTGCCATCATCCAAATATATATGATAAAATGTCGTTGGAGATTGACGGTTATATGAAGAATCCAATTAGTATGGATTATCATTTCTACCTTTCTTTGTTTTATTATTTTTTTTAGTCATGTTTTTTACATGGTTCGGACTTTAAACATGTATGATATCTTGATTGGTTTGATTGGTTTCTTTTCAAAATTTGTTGGAAAATGAGGTGCAGGATCTAACATATTAAGCACCGAGATGGGCCTCCTACCATGTTACCACATTCTTGAAAATGAGGTGCAAGATCTAGCATATTAAGCACCGAGGATCTAACATATTAATACTTGTTTCTACTACATTTTTGTGGTCTTCATCACACACATGTGGGCTTCAATCCCACTCTTAGTTTTTTATGTTCCATTTTAATGTTGGAAGACATATAAGAAAGATTATGTGTTCTGTGTGTGTAATAAAAAATATAACAGATACGCAATATTTGCTTTTCATACTTAAACACTCAAGAAATATCCAATACAAACATACCTCAATCACAACTTCAAAATAAACCAAAACAAATAACTCTATGAACTTACAAATGCTTCATATAGAATGATTTCTGGGAGGTTTTGTTCCCTTGAGCCAAACCAACTTACCAAACCCACAATAAAACCTCTACCTTTGCCACCCAAAACAAAAATATAGCCACGGCCACCGGTGAAGAAGGAGGCAGTGAAAGAACTGAGTGAATCTATACCTCCGACTACCACTACCACGGTGAGGTGAGAGCTGAAACGAAACTAAAGAAAGAAAATGAATGATAAGTTGTGCGGAGAACTATGCAAAGGAGAATGGTGGACTAGCATAGGAGAAACCTTGCACAATGGGAAAGAGGAAAGTTATTAATTACTTTCCCTACAAGCTTTAACTTTTTCCTAAAAATATTAAGTTTAAATTAAATAATAAATTTAAATTTAAAAAAATATAAATTAAAAATTTAAATGTTTTGTTTTTTTTTTAATTATAACCTTGTACGGGGAAATAGAAAAGTTATTAATTACTTTTCCTTCAAGTTTTAACTTTTTCCTAAAAGAATTAAGTTTAAATTAAATAATAATTTTTTATTTAAAAAATTAAATTAAAAATTTAAACATTTTGTTTTTTCTGTTCTTTAAACGTTTTCTATTCTTTAAAGTTTAAACGTTAAAGTTAATTTTTTGTATAATATAATATATAGTTTAAAAATTTATATTATTAACTATTACTTATAATAAATAAAATAAAAACAAATAAAATATTACCAATTATATTTATTTTAATTTTTTATATTTGATTTTCTAAATTTGTTTTTAAATATTATAACTTTAAAATTTATTTATTCATTTTAAAAACTAGAACTTCACATTAAACAATAAATATAAATTATTTATTCATATTTTATGAATTTGAAATAAATCTATCAAAGAAAATTGTTACGTAAACCATTAATATTTTTTAAACACCACTTCATTAAATCATGGTAAATGACATTTTACAAAATTCTAAATAATTACATAAACATAAGTATATTATTTATTTAACATATATATTCAAGCAATAAATATGTTTATTTTGTCAGTATGTGGATTCACATAACATATGACGCTTACCATGAAAGTTGCATGGAATGACGCTTTGCCTTCATGTGAAAAATAATTAAAATGAGACAACTATTTTTTTAATCTATTGATACAATGAATTTTAAAATATATAATTAAATAAATGAATACAACTTCATAAATAAGTAGTTCGTAAGAATAATTTTCATTTTTTTTATGAAGTATAAGTTGTGTTTTATAGCATAACTTAAGATAATTAACTTTTTCCTTTTCAAATTCTTGTAGAAATGTTCTTATAAGTATGATTTTAGGGTTTTTTTATACTTTTTAAAATTTTGGTAAAAGTTATGTTTATAAGCATAATTTAATTTAATTTAATTTTATTTATATGTAAGTTGAAGTCGAGAGTAAAAATACAATTTTATTTACTTATTTTATTTATCATCATATTAATTTTTATTGAAATTCTTTTAATTTCGGTTGAATGTAATTGAAGTTAATTTTTCTTATGTAAATTAAAAGTCCAAAAAAAGTTAAGTTATTTTCTGATAATCTCAATTTCAACTATTAGTTCTTTATAATTTACAATATTCTTTCATTCCAATTAAATATATTTGTTACTTCTTTCATGTATTAACTTCAACTTATAATGCAGTACCATTTATAAATTGTTATCTACTTATATTCTCTACACAAATTTCAAAAATGAATGTTATAATAGTAAAGTGATGCACGTGACCATGACATGAGAAAACAAATTCAAACACTTGCACATGATCAGACACGTGTTTTATAAACACAACATAGACCTAACAAAAATCACAACAAAAGCCAATCATAACATAGGACAAACTCTCATAAATAATTTTTTTATTTCCTTTACCATCTTATTTATATATTATTATTTATTATTTTCTTTAACATCTTATTTATATTTATTCAATAATGTGTTATTGGACTAGTAAAATTTGTTTCAACTTTCTTTTGCACTGTTAATTTAGATAAGAAAAAATAATTTCAATCACATTTAATCTAAAAGAAACCAATAAAAAATTATTAAATGACAAATAAATAAAATAAAAGCATACTTGTAAAAAAACACGATTGTAATATAAATTAAATTATACTAAAATTATACTTACAGCAACTTAAATATAAACATTAATTTTTTTATAACCATGATCATACACGTGTTGTATAAGCACAACATAGACCTAACAAAAATCACAACAAAAGCCAAGCATAACATGGGACAAACTCTCATAAATAATTCTTTTATTTCCTTTACCATCTTATTTATATATTATTATTTATTATTTTCTTTAACATCTTATTTATATTTATTCAATAATGTATTATTGAACTAGTAAAACTTTTTTCAACTTTCTTTTCACTGTTAATTTAGATAAGAAAATTTAATTTCAATCACATTCAATCTGAACTAAAGAAACCACTAAAAAATTATTAAATGGCAAATAAACAAAATAAAAGCATACTTGTAAACACGATTGTAATATAAATTAAATTATATTAAAATTATACTTACATCAACTTAAATATAAAAATTAAATTTTTATAACCATGACTTTCACTTAAATTTAAAAACAAAAAAAATAACTTGTGTTTTTAGGTATGACTTGTTATGAAACCTGACTTTTGAATTAAAAAAACTAATGACTAACATACAAAGTTGTCTAATAGCGAATATATAAATGCTTGTCTTCTTCAATTAGGTAAAGTAGAATTGATCAATAGCAGTAGATAAAAAATGTTTGATAATAGTCTTGTATATTAATAAAATGTGTCTCATTTGTTGTTAAATAGTCTTATATAACTAGTTGTGTATCTAATGTATAAACATGAAAGTGTTGCATGTGTTACATATTTTGTTATGTGATACGCAACATGATTCACGAGAGTTAAGTTAGTTTCTGTTGAGATTTATATATAGACACCTTATGTAAAAAATGAGGTAACTTTAATAAGTTGAGTGTTGACTGGAGTTCACTATATTAAGATAGTAGATATTGAGTTGTAATTTCTCTTAAGTTCTTTCTATAACTCGTAAGTCACATTATGTTTAGCTTGAAAAATATTTATTAAAATACTTTTAAGATTTTAAAGTGACATAGTAAAGGAGTTTTGTCACTTGATACAAATTTAACCAAATTAGATATATAAATATGAACATGAATATAATTATGCAAACAAGTTAAAAAGATAACATGAATATGAAAAGAAGAAGGTGAAGAAGAACTATGAAATTAAAAAAAAAAAAATGAAAAGTAGAAATTAAGTAATGACCAAAGGTAACCAGACTACTTAATTAGGATCCAACATAAGTGATGAACCATCATATAATTCGTTAATACAAGATAAGACTTGAGAAAAAAGATTACTACCTCTTTCAAAGAACTAAAATAAAATTTTACTTTAATAAATATATTCAAAAGTTATTTACAATAATCATGAGGTTCTATTTATACTATTTGTGATGTGAACTCTTGGAAAAAATGAGGAAAGTGAAATTTTAATTTAAAATTTAAATTTAACATGATTTATAAACCTTGCATTTGTTCCTTGGTTGAACATGTTTTTTTTTAAATTAAACACATGTTAAATATATTGCATCTCTTTCATGTGCTCCTTGGCTAAACCAAGTATCTCCATCTCCAAGTGAGCTTGGATTTATGAATCAATTTGTGGTGATGTTTATTTAGGAGAAGGAAAGTCCCTACTAAAGCTTAAATTATCTTAATTAGACACTCAATAAAAGAAAATTACAAAGAAGCATAATCTAAAGAAATATAAAATAAGAAAATGTGATGATAACCAGGTTTTTAACTTTGTGACATGCTTGGAATAACCTCTCGAAAGGCATAAATACTTGTTCATTTGTTATTGACCCAGTCATGCACTTATGATCATGTAAAAAAGAACTTACTCTTACTAAAGTGCTTGTTGGTGTACATAAATCGAAATTTATTATCACTCTAATCAAACTAATTAAGTTTTTATGTGTTTGATTATTCATATTTTGCCATTTCCATTTTTGTTTGCTTGTGATGTTGGTATAATAGATGTTTATATATTTTTGATGAAAAACAATCTAAGTTACCTAAAGTCGTACAACAAAGTACTACTTCACATGAAAATGAGTTATTTTTAATGTAAGTTATATTTCGAAGCAAAATTTACTTATTTATAATTTTACAAAATATACTCATATTAGTAAATTTGAAAAAACAATTATACTCTATTTTAATACTTTGGCTTGACACCGTATGGTAATGTGTTATCATATTAAAAAAATAGTGATTTGCTTGAATTAATAAATCTAACAATGCAACATTACAAAAAAGGTTATATCTTCCTTTTGCTTGAATTCGAAAATATGAACATTTTTCCACATATCAGATATTTGCTTTGTGTGTACCCATCAAGACAATAATTCTCAGGTTCTAGCTTCTTCTGTCATGCTGAAAAAACTTTAAGACCATATCTTCTCCTTTCCCATTAGGATAGAAATGATTTAAATAATCATTTTTTCTCTATTTACATGTTCAAGTTTTTTTTTCCTATACTTAAAAAGTACATTTTAGAGTTCTTATGTCTCCAATTGTGTAACAGTTTCATATTATCAGCAAACTAACAAGAATTAAAAGATATAAAAGGAGGTATTCTTATGATAATTAAAAGGTAAAATTTTTAGATATAAAAACTAAAACGTTGACACAAATACAAGGACATATAATCAATTAAATCTTAGAGTATATCTTACTGGATTTTCTTTAATTATTAATAGAGTTCACTTTGATTTTATAACTTTGACTTTATAAAATTTTAATTACAAGTTTATTTTTGAAAAGTAAACAATTGTAGTCTATCATTACTATGTGGTCACTATTTCGTCAGTTACTAATAAAAAAAATATCCATATGTTATCTATAGAAACATTAATTACTTATTTACATAAAACAATATTCAATAATATGATTTAAAACCAATTGTATCTTAGTCTTTCGTGATAATCACTAATAATAATATTATTAATATGAGATGGTAGATTAGTGATGGAATCCAGAACCGCCATTAGAGAGGTTGAAGAAAGTCTAGTTAGCAATAGCATAGATGATATGATACATATATGCTGATAGAAGGTACAACGAATGATCAAAAGATGGTATAAGATGTGGCTTGATAAAGATGCTTATTTGTTTATTAATAATATAAGAGTGGAAAAGTGGATTGGTTGATTCCAATCCTAGCTAGTTCTGACCTTGTATTCCTACACTTCTTTTCACAACCACATAATTTCATGGAGGTCGTATCACATCAATTCTAGATTACTAATTTACTCAAACGATATTTTTAAACATATGTTACTCGTTTTAATTTTATTTACATTTGTGAGAACAAATAAGTTATCACTTAAAGTTGGGATTTAACGGGCTGAAAAAGCCTTCAAATATTAGCCAAAGCAAAATAAGAATTAGAAAACCCTAGTCAATTATAAGTTTATGTATGTCTTCTAGACTAAAAAAAATCAGGTATTAATTAATTAGTTTTTATTCTCCTTTTTGGGTAGTTTGATGGTAATGCACTCTTCTGTCTCTGGTTGTGATAAGTTTTTGGAGAATTTGTAGGTTTTAGTGGGACAAAAAAGGTTTATTGACAACAAAAATGACATCCACATGAATTTGAGCCTTCTTAGAACCTCACAATCTTGTAATAATATCCACATGCGGATATAGATAGTACATAATGAAACCAAAAAATTGAAAAGCTTATCCACGAGTTGAGGAGTGTATTTTGTAACAGAGTTTAGAGAAAAGCAGGTAGGAAGCAAGCATGGCCCTGGAGAAGTGTTTAGGTGTAACCACATCCACAACCCAGTGCCTTTCACCGTGCTTTCCAACTTCAAGGGAAAAGCTGGTTTTCCCAACCAACAGAGGTTTCAAGAAATCCATGCCAAACTCAAAACTCTCATACCAATCTCTCTATTCAACCTACCGAAAATCCCGTTTTGTTTGCAATGCTCGTGAAGCAGTAAATGAAGGTAAGTGATTATCTCAGATGCAAGCTTTGAACCTTTCTATTTATTAAATTGTACTGAGTAACCATTTTGCAACATGCCTTTCCATTTTAATTCGTATTAGGATTATTCTTTACTCAAACACTAACAGCACAATTTTTAACATTTTTTTTTTTTGGAAATATTTATTGTAGATTACAGTTTACTAGGAATTATGAAATTTTGTAGGTCTCATTATTGTTTAATGAATCTCACTTATTATTGTATAGTTTCTAACTTTTAATAAATTTTAATTGGAAAAAATGTTGAGACTTAGCTATGTTTTAAGGTTGGGTTGCCTAGACTTGGCATTATTAAAACTAAGTGCCAGGTTCCAGAACAAGATAAGACTTCATATACATTCGGCAATTTTAATGTATGGTGCATGATTTCTGGCAGACATTTTTGGGCCATGTTTTTACTCGAATGAAGTAGCGGATTGATTTTCCAATTTCATGTTAAAATTGATGTACAAGTTTGCTTGTTTTCTTGTACCGATTTCTGAATTAGTTTTCCCAAAGGGCTTAAGAAAGCATTTAGGAAGCAGCTCTAATTTCTAAATCAAACAAAGCTTTAATTAAGTGACTCCTTTCTGTGTTGTTTTGTCTAATGAAATAATACATGTGCTCAAACTTGGCAGTAAAAGTGGTGACTGACTCAAGCTGGAACAAACTTGTGATTGCCAATGAAACCCCTGTTCTGGTAGAGTTTTGGGCACCATGGTGTGGTCCATGCAGGATGATAGCACCTGTTATCGATGAGTTAGCGAAGGAATATGGTGAAAAAATTGCATGCTACAAGCTTAACACAGATGACTCCCCAAACATAGCAACTCAGTACGGCATCAGAAGCATACCAACAGTTCTGTTCTTCAAGAATGGAGAGAAAAAAGAAAGCATAATTGGTGCAGTTCCCAAGTCTACTCTGTCAGCGACAATTGAAAAATATATTGATTTATAACCTAGGAGTGATAAATAATGGCAAGCATTACAATGCCAGAAATGAAAGGACTGGAAAGGGAGAAGTGATAATAGTGACATTGCAAATTTCATTCTCTTTCATTTTTTTCCATGCCCTATAAGGCAATAGATAGTGTCTGTTTATAAGTTTAAGAACCATCTTCTCATCAGTGGCATGACACTTAGAAGTAATACTTGTACCTTTTGTTCATTTTGTAAAGGTTACATTGGATAAAGAGACCTCATTCAGTGTTTGAATGTTGATTACTTCCTCGTGCTTAGGAACTTCAAATTCATCATTGCTTGGGACAATAATACCAAAACTTGTCACCTTCCTCAGGCGTGTGCGTATGTCAAGGATGAGTTTGTGAAAGCTCGTAAGAAATATTAATAAAAAACGTTACACTTGAATTCACAAGAAAAATCAGCCCCATCAGCCACACAACCAGCCAACAAATTTTCATTTCTTATATATAAAATCATATAGTGGCACAGTGGCCTACGCCCTATCACTACCCAACCCAAATACTCTGCCATCATCGGGGGCCGATGGCAATACCATTGCTCATGTTGCATGAGCAGCTTTCAAGAACCACACCATCCATACCATCTACAGAGGCTCTCAAGGAGAAGGTTTCCAATCAAATTGAAGATTATTAAAACCATTTACTGCCCCTAGCCCACTAAGTAATTGGTTTGACAAATCCTGTTGATGATTCATGGCTTGATCCCGAGCAAGAGATGCCATTCCTCCCCTTCCATTCATGATTGAATTATTCACCACAGCAGCTCTCATTCCATTAGGCATAGAGGATTGACCAAGACCCATTGTGCCATAATTACCAACCCCAACGCCTGAATTACTGTTCATTGACCCGTTACCCATCAAGCCATTGCCACCATTGAGCCCTGTATTGGCACTCACTGGCAGAATACCATTTACAGTTTTCACATCATTTCCAAGAGAACCAACACCAATCATTCCACCTGTGCCGTTAATATGAGGGGACATCATCATTTCCTGTATGATTTTCTGGACTGAGCTTTGAGAATCACTAGGGTCAGGATCACCAGAAATAGATGGCTGCTGCTGTTGCATGGAAATATTAGCTGCTGAGTTAGTTGTACTCATGTGATTGGCAGATGTTAAAGTAGGGTGAGATGTTTGTGGGGGGTTGTTAGATGATGGCGTTGGTGATTGAAAAGGTGACGAGTTTGGCTGGGCCTGTGGCACTGTATTGGAGGAACCTGGGGATGGAATCTGAACAGAACTACCTCCATATGGACTACTTGCATTGTTCATCGAATTTTGTTGTCTAGAATTCATTGAATTCTGGTGGATAAGTCCAGCAATGGTACTTGTGGTGGTTGATGTGGATGCCGAGTTGACATTGTTATTTACACTGACCATACCATTGCTGGAAGTAATTTGCATGGCAGCAGCTTGTACTGAGCTTTGATCACCATTTGAGTTATGGGCCACCATTTGTTGCTGTTGCTGCTGTTGTAATTGTTCTTCATGCTGTTGTGCTTGACCACGAGGTCCAGATGAACCATTTGTTCTCCGAGGGAATTTTGCCAAGCTATCTGAGAGATGGAAAAAAAATAGAAAGAAAAGAAATTTCATCATACCTATTATCATGATCAAACTGATTGAAATAATTATTAAGCAAATAAAATATTCATATGATTTTTAGAAAACAAGATACAAGTTATCTCAAAGACCTAAACTTTCCTCCAATTAAGTGAGGAAAAAATTACAGAACAATAACGGAAAGAGTTAGAACTCATTTCCCCAATTAGGTGCTGGGATCAAAGAAAGATATGACTGCAGACTAGGTTGCATATAATCAATGTCAAGTTAAACAAAAAATGGTTTCATGCTTGGGGCAAAAAAGCGCAAAGGAAAAGTTTTGCTCCTCAAGAAGTTCAGTCAACTTTCATCAGTATCATGACCTTCCCTACCCTACTTACTGTTTGAAAATATTAAATGAGTGATCTATTACATATCTGTGTCCCCCCAAAATAGACATGAGGACATCTTAATGTTAGGAAGTCAAAGACATCAATACCAAGATACAGAAACAGGATTCAATACAAAGTAAAACAGTTGACAAAAGGAGAAGTCTTTCCTCACAAATAACAGTCTAGAATCTCAAGTTGAAATAGCCTAATAGTAAACTCCAACAAATAAATCTTTAGGGGATGAACTCCAACGTCCTCTCTTGATTCACTTCAACATCTAGTCAACATTATTATCATACCAACTGCATCTCCAAGCCAGATTTCAAAGCAAAATACTAAGAGGGATTGCAATTTCTCTCTATGCATAAATCAGTTCGGCAGACTGTACAGAAATTACATATTGCTTCATAGTTAAGTAACCTAGGCTATTTCTTTCCTCAAGAAGACTTTATTCCATCTCACATACTTCTAAACCAATCACTGAATTTATATCAATCCTGCATAAAAGTGTCCTCCACTATCCCTAAAATCCAGAGACAGACCCTTATCATTTAACAACTGTTGTTAGTAGGCTTTTCAAGTACAACTACACATTTACAACTTGAATCTCTAGCAGCAACTTTAACCAGATCATGAACAATCAATCCTCTATCGTTGTATCTCTAACAACCTTTTTGTCAGAAGGAAACTTCATCCGGAATTGATTCCATCACCAGGCATAGCTTAGAAAGGTTGGATGCAAGCTCCTCAAATTTCAACCAAGTAGGACTATGTTGAGACAAAAATTGATATACAAAAAACAATTCTAAGATGTAATGTATAAAGATCAAAGTAGGAAACTAAAGCGTCACAAGACACACAATCTCTACACAATGCAATTTTTTAATTGGAAAATAGAAATGGTAAAACCAAAGTTACAAAAGTGTAAGGAACAGAATTCTCTTTTCAATAAAGTATCATTTACAGACACATTCATGTTCAGACTTAAAAATGAGAAATAAAGAAGTAAATTATTGACTTACCCATAGGTCCAGTCCGAGTTTCCCTGCTGTAATCTATCAAGTCTTTCATACTATTTACAACTTCTGATATCTGCAGTATAAACAAGAAACAATAAACTTTGTTGTGTTCACTCTGTATGAATAGAGATAATTGCAGATGATTCTCCAAATGAAACTCAATTTTCTGATAAATGTATCATTTATTCTCTTGTAATTACTGAATTTAGCCCTTGATAATCACTCCTCCAAAAGTCTGGTTATCTATGAAATAAAACTATAAATGCACCATCATCAAACATGAGCCAGTAATTTCTGGGACCCAACTCCTCTTCATGAGATCTTATTAAAACATGAACTGAAACCAGTATAATTGCTATATTTGCTGTCAAATTAAGATAAACAAAAATAAGAAAGGCTTCCCTATTAAAACAACCAAGACAAATGGGGTGTTCTGTTTACAAATTCGGCAGTCAGGGATAGGTAACACAAAAAGACACAGTAGTTGCGGAAAAAGAAACCAAGTGCAATTTGAAATATTAAAAGGAAATAAATACATAATTTCCCACAATAAAACATATATATATATATATATATATATATATATATATATATATATATTAAAATTAAACAATAACTATATATGCAGTAAGCAATGTCTTAAGAATAGAACACTACCTGTAGGCAGCGCACATATCTCTTTGTGTATCCTAAATCATTAACCAATGGTACTTCTAAGGCTTTAGCCAACTGACGGGCCGATGCAACAAACCTGGAAAAGAATTGTATAGAAATATTAAAAGAAAAAATACAAACTTTCATAAAAAGCAAAACCTAATAAGACAAAAAGGGGTCAAATAAAAGGACTAGTGCATTCTAAATTATAGACAGTAGATAAAACAGAAGAAAGTAGAGTATATAAGAATTGGAAATAAATGTTTAAAGCATGTAACACAACCCACAGTGTTGTAACAGTGAGACTCACACGAAAAGGCACCAATATTTGTCAAGGAAAAAGATTTTAATTGAGAATGAAACAAAATAAAAAATATACAAATCTGTACATTTGTAATAGATCAGCCTAACACGCAAAAAAAAAAATCCATTTATATTTTAATTGAGACAATAAAAAATATATTATTTCAATAATTTGTTCACACTCAATAATTTTATTGTCAAAAATAGATTAAAAATTAAGGAAATTTTTATAAGACTCAAACTTCAAGAGGGGAGCTAAAATACAAACACAAAAGGTTTTCAGCTTTGCACAGCAAACATTAAAAGTAGAACTGGTCACTTGAACATTAAAATACTACCTGACTAAGCTAAAAAGATAAAAAGATTACAAACATTACCAAACACAGAAAATGTTAATAATTGCAATCACCATATAAAAGCAAAAGTTACAAGAACATAGTCTAGCCATATGCCTAAATCCAAATATAAATACAAAATACATCTCATTCCATTGTTGAGGTTACAGAAAATGAGAAATTGAGATCCGAGAACATCCAAATATAAATACAAAACACATCTCATTCCATTGTTGAGGTTGCAGAAAAATGATGAATTGAGATCTGAGAACAGTGAAGGCAGCAGAGAAGCTGTGGACAGCAATGTTGTCAAGATCACAAGAATGTAAAATGTAGGATCCTAACAAGGGTCATAAGATCCTACCAAAATACGAAAATATATTTCAATACATAAGTATGACAATGATAGTATAATTAGATAATGCATATGATAAAATCAGTGAAATTCAGTTAAAAGTTTAAATATTTATTTTACAAGTATTGTATAATTTTATAAATATTGTAAAGTATTAATAATATCTCAGTCTATTCTATATAATAATTATGAAAAAAAAAAAAACAGAGGGCAAATATATACTAAAACACAGAATATAAGAAAATATCTTCAAATAAAGGCAAAAATGAACACAACTCATGAGTTTTTAAGGGAAAATAAAAAAGGAAAGAAGATAG
>Ga0209700_102253_pt1 | contig 39443 bp, 31 predicted proteins | sample SiratroredBW_FD_187528 | JGI IMG/M metagenome (GOLD analysis project Ga0209700, IMG submission 187528) | Root nodule microbial communities of legume samples collected from California, USA - Siratro red BW (SPAdes) (version 2) | ecosystem: Host-associated > Plants > Roots > Nodule | place: USA...
TCAATTTGATTTTGTTATGAGAACCGGATGACACCCTCATCCGGTTGTCAAATTTTTTAAATATGACAACCGGATGAGGGTGTCATCCGGTTCTCATAACAAAATCAAATGTAGAACCGGATGATGCGTATCCGGTTCTCATGCCCGAAATCGGAGAACTTCTCCCTTCGCCGTCGACAATGCACCAAATCTCAAATTAACTACTCTAATTAGTAATTGAACTTACTAATTGCTAATAAATGGTATAAATTACTTACTTGAACGATTGAAGAAAATAAATCAAAAAATGGAACAATCGGGATGAAGATGATGTTAACCGGATGAAGAAAAATCTGAACTGGATGAGAAGCAGGAGGCAACGTTTGCGTGATACAGAAAGCTCACGTTGAACGACAAAGGTTGAACGGCGGCAACTTCCTGGCGGCGGGATGCACTTAGGGTTCACAATGGGGAATGAAGAACCTAACCCGGATGGAGATATTAGGGTGCATATAGGGTGGAGGGTAATTTCGTATTCTGCACTGCATTAGTTGAGGGCAAAGTTGGCATCTAAAAACTTTTATTAGGGTGCAGGAAACACCTATTAGGGTGCAGGAAACACCTATTAGGGTGCAGGAAGAACCCGTCGAACATACACTTACTCAATTTCATGTTATAAGTGAATTATTTTTCACACCTATTATTTTATTTTGGACCTAAAATACATCCCATCCAGAACAGTACGATTTTAATAAATTATATAGTCTAAAAATAATATAGTCAAGATATTTTTTTTTTGTTAATTTTGGTTGAAATATATATATATTTTTTTTACTTTTCTCTTTGATTTGAGTAAGTCGAAATCCTATCGGATCATCAAGCATTATATTAAAAGTAAGTTTTGCTGATACCTAAATTATTATTTATTTTTTAAGGATTAATATTAAAAGAAATGAAAATAATTTAACAATCAATAAGTTATTATATTATAAATGAACAAACACATAACACTTGATTATTGTTTTTTTCTAAGTGCACCTATTTTAATCGACGTTGACAAATAGGGTTAAATTATTAAATGAGAGGGAATTGACAAATATCTTCTCAATTATATTTATAACAAAAATTGATTTGATTCCATGTTTGTTTTTTTAATTTAAAGTAACAATAATAATAAACATTTAATTAAAGGTTGATTTAAATAAATTTAAAACTTTGATAAATAAATTTCATCGTTCACCTCATTTATATTCCATCAATATAAGTGTAATATATTCTCTTCCATTGATATATATATATATATATATATCGATATTTTAAAATTATTTATTTTATTTCTTAAATATAAGTTGTTTTATTAAATATTGGTTTCTCAATCATATAACAAACATTCAAGCATCATGATCGAAGTTAGACACGTTTGATATATTAAAATTTGTTTATAATATTTTAACATATCAACCAATCTCATTTAATTAAAATTATAAGAATCCGTTTTGGTTGAGAACTTAGATTCTATGTCATATAGATTTAAGCATTAAACTTAATGAAATCAACATCAAATATAAATGAATAATTATGTGTATATATATTACCGAAATATTTTAAAAATGAAGATTACATTAATAACAATGAAAAACCTCATAAAGGTGATTACAAGCATACAAATTTTACGAGAAATTTCTTCTCTTTCCTCCCTTTATTTATTTATTTATTTTTTGTATTTAAGCTATTTATATGTTGGATAAATAGGCTTTTTATCTCTATATTAAGACTTTTTTTTTCAATGCATTCCCGTGATTTTTAAAGTTCTCAATTTTATTTAAAATGAGTAAATGTGATCATTTCTCTTAATACCGTCGCATTGGTTAATGACAAAGCATGACGTGGTACTAATGTGATATTGTGTGCTGAGATTCATCTTAAGTGATCTTTGACATTATTTCTTGATTTAACATCTCGTATTCTTTTTAATAATCCAAAAATTCTATCAAATTTCTCATTCTATAATAAAGAAAATTATGAATAAATGAAATATAATCTCAGACAAAAAAATAATTAATAAAGAAGAAAGAAAAGTATAAACAAAAGAAGAAAAGAAGAAAAACAAAAAAAATATTTTTTTTAGCTTGAGCGAGAATGGACCTCGCTTGAGAGAAATGCTTTTCGTTTGAGAAAAAAATCGATCCAAGAGCACCTGTTTTTTTTTTACAAAGAGCTCGTTCAGGCAAACTTCCGAAAAAATTTGCTTAAGCGAGATTCTCTTGCTTAAGCGAAACTATCAAAAAATGATTTCTCAAAATAATTAACTTCTATATACTACTAAGTATTAACATGTACATCACTTATGTACAACTATCTACATGACAAAAGAAAGACCAACTTAAGGTCATAAAGTCTTTAAATACATCAAACATATATACAAGTGTATACAAGACAAAAGAAAGACCAAATTAAGGACATATACTCTTTAAGGTGCTGCAAAACTTCCATCTACACCTGCTCGTGTATATAGTACAGTTTATCACAGTTCAAACACAACAAGACAAGCAAGGGTAAGCTAGCAAAACATTGTTTTCAACTTGTAAAAGTTAAGGGATTTGAAGAGAATAGATTTAAGAATTTAAATATCAATTTTTAAGTCAAATACAAATAAGTTTGTCATTCAATCACAATCTTTTATACTCTATTCCAAATTTGTTGACTCCACGATGATCCCTTTGCAATCATTGTACCTTGATTTCCTTTCAATCAGTACTCTGATCTCATTTCAATCAAAATGATTGCATATAGACTCATTCTTCTATTATAACAATAATTATATCATTTCAACCATTCTAAAGCTTATAGGTGCATATGTAATCATGATACCTTGATTTCTTTTCAAACCCCAGTACATTGGTTTCATTTCAACCAAAATGATTACATATGAGTCTATAACTCAATCATCACACATAACACATCATTTTAATCATATTGAAGCATATAAATACATATGTAACCATAGTACCTTGATTCCCTTCCAACCCTTTATACACTGATTTCATTTCAACTATAATTCACGGTAGGAGTCAATGATAAATATACTTTTATAGTTAAATACATGGGTATGAGTATTAGGATGCTAGGATGCTGTTGCACATAAGGAATATAATGATAGCGTGACAAAGGCACAAAATAGGAGCAGGAAGATTTATTTGAAAAAAAAAACTGTAAACCAACCATAGAACATGTTTTGCAAATTGAAAAAATACATGGTAACTGCTAGTTATTATCACAAAGAACTTTAAACAAAGATACTTTCTAAGGGAAGAAGTTTATCTGTCTGTACATTCTTACACAATTTTTTATATTTTCGTACATTTTTATAAGAGTTTGAGTATCTCTAAAATACTCTTATATATTTATTTTATTTTTTATTGAAATAAAAATACTAAATACCTAAAATTAGTTCCTAAAATAAGTGTAACCATTCACTTTATTAACACTATTTGTATTAGTAAAACATATCACATGACAAACATCATTAATTTTTCTTCTTTCTTCTTTAAATTTAAGTAAAGAATATTCATTTTCTTCGTCTATCTTCTTTCATTTTAAATTTAAGTAAAACATGTTTATTTTCTTCTCACCCGTTCTTTCTTTAAATTTGGTATAATACACCAATTTTCTTCTTTTTTTTTCTTCATTGTTTTCTTCTTATTCATTTTTTATTGTTCCTGTTGTGTTGGAGATTCCACATCCATTAGAGATGAGACATTTCAATAATTTATAAGTAAATGCAAACCTTACGTTACAAGCCAGTTTTATAAGGTTGAGATAAACTTAAAGTCTACTTTTGATATGGTATCAGAATATATCCTAACAAGGTTCTTTGGCCTATCGGACCACCCGCTATCAGACCATCCTTATATATAAGTTTCACGCTTGAGTTAAGGAGTCTCGGCATGAGATGTGTGAGTTGGAGATCTTACATCGACTAGAGATTAGACCTTTTAATAGTTTATAAGTGGGTGCAAACCTCACATTATAACCGATTTTGTAAGATTGAGTTAGGTTTAAAGTTCAATTATTTATACCTATTTTTTTATCTTTGCCATTTTATTTTTTCTAGATCCTTCACTATCTTCTTTCTTTCACTTTTCTTTTTTATCTTCCTCTTTTTTTAGGCATAATGTTCCTAGTAGTGATTGTGTTGAAGTATTTTACATGTGATATTCTAAATATTTTATTTAGTAGTATTGTTATGAAGTTTCTGCATGTTCTGCATGTTCTACTATAAGTTAGAAGTATTACTCCATACAAAACTTCCTTAATTTCAATTTAGTTATTAATATTCAATTTGATCCATAAAAATTTTTAGTCATTTCCTCCACCCATTGTATCAAATTTTAAACCGCGTCAATTTAATTAGTTGTCACTTCTACGTTGCAAACTTGTCCCATCATAAAAAATAATTAAATAATGAAGTATAATACGTCGTGTTTGAAGTATTGTAATAGAAAGAAGGGACAAATAACAAGGAAGAGAAGAGAAAAATAGATGTGTACTTCAAATTTAGGGATCTAAAAGTATATCTTAAGTTGAAGACGATTAAGAAGGAAGAAGAAAAGTAGATTAATATTAAAAATTCACTTTAATTATATTTAAGTTTGATATATGTATAGGTGAAAAGCAATAGTGAAAAAGACATGCAGGTTATTGACATTTCACATAACATGCATGTCAGCCAACAAAAATTTTGGGAAGTAAATAGAAGGGGTTATACATTCACCAATATATTATTTAAAAAATGAATTTAGTAGCTTTTCAGAGTTCAGCATGTGGTGCCAATTGAGTAAGGTTTGCCTCTAGTATATAGTAACAATCATTAATAGTTAACATTGTGTTTGACAACTGTTTCTAAACCTACAAGAAAAGGGTCCCAGATTATATCAACATAGAGGACTAAAAGGTTTATTTCTTGAAAGAATCAACAAGCATGTGATGACAAGAGCAAGCCATGCACTTTAAAACTAGTTCCATGTATTCCTCCTTCTCTCTCCTTCACCAGGGGAGTTTGTAGATCACAACTATGCCTTCTTTCACTCCTCTTCTTCCATTTCTTTTCCCTTTGCTAGCAACTTCTTTTGTTACACTTTTTGCCTTTCAGGTCTCAATCAAAGCTACTAATTTGTCCCCTTTAAATTGCCATGCTAACATCACAACATGTAATGCCTTACTCTACCACATATCCCATAATCTCACCATTCACCAAATTGCCTCCTTTTACACGGTTACCTCTTCCCATATCACACCTATAAAGCATGGGACCAAACAAGACTACCTCATCAAAGTACCTTGTTCATGCAAACATACAGGTGACCTTAGCGGATATTTCTATGACACCACCTACAAAGTAAGGCCATATGACACTTTTGTGAATATTTCAAACCTGATTTTCAGTGGCCAAGCTTGGCCAGTTCATGGTACGTTGCACCCAGATGAGAATTTAGCAATACACATTCCATGTGGGTGCTCAAAAAGTGACTCTCAAATAGTTGTCACCTATACAGTTCAGCCAAATGATACACCGACAGTGATTGCAAATCTGCTAAATGCTTCACTGGCTGACATGCAGAGCATGAACAAGGTTCTGGCTCCCAACTTTAAATTCATAGATGTTGGTTGGGTGCTATTTGTTCCCAAGGGATCCACAGGGCTATTATCTAGTGCTGCTGCTGACAATGAAGGTATGTAAATTGTGTGCAAAATTTGTGTCAGAAATTACCATTTAGCTACGTGCTGCTGTTTGTAAAGAAATTAGAAATCACCACTTCATGATTCACAACTTCCAAACATTATCTTGATCCAAACAAATTAAATAGACACTTTTTTTTTCACGGTAGCTCTTGAAGTCAATTTCTTTTTGATTTTTACCTTTGTTTGCAGAAAAGAAACTTACGGGGACAACAACAATAATTGGTATCTTAGCGGGAGTGACATTCCTTTCAGTTATTACAACCATCATTCTCATTGTCAGGGTAAATAAAGTGAATCAAATGAGCACTGAAGATTCACGCTTTAACTCTAGAAGATCAATTGTCAATAGGACCATTTCCTCGAAGTATAACTTTCAAAAGGAATACATAGAAGGTAATGAAAAGGAAGTTTTCGTTACAGATGCAACTTATGATTCAAATAAAAACTTTTTAGTGGTACTCTCTGTCAATACACTGAAAGAGAAAGACTACTATACTTATTCATGCATGCAGATGCTATTTCATTAGAATCAGAAAGACCAATAGTATACAACCTTGAGGAGATTGAAGAGGCTACGAATAACTTTGATGAAAGTCGAAGAATAGGAAGTGGTGGATATGGAAGTGTTTATTATGGAGTGTTAGGGAACAAGGTATGGAAATAGCAGCTACATTCTTTAATGATCCTCAGCAATGCAAGCACATCCTTTGATGTGTTGACTATAAGCAAGAGATCATTTAACTGCAGGAGGTTGCTGTCAAGAAAATGAGGTCCAATAAATCCAAAGAGTTCTATGCAGAACTCAAGGTCTTGTGCAAAATCCACCATATCAACATTGTAAGTAACAGTGCTGATGATATTTTCTTGGACCTAGTGTTAACAGTTTTTATGTTTGAATATAACACTGATATATGATCTATCAAAGAGCCAAAATTGGATCAATTTCCAAAGCTAAGTTGAACCATTTTTTTTTTCATTACATTTTGTCATCTCATTTTTTCAATTTTCATATATTTTACTGAACCATTAAAATCTAATTGTTTAAATAAACAAAAAATATGTTTTTTGTTTTGAGAAAAATAAAACGGTGCTTTTTGATAATGACTATAGGTGGAGCTGTTGGGATATGCCAACGGAGAAGATGACCTCTATTTGGTGTATGAGTACGTTCCAAATGGATCTCTCAGCGATCATCTTCATGACCCATTACTGAAAGGTACTTTCTTTCTTTTCCTAGCAAAACTAAACTCAAAAATTGTTTCAAAAAAAGCCACAGAAACAGAAGAAATGTAAACATTATAAGATAAATTTGGTGAAATCTGAAGCATGATACTGGAACAGGGAAGCAGGCTCTTTCTTGGAGTGTTAGGGTTCAAATTGCACTGGATGCTGCAAAAGGTCTTGAATATATACATGACTATACAAAAGCACGATATGTGCACCGTGACATAAAGAGTAGCAACATTCTACTTACTGACAAGTTCAGAGCAAAGGTACTTCTCACTACTTCTCGATCCTTTATACTTCTCTCTCAAAAAAGCCTCTCATTAATTCTTTTAGCTATTGGTACAAACGAAGAAAATTGAAGGAGTGAAAAATGGTTACTGAGAAAAAGAAAATAGATAACAAACTCAAGGTGGTCTCCAATCATAATGCTCATATTTTTAGAACTGTTATCTCTTATCTCATATAAGAAATATAGTTAACCATAGTTCATGATTAACTTGGTGGAGCAGTAAGTTCCCTTGTTTGTCAAATTACATTGCTACAATGAATTCTGTGTACTAAATATAGTTCTCGTCATTAAGTTGACATTTGATTTGATTCAAAGGTGGGAGATTTTGGACTTGCAAAGCTAGTAAATCGAACTGATGATGAAAATTTTATAGCAACCAGGCTTGTAGGAACACCAGGCTACCTTCCACCAGAGTAAGGTTTTATGCATTTCAATCATAACTACAATTTTAGTTCATTACAACACAAATGTTACACATAGAGTGTGATGCTGCACTTAACAATCTTCCTATAGATAAAGAATGTTCTTGAGGAAAAAATATTATTTCTATTTTATTTTCATTGACTTTCTTTTTTTTACCTTCTAAGATCTCTGAAGGAACTTCAAGTGACCCCAAAAACCGATGTGTTTGCGTTTGGAGTGGTGCTTTCAGAGCTGTTAACAGGGAAACGAGCGCTATTTCGAGAAAGCCAAGAAGAGATTAAAATGAAATCTCTCATTAGTGTTGTAAGTGTTAAGAAAATCGGAAAAATGATTGAGTATGTTTGAAATTTCTTCGCTCTGAGAGTGAAAACAATTTCGTTCACTGAAACTTTTTATAGATTGAGATTTCCTTTCGTCACATTCAGGTTAATAAAATATTCCAAGAGGATGACCCAGAGATTGCCTTAGAAGAAGCCATAGATAAGAATCTTGAAGCAAGCTATCGGATGGAAGATGTCTACAAGGTAATAATTCATCTATGATTGTAAAAGATAAAGAGATTTAATGATTATTCATCCATAACTTGTAATTGTTCAACTTCACCATACTTTACTTATCTTTTAAAACCTTAAAACAATAATCAACCATATTCATTACCAAAAAATAATTTTTGTGATTTTCATCTATTTCAACCTTGTATATTTATTTTTTGTATATGTTAATAATGTACATTGGTGTATATAGTGCCTCTGAGATGAATATAATGTAGCAGATGGCAGCAATAGCTGAGTGGTGCTTGCAAGAAGATCCAATAGAAAGACCTGAAATGAGGGATATAATTGGGGCACTGTCACAGATTGTGATGTCCTCAATAGAGTGGGAAGCATCCCTGTGTGGAAATAGCCAGGTCTTCAGCGGGCTGTACAGTGGAAGATGAAGATTTAGAATTTTGTAATAAGGCTTTGTTAATTAGTAGTTAAGTGAACCATTCCATGTACATTTATTGACCACATCACCATTTGTCCTAAGTTTTTTGCGTCTGCTCCATGTGATTTTCATTACTGCTTGGACTCAAATGAGAATATAGACATGTTTTGTCTTTATAGGAAAATAAAGTTTGGTTGGGTAAGTTCTAAAAGATAAAGAGACTCTTCTGTCGAGTTATAGATATTAAATCTCAAAAGTTGTTGGAAAAGTATTGAAAAGACTTTTTGTCGTTAAAGTTAGTAAAAATAAATTATTTTAATAATGTTAAAACAAGTATAAATAAAAAGATTAATATTACTCGTTCGGATGGTAATGTTATTATAATGAAGTTAAATTCAACTTTTAAATGTTTTTTAATATTTCGTCTATTACACGTTATACGAGAGTAGTCTAACAGTTTTAGAAAAAAAAATTACAAAGAGGTTCTAGAAATATTTATAAAATTGTTAAGAGCTTACACGTGTCTAATAGAAATACTTTATTGTTATATTCATTCGATTTGACTTAAATTTAGTTCTCATTTATCAACTGCAAGTGTTTCAATTATTCAATCATTATAAATATTCTTTTTTATCATTTCTATACAACAAAAGTTATTTGAAGTATTTATAATAAAACTTTTTCCTAAAAGTTATTTGAAGTATTTTATAAGAAAACTTTTTCATAAAAGATATCGACACTTCTTACTTCTTATTCTAGTGATTGTAACGAAGAAAAATCAAAAATTAAATGATAATGAATTAATCATTGATAACTGGAGAAAGATTATAAAATATATGTATGTATTATTGAAAGACGACGAATAGATTTGAACAGAACATAGAAGATAACACTCAGAGATAATAGAGAGAAGAAACAGAATTCAACAAAAGCTCCCCTTTTCCTCTCCTCTCAATTACTATATATTTAATAATATTCCCCACTCATAATTACTCATAATCCTTCATGAGTGAATTGGCCTTCCACATTCTTGAACTTTTTCTGTTACCCACAATCATTGCATCACTTGACACCTTTTCATTATTCTTCTCCCTGCCCATTTCCTTAACTGTCCTTGTGTTTGTGTTATTTCCACTTGTGACATTGTCTTCCCCATCAAAATCAACCTTGTCCTCAAGGTTGAAGTCAGGATAAGCTTGCTGTATATAGGTAAATTCCTCCCAAGTAGCATGTTCTGCATCAATGCCTTTCCAATGTACCAAGACTTGAGGAGTATGTTTGTCTCCCTTGAGATTAACTCTAGATTGCAAAATATCTGCTGGTTGTAATATAGGACCAATGTCATTTGTAATCAGAGAAAGTGGGATATATGATTGTTGATGAACACCTTGCATAATTTCAACTGTGACACATGAAAAACAGAATGAATTCGAGCAGTTGAGGGCAACAACAACTTGTAAGCAACTGGATGATTGTTTTGACTCAGCACTGTGCCTATACCAATCCCTGATGCATCTGTTTCTAGTACAAAAGCCTTAGAAAAATCTGGAATAGCAAGAACTGGAGCCTGAGTTAAGGCAGATTGGAGTGTTTCAAAAGCTGCAATAGTATCAACATCCCAATTAAAATTGTCTTTCTTGAGCAAATTTGTCAAAGGGGCTGCAATAGATGCATAACCCTTGATAAACTTCCTATGATAACCTGTAAGGCCCAGAAATCCCCTTAACTACTTGAGGTTAGTAGGAAGAGGCCAAGCTAACACAGCTTGTACCTTGGAAGCATCCACAACTACTCCTTGACCTGAAACCGTGTGACCTAAGTATTCGACTTGAGTAAGTCCAAATAAACACTTAGATAACTTGGCAAACAATTTATGTTTCCTTAATAATTGCAAGACAACTTCTAAATGTTGTAAATGAGAAGACCAAGTTGGACTATACACCAATATGTCATAAAAAAAAAACCAAAACTGATTTCCTCAACATATCTTGAAAGGCTTCATTCATCAAACATTGAAATGTAGCTGGGGCATTCATCAACCCAAAAGGCATCACAAGCCATTCGTAGTGTCCATGATATGTTCTGAATACTGTCTTGTATCGATCTTCTTTCTTTAATAAGATCTGATGATAGCCAGACCTGAGATCAAGCTTGGAAAAATATTGAGCCCCAAATAGCTCATCAATTAACTCATCAATAGTGGGAATGGGAAAACTATCCTTGATAGTTATGGCATTTAAGGCCCGATAATCGGTATAAAATCTCCAAGTACCATCTTTCTTCTTAACCAAGACAATTGGTGAAGAAAACGGGCTAGTACTAGGCACTATAATTCCTTCTTGTAACATATCGCTGACCATCTTCTCAATTTCTTCTTTTTGACTGTGAGGGTACCTATAAGGTCTAACCTTAACAGGATCCGCTCCTTTAATTAAATGAATACAGTGATCATTGGATCTGCTAGGAGGAAGACCCATAATAATTGCGAACACATCATGATAAATATGATAAATATGCAGAAGTAATGCTAATTCAAGTTCCATGTTCTCGGGTAGTTTCAACCAGTAATCAACATCACAATTTGGTTGCTGAAATTGCAATGTAAATAATTCAGAGATGGCGTGAGTCCTTTGCATCCTGCGAAGATGATTATATTGAGCTAGAGCTGGAAGTTTTGGTTTATCACCATGAAGGGTCACAAAGTTCCCGTCTACTAAAAACTTCAATGTCAAATCACTGTAGTCAGCAATATGGGAGCCCAACGTAGCCAACCAAGCTGCCCCTAAAACTACATCTGCACCTGAGACTGGCAGTAAGTAGAATGGTAGTTTTATAGAGTGCCCTTGGATTTGTACTTCAACTTCCCTCACCATACCTTCCACGATCAAAGAGTTCTCATTACCTACTAAGACTTGAAATTTAGAAGTTGGTTCAATGGCTAATTTCAAGCAATAAGCAATGCGCGGTTGCAAGAAGTTGTCTGAACTACCACTGTCAAGTAGTACTTGAACCTTCACCCCATTAATAATACCTTGAAATCGCATAGTACTAATACCAGCGGCCCCCTTAAGAGCATTAAAAGAAAGGTGATGTTCTTATTCTAATGATTGAATCTGATGGATATTGTTCTCATCCGGTGGATCGAGTTCCAGTTTGAAGTCCTCCTCTTCCTCTAGTTGTAACAATAAGTATTGTTTGTTGGGGCATCGATGGCTAGGTGAAAATTTTGCATCACAAGTGAAACACAATCCCTTCTCTCTTCTCAATTGCATTTCTGCTACAAATATTTTTTTTAATATTGGAAGACTTAACTAATTGTTGGTTAGGCTGATGTGTGGTGTTTGGATTAGGTAACAAAGGTGGTAGGCTCGTGGATTTAGTGGTTTGTGCTACGGATGATGATTGGTATTCTGGGTAAGGGCGGGTTAAGGTAGTTTTCTGTTTAGGCAGATATTTCTCTTCAAAAAGCTTGGCCAATGAAACAGCATGTAACAAGGAGGTTGGATTTTGAGCAATAACATCCCTTCGAATGTCAATCTTGAGGCCACTAAGAAAACAATCAAGTAAAGCATTTGCAGTAATGCCTTGAACACAATTGGCCAAAGCTGTAAATTCTCTGTAATAATCCTGAACAGATCCTGATTGCATCAGCTTAAAAAGAGTAGAGCGAGGGCACTCATAAGGAGATGGTCCAAATTCCAATTTCTAGGCTCTAGTAAAACCGATCCAAGATTGAAATGGATTGGTCTTAGCTATCATTTGGAACCAAGGAATCACCTCTGCTTCCATATGAACTACAACAATGGTAAGACGTTGCTCCTCCAGAGTATTGTAAAACGTGAAAAATTGCTCTGCCCTAAAGATCCATCCCAGCACATTCAAACCATTGAAACGGGGAAAATCAAGTTTGACATTACGAACCTGGAACGGCTGAACTGCTTCTGATGTTGACGATTTCGATGTCTCTGCTACATGCAAAGATGTGAGTGCAGTTTCAATGCTCTCAAAACAACTAGAATACTCCGTATGACGAGATTCCATCAACTCTAACATTCACTTGATATCTGTGGAGAGGTCCTTCAATCTAGTGTTTTCTGCCATGAGTGGAAATGAGACGAGATGAAAGCACCAATGTAACGAGGGAAGATAAAAAATTAAATGATAATGAATTAACCACTGACAACTGGAGAAAGATTATAAAATCTATGTATGTATTATTGGAAGAAGACGAACAGATTTGAACATAACAGAACAGAGAAGATAACACTCAGAGATTATAATAGAGAGAAGAAACAGAATTCAACAAAAGGCCCCATTTTCCTCTCCTCTCAATTACTATATATTTAATAATATTCCTCACTCATAATTACACATAATCCTTCATGAGTGAATTGACCTTCCGCATTCTTGAACTTTTTCTGTTACCCACAATCATTGCATCACTTGACACCTCTTCATTATTCTTCTCCCTGCCCATTTCCTTAACTGTCCTTGAGTTTGTGCTATTTCCACTTGTGACAGTGATTGATTTAAAGTATTTATAACTTCTCATAAAAGATATAAATACTTATATTGTTCTAGTAACTAATTTGTACAAGTAAAGAATTTATAAATAAAAGTCTCTCTAGATTTATTTATTGCCAATCTTTTATATAAATACTTAAAATATTTGATTTTTTTTGCTTATAACATAATTAATTTGTGTACAATTACATTATTACGTCTTTGGCAAGTGTATTAAATGATATGACTAGTAAAATGGAAAGTCCAAGTATTGTTTTTTTTAAGAGACTTGTGTAATATTAAGAAAATATATAAGTTCTTACTCTAGACTTATTAAACTATAAAGTTTTGATACGAAGATGACTATGGAATTTTAAAGTAATTCATATGGTAAAATGTGAAAAACAAGTAAATTAACAGATTGAGTTTGTGCAAAAAGAATAAAATTGTTGGGGTTAGACATAATTAAACATGTCTCTCTTACAATATGATACTCAATTAAATATTTTGACTTTCAACATAAACATAATTATCAAATTTATCTAAAACTCTAATTCCTTAGGTGTAAAGAACCTAAATTCTTTTGATAAGCCTCAATTTCTTGTGTAACTCAATAAAACAATTTACGTTAAGTTCAATGATTAAAAGATGATTAATGGAACCATGACTCATTCCTAGATACATGATTAATTAGATGTTTTACCTGAAGTCAAGATAATGAAAGTATTTTCCAATCATAAACAAAGTCTTTAGAAAGTTATGGATGCTATCCATAACAAACATCAAGTATAAAAGTAAATCACTAATGTTTAAGCAAAAAGAAGATGATATTACTATAAAAAAAATGTATATTACTTACGAAAGAAATTTGTGTGTAATGCCAAAAATCCATATGTAATTCAACATTTTTGACGGATTACACAGAAAAAATCTGTATGTAAATGTGGCATATGTAAATTACATACAAAATTTTTTCCTATGTAATTAATTATGTTAAAAAAAATATTTTGCTAATAATATAATTTTTTTGCACCCTGTAACATAATTTAAAATTATAGTCGAAAATAAAGTTCTAACAACATATTAATTAAGTGCTAACATTCAAAATCAAGAGTTAAATTAAGTGCTAATATATTAAAAGTCAAGCTTCAAATACTTATCATCCAAATGAAGAGCTAAACATATAATATAAAGTCAAGTAAGTACAACACAAAGTCCATTAATATAATGAAAATGAAATTCTAACAACAAATAATTTAAGTCAAATATTAACATTGTGCAAAAGTTGAAAATAAAAAGCAAGTGGCTAATAATTAGAGTAGTGATAATCTTGATCTTGGTCTTGGTTTTGTTGTGATCCTTGTTGATGTTGTTCAGACTGGTGTTACTGTTGTTCTAGTTAAAATGTGGTTCGTGCATCATATGGAAGTAATGTGTGGACGACATTATTAAGTGATTGGACTTGTTATTTTAATTGGATAATTTCTTGTGAATTAGAAGAGAAACTTGAAGTATGGGGAAATTACTTTATCTAACTAAATATAATTTAAAATGTACTCATATCATGTGACAATGTTGTTATGTACACGAAACTTATACAGCTTGATCAAAACGTGGTGCAAGTTTTCAAATATTTATAAGCTAATATTTAAATCAAAACTCAATTGCAAACAACTAACCAAGTTCATACATGTTCATCAAATTTATCACTACTTTATTATGTTATATATATATATATATATATATATATATATATATATATATATATATATATATATATATATACATATATATATATCGCACTGATGTTAGTATTTTTGTTCTAAGAAAACTCATATAATAATTTCCAAAGTGCACTTGAATACAAAACAATTGATACAACCAAGCTGGTGTAGCAGGGTTACATAAAGACTGATTCTTCCTGCACCTCCATACTGACTTCCTGCACCTCCATAATTTTGCATATTCCCATTTTAGCATTGAGGAAAAGAAGAAAATACCCTTTGTCGATGGTAACTACGATTCAATTATTTTTTCTCTTCGCGGATTGCACAAACCGCAATGCAATTAAAAAATATTATCATTGCGGATTGTACAACCCGCAATTACTTTTTTCTGCACCTTTTACATTGCGAGTTGTACAAACCACAAGTATAAATTTTTCTAAATATATTGCGATTTGTATAACCCACAATGCATTTAAAAAAAATTTGTATTGCGAGTTGTACAACCCGCAATGTATTTATAAATTTTTTTGTATTGCGGTTTGTACAACCCGCAATGCATTTAAAATTTTTTTAATATGTGTTGTCACCCTAATACCATCCAATCATGTAATTAAATGAAGAGTCTATTTTGCTGGTTGCACGCTTATTCTCATTCCAAGTTCCAACCCCATTTTAAATCAAGAGTCTATTATGCTCCTCTATACCCATTAAATAAAGAGTCTCTTATGGTGCTCTATTGTTACGGATTTTCAACAAGTGTACTGAGTCCTCAAGTAATATAGTAAGTAAGAAGAGTATCGTATCCACAGGGAACGAAAGTTGATTGTAAATTGAATCAAGATTAATTGTATTATGAATGAGCAAACAAGGAATAATGATTGCATGAATTAATAAATGTGATAACAAAGCAATTAATAGTAAAAGTGTGAATTCAGTAATAATAAAGGCCTTGGGATTGAATCGTAATATTCTCCTTATCATACACTCTTAACCTAATTTAACATCATCTCTTCCAACAACCAATCTGTGCAAATAAAAGCCTTTTCAACCTGATTCCTCTAGCATTGAATTTCATAAATTAAAATACCTAGCTTCTATTCCTAGTTACTAGAATAATTTAATCAGCATTAAGATCAGTTGCTATATGCAGTCATTACACTACAATGCATCCCTGAACTTATACATGCAATGCATTTATGTTTGGATCCGAACTCAAAAGGTGCTTTCCAGTCACAATGAGAATTCTAAAATAAATCAAGATATAATAAAGCATAAAACAAAGGTTCTTGAATTTGATGATATAAAAACAATGTCAATGTCAAGAGTGCATTTAAAGAGAGAATTTACATTCAATCCCAAGAGAAAGAAAGTTAGCTACGCATGGTAGCCATGAAAGTACAAAAAAAAAGGAAAAGGATGAATCTTGATCACAACGGCGCTCCTAAGAGTCTCCAATGAATGGTAGATGGTGAGTCATAAGTGATCATTGCCCTCTACGTTTGACCTAACCTTTCTTTTATAACTTTCGCTCCTTGAATTAGGTCAAAGTGTGGCCGTTATTTCGTAAGTCGCGCCTTCAGTAGCGTTAATGTCTTCAATTTAGGGTTTTGCTTGTGATGGACATTAAGTGAGTTTTAGCCCATACTCTGTCTTTAGCTTAAGCGAAAAGATGTTCTTTTTCTGCTCCTTTCCTCAATTTCAGCACCTCTATTCTCTCTCCCTTCAGATTATTCTCAACAAAATTTTCTCTTTCCACAGTAAAATGTATTAAATAGCAAAATCAATAATAAAATAAAATAAAATCCAAATCTAAACCGAATTAATAACAAAATCAACCTAATTACTATCATAATCAACACAAAATCTGCACAAAATCAACTAAAAATCAACGCTTATCAAAAGTCTCCCCACTTAGCTTCTTGCTTATCCTTAAGCAAGACAATCACAAACTAAGATCTTAACCTCTCCTAATTCATGTGTAGTTCTCTTATTCCAAAAACGTTCCTTAAATTTAAGCAATCACCTGTAGCTTAAAAAATTTGAAATTCAACAATCCAATGTTCAGATAACAAAATACAAGTCATGACAGATACTCTAAACTCACAATTCTCACCACAGTGTCACTCAAAAGTGACATATTACTCTCGATCAAAAGTTACTATTCATTTATCAAACAAATCAACCCTGCAATTAAAGTCAGAAGGCCTTTCAAAAGGTTATAATGTGGCCTAGCTACAAAGAACTTTTGGTTTTTCTTGGAACATAAAATGCACAAGTAGTTTCGCAAATTATGAATACAACTCAAATCGTTCTTGAAAATCTAATGCAACTGTGACTTCCTTAACCAGCTTTAATCTGAATCACTGTTGTACCATTCAACTTTCTTGCCAAGCAATAAACATAGCTCACGCAAATTCACTGTGTACCCCTTTTCAAACTACCATTTTTCTTTTATTTTCCAGATGTACAGGAAACAATTAAAATCTGGAACCAAATATTTTTTTTTCAATGAAATTGGTACACACCATTACAACAACCTATCACAACTTCCATAGTTTTCTTTTGAAATTCAAACTCCCTTTTTCAATTTCTCTTCAAGTTGTATCATAATTTCCTAGTTACTCATACCCAAGGTGGATTTTATGGATATATGGCTAATGGTTCCAATAATACTATAGGCTCAAATTGGCTTGCAATTAAATTCCTCTCATCTCACTGGGTAGCTTTTTCGCTCTAGTTATAATTTTCACTCAATCAAACAGCTTGCCTTCTTCATCCTTATTAATACAAAGTCAATTTTATCCTAAGAAATTAAAGCAACAATCAATGTCAAGAAAATATGCACTCATAATGTACTCTTAGTGTATCACTCCCTCATATAACTATTTCGCTCACATCCTATCAATCCTTGCTAATGTTAATCCTCCCACTATCATGCTATCTTCCTAATTTTTTGTCACTGTTAGCTCAAACTCAAAAATAAGATTACTCTACTTATATGCACACAAAATTTTCAGTTAACAGTTCCAACCATTTCTACTAATCCCCCAACATCACAGGCACATTCAGCACATAATATATCATGTTCTACTAATTAGTTCAGCTTGTGCCTAAGTCTATTACAGTTATCCATAGTGTGTAGTATTAATACAACATCCATCATCAAATATATACATTCATCCAAAATTAAAAGAACTATACTACCAAATTTATCTCCGATCAACTTTCTCTTAGTCAGCATCTACAAAATATCATCACAGCAACATTGGCACATCAATAGGATCATCAAAACAGCAACAAAATAACACAGCATCAGCAACAATCTTCATCTATCAAACAACTTCCTTTCATTAGCAACCTTTAGTAGTTGATGTCCTTCCTCTCACTGTAGTAACCTTCAATAGCTGCTTTGATCATCATCATCTTCTTCTAATGCATCTACATCATCTGAAGACTCGTCTGATTATATATCATTGTTCCCAACTGAGTCTTCTCCTTCATCTGCATGTTCCTCCTCCTTTGTATCTGAGGAGATGACAAACTACGTCTTCAAAGGCTCCACATTTTCATTAATAACAGGACCCAAAGGCCCTACTACTGCGCTCCTTGCTTTCCTTGGCGGTTCCTCTATTGGTGGTTCCAGTTTTGTTGTTGGCTCTTCTACTTGAGTAGTTGTTGGAGCTATTGGAGGTTCATTTTCTACCCTTGCCTCCTGATTTCCTACAGTGTTGTGTACTCAGCATTCTCCTTTTTTGCCCCTCCTACTGAACTAGGCTTGTCCCCAGGCTAGTTCATATAGGATGACAGTTCTTCCTCATCCATAAAGGTTTGATCCCTCATTGCGTGATAGATTTGCATCATAAACCGGCAGATAGCACTTTGCTGATCTTCCAAATGAAAGATGTGTCTCATTACTCGTTTCTCTACAGCTTCGAGTGTGGGTGAAGATGGTGATGTTGGTGGTGTGGGCACTTGATTCCTTCACTCTGGATTCTCTTCCGGGTTCGTGCAGTGGTGATTAATAAATTTTTTGTCAATGAGATTCCTTATTTTCAATCTTGGATCCACTATTATTCCATTTTCAGCACACAACCCTGTTATCAAAGCAGGAAATCCCAATGTTCCTAACCTCTCTGCTCCGCGAATACGCTCCTAATCCACAATTTGTTGTATTTCATCTGAAATTATCCTCGCTATATCGATTGTGTAGTCATCCTGGAGCATGGAAAATAGTAAGTTGCTCCTTACAACATTCAAGTCAGAAACGTGGCCAATCGGAATAACGTTGGCTAACATAAATGTTAGTCATACCTGTGATAAAGTCCACATATCGCTTCTCCTTATGTGTGTCTCTTTACCAGAAGCAGCAATCTGGTACCCTTTACCAGGCATGCATAGCGCTGCAGCAACCGTTCTGTTACTAAATCTTTTTTTTCTGCTACAAAGTCTCTGATAATGGCATTTTTCCTCCTATCTAGAAAAAGGGTTTCCTAGAAAATCGTCAATTGCTTGGGGCCTGTAAGAAATCCACTTCCCCCGAACCATGGTTTTCCTGTGTCTCCTGTCTTGCCTTTCCGCCCACGCATTAGCATAAAACTCTTTTACAATATCTGCATCAAACTTCCATAATAGTTCTGCCAGTTTCTTCCAATTTCTTCGCAACACTCCCATGAGAAAAACATCACAGTCTCCAGGCTTTAGGTCCACTCTCCTTTCAAGAAGAAACTTCCATCGAGTGAGTTCATCATACCTTCTAACCCCATTCTCGTTCAAAAACCGTCTCGTTGTCCTTTGCTTGTGAAAGTTTGTCGATTGATCTTCCTCACGGGTTTCGGAAGGGATGGCCTCATCGAAGAACGATTCATCGATCCTCCGTCTTTTCGACGACCGAACCGGAGCAATATGCTTGACCCTTGGCATCCTGCAAACCAAAGTTAGTGCCCAAAGAAACTCAACACAACTCGCTATTGATTCTCCCCTCACTCAGAATCCCTAAAAATCTCAACTTTCCCCCAGCCTAAAACCCTAAACTACCCGACAGTCTTCCACTTTCACAATGTGGATCCAACAGAATCCAACAACCTTAATCTTCTATCCTAACAACAATGGAAGATGATTAAATGCACTGGGTTTTCAAAATTGCAAAGGAACACGAAAAACAGTACATGGATTGTTCGAAACCTAGCGCAAATGGGTGAGAAGGTGAAGGGTTTGCACAGAGCATAGAGAAATGCACTAAAAAGTTTCAGTATGAAGTGACCTTGTGACACAAGGCACTGTCATGTTATATTGCACTAGTTTCCGCTAAGTGACAAATAGCCAAAGCATCGGGCCTAGCTCAGTCTACGGGCCCAATAATTCAATTACAAAAATTGCTAAATTAACTAAGTTTTTCTTTTTCAACACAAAATAAACTACCCAAAAATTTAAACCTAATCTACCCAATATTAAAATCTCTATCTAAAAAAACAAAATGTCAACTATTTAAACACTGGATTGTCTTCCAATAAGCGCTCGTTTAACGTCATATAGCTTGACGCCTGAATTTCAATCCTTCAATGTGATCATTGAGATGAGTTTCACAATTTCACCTCCTTTATAATGTTTCAGCCTTTGGCCATTCAATATCAAACTCCTCTGAGTTTTCGCATCTTCAATTTCAATTGCACCATAGGGCTTAACCTGCTTGACCACAAAAGGTTCTAACCATCTCGACTTAAGCTTGCCTGGAAACAACTTCAATCTGGAATTGAATAAAAGAACTAGTTGTCCCAGCTCAAAACTCCTCTTCAACAACTTCTTGTCATGATAAGCCTTGATGCTCTCCTTATAAAGCCTTGAAGATTGATACGTATTCAATCTCATTTCCTCAACAGAAGCTTTGGAATCAAAATTCAACCACTTTAATGCCCAAAAAGCTCGACGTTCCATTTCCACAGGGGGGAGATGATGTTTTTTGTGCAACGTGGAATAGTTGAATCAAGCCACAAGGAAAGGTCATTTTCCTTTGTCATTCATGCATCAGATGTCGGAGAGGTTAGCAGGGAAGGCATATTACTGTGTTTTGGATGGCTATTCAAGTTATAACCAAATTCAAGTGGATCCTTAAGATCAAGAAAAGACACAGTTTACATGTCCTTTTGGTATTTTTGCCGCCATTTTGATTGTGTAATGCACCAAGCAGTTTTCAAAGGTGTATGCTAGCTATTTTTGCAGATTTGGTGGAGAATTATATAGAGGTTTTCATGGATGACTTCTCAGTTTTTAGATCAACTTTTCACTCATGTTTGGAGAATCTTGATGTAGTATTGAGAAGATGCGTAGAGACCAATCTTGTACTGAATTGGGAGCAGTGTCACTTCATGGTCACTAAAGGTATTGTGCCAGGCCATAAAATTTCCGAACATGGGATAGAGGTGGATAAAGCAAAGGTTGAGATCATCGAGAAGTTGCCACCACCTACCAATGTGAAGGGAATCAAAAAGTTTTCTCGGCCATGCAGGGTTTTATAGGCGATTCATCAAAGATTTTTCAAAGATTTCTAAACCATTGTGTAATCTGTTGAACAAGGACACAACTTTCGAGTTTGATAAGGAGTGTGAGAAGGCGTTTGACTGTCTAAAGGAGAAGTTGACTACTGCATCAATCATTACTGCACTAGATTGGAGTATTGATTTTGAGCTTATGTGTAATGTCAGTGATTATGCAGTAGGGGTTGTGCTGGGACAGAGAAAAAAAAGTTATTTTTTGTCATACACTCTGCTAGCAAGGTGCTTAATGATGCTCAGAGTAATTACACTACTACTGAGGAGTTGTTGACAATTGTGTACGCTTTGGAGAAGTTTAGAGCTTATCTTATAGGCTCTAAAGTCACAGTTTATACTGATCATGCTGCTATCAGGTATTTGCTGACCAAGCCAAATTCGAAGCCCAGGTTAATTCGCTAGATATTGTTACTCCAGGAATTTCACCTGGAAATTAAAGATAAGAAGGGGAGTGAGAATTATGTAGCTGATCATCTGTCCAGATTGGCTAATGAAGAGGTTATTGCTAGGGAATCCGAAGTTGTAGATGAATTCCCTGATGTGAAGTTGTTAGTGGTACAAGAGAGGTCATGGTTTGTTGATATGGCCAATTTCAAAGTCGTTGGAATCATACCAGAAACTATGGATTGGCTGCAAAGAAGGAAGTTATTGAAGGATTTGAACCAGTACATTTGGGACGATCCTTATCTGTTCAAGATGAGTGCTGACAATTTGTTGAGAAGGTGTTACTAGTAAAGAAGCTCATAATATACTTTGACAATGTCACAATTCTCCTCATGAAGGACACTTTAATGGGGAGAGGACAGCTGTTAAGGTACTGCGGTTAGGATTTTTCTGGCGAACTCTGTTCAAAGATGCTCACATACATGTGCAACATTGTGATAACTGCCAAAGGACAGGAACTATCTTAAGGAGACATGAGATGCCCCTGAGGAACATTCAAGAAATTGAAGTATTCGACTGTTGGGGAATTGATTTCATAGGCCCATTGCCTAGTTTATTTTTGAATGAATATATTCTAGTAGTTGTGGAGTATGTTTCGAGATGGGTGGAAGCAATTCCAACTCAAAAGGCAGATGGAAAAACAGTGATCAAGTTTTTGAAGAAACACATTTTATGCAGGTTTGGAACGCCAAGAGTGGTGATCAGTGATGGAGGATCTCACTTCTGCAATGCATAATTGAGGAAGGCTTTTGCGCATTTTGGGGTGAAACATAAGATAGCTACAGTCTATCATCCCCAAACCAATGGGCTAACAAAAGTTCCTAATAGGGAGGTGAAGAGAATTCTAGAGAAAACAGTGTCATCATCACGAAGAGACTGGACTATTAAGTTAGATGAAGCACTGTGGGCTTACAGAACAGCCTTCAAAACCCCAATTGCTTTGTCTCCATTTCAGCTAATCTATTGGAAAGCTTGTCATCTCTCTGTGGAAATGGAACATCGAGCTTTTTGGGCATTGAAGTGGTTGAATTTTGATTCCAAAGCTTCTACTGAACAGAGAAAGATCCAGTTACTTGAGCTTGAAGAAATGAGATTGAATGCTTATCAATCTTCAAGGCTTTATAAGGAGCGCATCAAGGCTTATCATGACAAGAAGTTGTTGAAGAGGAGTTTTGAGTCGGGACAACTAGTTCTTTTATTCAATTTCAGATTAAAGTTGTTTCCAGGCAAGCTTAAGTCGAGATGGTCAGGACCTTTTGTGGTCAAGCAGGTTAAGCCTTATGGTGCAATTGAAATTGAAGATGCGAAAACTTAGAGGAGTTGGGTGGTGAATGGCCAGAGGCTGAAATATTATAAAGGAGGTGAAGTTGAGAAACTCATCTCAGTGATCACATTGAAGGATTGAAATTCAGGCGTCAAGCTATATGATGTTGAATAAGCGCTTAATGGAAGGCAATCCAGTGTTTAAACAGTTGGCATTTTGTTTTTTAAGATAGAGATTTTAATATTGGATAGATTAGGTTTAAAGTTTTGGATATTTATTTTGTGTTGAAAATAAAAACATAATTAATTTAGCAATTTTTGTAATTAAATTACTGGGCCTGTAGACTGAGCTAGGCCCGACGCTTTGGCTATTTGTCACTTAGCGCAAACTGGTGCAATATAACATGACAGTGCCTTGTGTCACAAGGTCACTTCATATTGAAACATTTTAGTGCATTTCTCTCTGCTTTATGCAAACCCTTCACATTCTCACCCATTTGCGCTAGGTGTCGAACAATCCAAGTATTGTTTTTCGTGTTCCTTTGCAATTTTGAAAACCCAGTGCATTTAATCATCGTTCATTGTTGTTAGGATAGAAGATTAGGGTTATTGGGTTCTTTTGGGTCTGCATTGTGAAAGTGGAAGACTGTCGGGTAGTTTAGGGTTTAAGGCTTGGGGAAAGTTGAGATTTTTAGGGATTCCGAGTGAGGGGACAGTCAATAACGAGTTGTGTTGAGTTTCCTTGGGCACTAACTTTGGTTTGCAGGATGCCAAGGGTCAAGCATACTGCTCCGGTTCGGCCGTCGAAAAGACGGAGGACCGACGAACCCTTCTTCGATGAGGCCATCCCTTCTGAAACTCCTGAGGAAGATCAATCGACAAACTTCCACAAGCAAAGGACAACGAGACGGTTTTTTGAACGAGAATAAGGTTAGAAGGTATGATGAACTCACTCAATCGAAGTTTCTTCCTGAAAGGAGAGTGGACCTAAAGCCTGGAGACTGTGATGTTTTTCTTATAGGAGTGCTGCGGAGAAATTGGAAGAAACTGGCAGAACCATTATGGAAGTTTGAAGCAGATATTGTAAAAGAGTTTTATGCTAATGCGTGGGTAGAAAGGCAGGATAGGAGACACAGGAAAACCATGGTTCAGGGGAAGTGGATTTCTTACAACCCCCAAGCAATTGACGATTTTCTGGGAAACCCCTTTCCTAAACAGGAGGAAAAATGCCATTATCAGAGGCTCTGTAGCAGAAAAAAATGATTTAGTAACAGAAAGGTTATTGCAGCGCTATGCATGCTTTGTAAAGGGTACCAAATTGTTGCTTCTAGTGAAGATACACACATAAGAAGAAGCGATATGAGGACTTTATCGCAGGTATGGCTAACATTATGTTAGCCAATGTTATTCCGATTGGCCACGTTTCTGACATGAATGTTGCAAGGAACAACTTACTATTTTCCATGCTCTAGGATGACTACACCATCAATATAGCGAGGATAATTTCAGATGAAATACAGCAAATTGTGGATTGGGAGTGCATTCGTAGAGTAGAGAGGTTAGGAACATTGGGATTTCCTGTTTTGATAACAGGGTTGTGTGTTGAGAATGGAATAATAGTGGATCCAAGATTGAAAATAAGGAATCCCATTGACAAAAAATTTATTGATCACCACTACACGAACCCGGAAGAGAATCCAGAGCGAAGGAATCAAGTGCCTACACCACCAGCATCACCATCTTCATCCACACTCGAAGCTGTAGAGAAATGAGTAATGAGGCACATCTTTCATTTGGAAGATCAACAAAGTGCTATGTGCCGGTTTATGATGCAAATCTATCACGCAATGAGGGATCAGACCTTTATGGATGAGGAAGAACTGTCATCCTATATGAACTGGCCTGGGGACAGGCCCAGTTTAGTAGGAGGGGCAGAAAATGAGAATGTTGAAATACACAGCATTGCAGGAAATTAGGAGGCAAGGGCCGATAATGAACCTCCAGTAGCTACAGCAGCTACTCAAGCAGAAGAGCCAACAACAGAACCTCAAGCAGAGGAACCACCAAGAAAAGCAAGGAAGGCAGTAGTAGGGCCTTTGGGTCCTGTTATTAATGAAAACGTGGAGCCTTTGAAGACACAATTTGTCATCTCCTCAGATACAGAAGAGGAGGAACATGCAGATGAAGAAGACTTAGTTGGGAACAATGATATATCATCAGACAAGTCTTCGGATGATGCAGATGCAGTAGAAGAAGATGATGATCAAAGCAGCTACTGAAGGTTGCTGCAGTGAGAGGAAGGACAACAACTACTAAAGGTTGCTGATGGAAGGAAGTTGTTTGATTGATGAAGATTATTGTTGATGCTGTGTCATTTTGTTGTTGTTTTGATGATCCTATTGATGTGCCAATGTTACTGTGATGATATTTTGTAGATGCTGACTAAGGGAAAGTTGATCAGAGACATATTTGGTGGTATAGTTCTTTTAATTTTGGATGAATGTATGTATTTGATGATGGATGGCTGTATTAACACTGCACAGTATGGATAACTGTAATAGACTTAGGCAAAAGTTGAACTAATTGATAGAACATGATATATTCTGTGCTGAATGTGCCTGTGATGTTGGGGGATTAATAGAAATGGTTGGAACTGTTAACTGAAAATTCTGTGTGCATATATAAGTAGCGTAGTCTTATTTTTGAGCTTGAGCTAACAGTGACAGAAAATTAGGAAGATAGCATGATAGTGGGAGGATTAACATTAGCAAGGATTGACAGGATGTGAGCGAAACAGTTATGTGAGGGAGTGATACACTGAGAGTACATTATGAGTGCATATTTTCTTGACATTGATTGTTGCTTTAATTTGTTAGGATATAATTGACTTTGTATTAATAAGGATGAAGAAGGAAAGTTGTTTGATTGAGTGAAAATTATAACCAGAGCCAAAAAGCTACCCGGTGAGATGAGAGGAATTCAATTGTAAGCCAATTTGAGCCTATAGTATTATTGGAACCATGAGTCATATATCCATAAAATCCACCTTGGGTATGAGTAGCTAGGAAATTATGATGCAACTTGAAGAGGAATTGAAAAAGGGAGTTTGAATTTCAAAAGAAAACTGTGGAAGTTGTGATAAGGTGTTGTAATGGTGTAGAATCTCTTAGATTGTTATGCTAAAACATTCACTCCTCCTTCTCGATTGATTTCATTTCAAATTCAATTAAAATAAAACTAAACTAATTAAATTAAGGCAAAGGAAGAGTCTCTGTAAATTCACTTCTTAATTGTAACTATAAAAAAAGGTGACTTACAGAGACTAAACTAAATTAAAATTAAATTAAAATAAAACTAAACTAATTTATTTTATTTTATTTTATTTTAATTGAATTTGAAAAAAGGTGTGACTTACAGAGACTAAACTAAACTAAAATTAAATTAAAATAAAACTAAACTAATTTAATTTATTTTATTTTAATTGAATTTGAAATGAAATCCAATCAAGAAGTGAACTTATAAAAACTCTTCATTTGTCTTAATTTAATTAGTTTAGTTTTATTTTAATGGGATATGAAATGAAACCAATGAAGAAAGATGAATGAATGTTTCAGCATAACAATCTAAGAAACTCTTTGTTTAGAGCAGCAGAAGAGACTCTTTTTATTATTTAATGGATATAGAGGAGCATAATAGACTCTTCATTTAAAATAGAATTGGATCTTGGAATGAGAATAAGCGTGCAGCCAACAAAATAAACTTTCCATTTAATTACATGATTGAATGGTGTTACAACACATATTAATTTTTTTAAATGCATTGCGGGGTGTACAAACCACAATACAAAAATATTTATAAATACATTGCAGGTTATACAATCCGCAATACAAAAAAATGCATTGCGGGTTGTACAAACCGCAATACATTTAGAAAAAATTATACTTGTGATTTATACGACCCGCAATGTAAAAGGTGCAAAAAATAATAATTACGGGTTGTACAATTCTCAATGATAATATTTTTTAATTATATTACGATTTGTACAATCCGCGAGAAAAAAAAAATATCGAAGAGTATTTTCATCTTTTCTTCAAGACTAAAATGGAAATATGTAAAATTATGGAGTCACAGCAAGTCATTAATTATGGAAGTGCATAAAGAATCAATCTTACATAAAATGTTGGAGACTAATAGAGCGACTACTTGGACATGTGTTTACATGTGTGAGACTTGGCACAACAGTTTCGGACTTTCAGTTCCACAGTCGACCACTAATTTTCATGAAGGCCCACGTATTCACTTAACTAGACAACACTAAGCTTATTGTGCTCCCTATATATTGCACCCTCGTACACAAACATTATAAAAATAATAAAATTATATAACCTCTCATTTTAATTGCTAGTTCATTTGGCCATACTCTTTTGGATGTTTTCTACTCTATCTTAGCTTGTGGTTTACTTCCCTCCTTTGCGGTTACTATTTTTTACAGCCCAAACCTATACGTACTGATCAATGATAACACACCTTTCTTGCTTTCCCACCAGGCCCCCACCATCCTCTGTTGTCACTCCCACCTTGGCTTTCACATTATCATTTAATGGCTTTTTTTCACTTCAACCACAACGTATTTGATAAGTTAGGCATGATATACAAGCTTAAACTGTATTTTCCTTTGTTTCTGATTCAGTGATTGTTTATTTAGATGCTAAGTTTTCCTATCTCTACAAATTTATTCTACATTCTTTGGTGGATGAGTCCAGACTCCACACTAGTAGCTTCTGGACCAATTTATTGACAACGACAAACTTTAAGGATAGCTCAATATACAAATGAGAAAATTATTGGTTCAAGTTGGAAAAGTAAAATACAACCCTAACTACACTTTATTTAGTTTGCATTCATATTGCAACACTCACTGCCCTCCTCAGTCACATGGGCACCTTTCCTATAGCTTTCCACATAAATTATTTTTTCTCCAATTTTTTAAGTTTAATTACTTAGATCTTATAATATTAAAAGCTTTACCTTTTCGTTCCTATACTTCAAAACATTTCATTTTATTCTTACATATATCACTTTTTTATTTTTTTAATTTCTTTTAATCCCTACACGTTAATTTTAGTCTTTTTAATCAATACGATAAGAACTAAATGGGATTAAATGGTATATGTAGGGACTAAAAGGTAAAGATTGTATTCTTATAACGACTAATGAGTAATTATACATATATGCACAGAGGCACACATAAGGATGAATGTAAACCGTCATCCGAACTTAGTTCTCATCTGACATTTCTGAACGTAGATGGAAGATAGCTTGATTTTTCCATTAGGTGGTGTCTAATTTTTATTTTTTAAGCATTGATGGCAGTTTGGCAAATTATTCACAATCTATGTTTCCAAATTGCCTTAGGTCTATCATTTCAAAGTCTCATATATTTAGTAAACTTTGAATTTGTGGTGCCCTGTCCTGACTCCAAAAAGTCTCGTTTCTATATTTGTTAATCAGACATTATTAAATATTATGAAATTCAAAGGCTTGAGTTTATCAAAATTATGTAAATCTTGCAATAATTTTTAGTTTACTTTTGTTGTTAGTCCATATGTTGTCAAACTTCCTACCTAAGCAAAATACTATTGTCATAGTATAAACTTTTCGTACTAATAACACAAGACATGGTGGACATAAATAAAGCTATTCAACTTTCCTGAGCTTTACAACATCAACTCACAAAATTTTACTTAAGATAACATTAAAATATATTTAATACATATCTTCTAATTGATAATATTGTATCTAAAGTTATGTATTTGTGAAGAAGATAAATACTTACAATACTTATTTAATATATTTTTTTAAACACGTTTGTATAATGACTTGAAATGGAAACTGTCATTACAATTCATGAGTGATATGTGTTCCAATTTTATTGAATAATTTCATAATTTCTAAATTTTAATTATTCATAAAATGTTTTTAAAACTATGTCTTCTCTTAGTTTTTTTCAAGAATTGCCCTACCAACACCATGTACAAATTCTTTGTGGTGATTCACTTTGCGTTATTTGAACCTTATATTTTCTGAAACTTCATCTGCCAAATCTTCTTTAAGCAGCACATGCCCTTCACAATCCCTCTTGGGATTCAAATACAGATTCCACCGAACTGTAGCGTATAAAACCTCGTAGGAACACGCCCTACCAATCAAAAACTCGATCCAAGAGGATGATTAGAGGCGTTCATCCATAGTCATGTGTCATGACTACTTCCATTGGATTCAGAGTCGTTCATGCTCAAAGACATTTTTGAGCCACACGGACAACATCTACATCAACTGTCAAGACAGAAAAAGGGGTCCCTATTGTTGCAGGTAAACTCTCTTTTCTCCCTCAAACCGAAAAAGAATAAAATGAAATTTTTCTTATCTAACATAGTTTCTAATTGTTAATCTTATGCAGTGAACATATTCTTGGGGTTCCAAAAATCCAACTAATTCACATTCACACTTGAGGTCACAAAAGCAAAAGCATTTCAAATTACATTGATTAGATGACGATTACACACCTTAACGATGGCTCCTTCTAGACCTTTTTCACTCGGTAAGATTTTTTGCCTCCAACAATTTGTCCAATTAATGAATCTATTAATTTCTAACTTAAACCTTAAAAAAAATCAAGAAATAATTCTACAAGGATAAAGCGAAACGAAGAATCGTCACCTTCCTCTGTAAGAGTACGAAGACAATCCCTAGCCAACGACTTCTCTTCTTGCCAACATGTTCGTTGAAGGCTCAAATACCCACACAACTTCACAAACGAATTCCCTTCTTGTAAACGAGTTCGTCGAACTATAGAATGATTTTCAAGGCAGTAATGTTGAGAAGAATCATTTGAAAATAAGATTTTTGAGAAGAAGTGTGTGTTTGAGATTAAGAGTTTGAGAAGAAGTATTTAGGGCACTAAAGAAGCGGGGCAAAAGCGTGGATTTTTTTATTAAAGCATTTTACTCAAATCCGTATGTGTTAGCTTTACATACGAAGAAAAAAATATTGAATGTGCTTTTACATATGAAAATATAAAAGTTCGTACGTTTAGTGTATTTTATATGCGGATTGACATTCATACGTAAGATTATTTTACATACGGATTAACAAATGTATATTTCATATATAATGTTTATTTTATATACAGATTTACATTTATATGTAATATTTCATATGTAATAACATTCATATGTTATATGTAATTCCTTTTTTCTTTCCACTGTATCTATATCTATCTATTTATCTATATATATATATATATATATATATATATATATATATATATATATATATATATATATATATATATATATATAAAACAAAATACAAGAAAGTTTAGTGTAATTACATCTAATTCTAACATAAAACGGTTTTAGGTACTTAATGATGAAAAAGAAAGAAGAGATAATATAAAAATGAAGAAACTAGAGTAAAGAGTCATGAAATTATAAGAGAAGCCTTTTAATTATTCACCCACTATATGAAAAGCTTATTTTTTTTCAAAACTTAGGTCTTAACTTCCACATGCATGAACTTCTCTCAATTGGTCACCAAATAACTTTTAAAATGACTAATTAAAACAACATCAAACCTTTCATGTCAAGTCTTAAAAATTCACACTCAACCTGGTCAAACTCGACTTCAAAATTCCTAATCAAAAATATTAATTTTGACTTCTAAACTCAAAATTTGACTCCATAATGAATTTGTCTTCATCCTTTAAGGTTTTTTTTCCTATTTCTTTTAATTCTTTCTTTTTTTCTACAAAAGAAATTAGATTTCTAGTAATATTTGAAGTAAATAAAGTATTAACCTACTTCAATTCAATGGTTGGATTAACATTAAATTTAATTAAAGCAAAGATTCAAGTAAGAGATTTGAAAGAAAAATGCTTTGAGTATAAATATATAAAGCATTTATCGAAACACCCTAAACTTAAAGCTTTATTTGTTCTCAAGCAAAAGATCTAACAATGGTAATTAAAAAAAAAGAGCAAAAGATACAACTACCACAACACAAAACATTACACAAGTCTTGAACTCAAGCATCCTCGATCTCAACTATTTTTCAATTGTTTCTTCAATTCAAAAGTTTGAACCAAAAATTTCCCTAGAACATAATCATACACTATGGTGCATGCTCCAACCATCAAAGCAAGGATACAATTTCAAAAAGCTCTCAAAGAAACTAATGAGCATGGCATGAAACTTACTAAGAAAAACAAGAATATTTGTGTTCTCACATGTATAGTGTTTCTCTCAAGCACACATGGGTATGAGGTACGTGCACCACTCAATCTTCACATATTGAAACAACACAATTCAATTTTGATCTTTATCTCTAAAGAAAACACAAAATCACACACATGAAAATATCACAAGGTCTTCAATTAGTTGTAACTTGAATGTGCTACAAATAACATTGATTTTCTAGATAATTAAATTAACATTGCTTGAGAAAAGGGGAACACATTTTTCCCTTTTTTAAAGACCCGCTCATCATTTTCACTTTCTCAAGTCTAAGAATCTCTTTTGTTCAAAGTATCCAAATTGCTAAGAATCATTAATCATCCAATGAGATAAGATTGACATTTTTTCTTTTGCTTTTTGTTTATGAAACTTGGTACTGAATCTTTCATGGGGAGCTTGTTAAAATGAAACCACATCAATTTTCTCAATATAATACTTTTTAAATTAACAATTTCCTTACCCCAAACTTAAAATGCAAATGTATCCTACCATTTACATCAACATGTTTTCCTCTTCTCTAAGGTATGGGAAGACATTTTTTTTTTCTAGCTCAAGGGTTAAAGAAAAAACTCATTTATTGGCTCAAGAGGTTTGAACAAATGATAAAGAATTTGTCAAGGTAGCATTTTGGTTTAGTGGTTAGAATTCTCAACAAAAGTGAAACAAATTGCCTTGATCATATCTATGTTCACATGTTCAGTCTATGATAAAAGATAGATTAATCAAAATCAATTGAATGCATTCCAGCGGTGATACTCAATTATATTTAGGTAGGAGTACAAAAATCTCAAATGACTTAACACAAGTGATCAAGGGTTCTCAACATTAAAGTGTCATACTCACTAATTGTATAAAATCTACAACACATCTAAGTTATGAAATTTGGGATGCAACCTCAAACATATCATTATTGTTGGGATCTTTTAATTTTCAAGAGAAACATGAGATTTATTTCCTAGGAAGTGTCGAATGTCAACCTGACTACTATTATTGTTAATATAAAACAACAACACACAACATAACGTGATAGAGTTTGAATAAAACATAAATGAACATAACATAGACTAAAAAATAAAACATGAAACTCCCTCAAGCATAGAGCTCAATCTTCATCATCTACAATATCCAATTCATCTTCACTAGCATCATTTTTAGCAACATCATCAACAACAACAATTGAAGATTCTCCCCATTGTGGTAAAAAATTTGGTCCCTAGGATGATGTGGCCAAGCTACATGAGAAGAGAACTCTTAAACTAAAGGAAAATGAAAGCCAGAGAAATTCACAAAAGTTTAAGGACATTCTACTCACGACATTAAAACATAGACCCCACGTATTACCAAAATAAATGTATAGCTAACGAAAAGTAATGCATAAAACTCAATCAAAGTGCCAACAACAACTAAAAGCAATAAATAAAACAATAAACACTTGGTGGACACACTTGAAACAATGAGGGAATAAAAGGATTTGACACTAAAAGCAAGCCCAAAGCATAAAAAAGAGAAAGAAATATTCCAAATATCAACCGTCACAACAAAATCATGGCATGAAAATTTGGAAAACAAAAGCAAAAGAAATAGAAGGAGAAAAAAGAAAAAATGGGCAAAGAAAAAGAGAATGAAGTACATAAATGCTTGAAATACAAATGCTAAATAAATGCAAATGTGATGAAGGAAAGAAATGGAAGGCATGAGGAGGAAGAATAGTTTTTCATACGGTGGCTACAATAGTGCTATTGGTGGAGAGAATGAGGGGTTGGGAAAGAGGGAAAGTGAAAAGGTGGATGAGAGAGTGACAAAATCTAATGCCAACAAGATTAGGTGTAACAACTAACGCTCACACCCACGCCCATGCTCAATGCTAAAACAAGTGGCGTTCAACCTCACCGCTCTTAGTTTTAAAAAAATAGAGTTGAGTTTCCAAGTGGTAGCAAGCCCCCAAAATGAAATAAAACATCACGCTGGGCATGATAAAAGTGGCATTGGGAGTCAAAATGGTAGGGAACACCCCAAATTGAACAAGAAACACTATGTTAGGGGTGGTGAAAGTGAGACTAAGAGCAAAAATGGCAAAGTGCTAAAAAAACATGCATAATTAGGCAATTATGCCTTGTTCATTAGCTTGAACTTAAGAGTGCTAAGATAAGATGATTTCATTTCTCCACACTCTCTCCAACATTAAATCACAGAAATAGGATATGCATGATTTTCAACTTGCACAATTAGCATTGACTAAAAACTTGGTAGGATTAAAACTCTAACTTGTCAAATTGTAAAGACAACAAGCATGTGGAATTGTACTTGTGCAATGTTTCTCCAAGGTTCAAGTAACATGTATTCACAAAGATTTTATAAACCATATATCTAACCATCCAAACAACTTGCTAAATTCTTGCCAAGTGTACCAAATTATACAAATAGTAAAATGGAAAGTCCAAGTATCATTTTCTGAAGAGACTTACACAATACTAGCAAAGTATACAATTTCTGACAATCTAGACTAATTGAACTATGAAATTTTGATATGAACATGAGTAATAAATTCTTAAGGGTAACTAATATACAGAAATACAAAAAAAAAAAGTAAACTGACAAGTTGAGTTTATGCAAAAGGAGTAAAATTGTCAATGTTAGACTTAACTAAACATGCCTCTCTTGTAAAATGATACTCAATCAAATACTTTGGCTTTCAACATTAGCACCAATCATCACATTTATCCAAAACTCTAATTCCTTTGATAAAAAGAAACTGAATTCCTTTGATAAGCCCCAATTTTTTGTGTAACTCAACAAAACAATTTGTGTTAAGCTCAATGATTAAAAGATGATTAATGAAACCATGACCCATTTCTAGATACATGATCTATCAGGTGTTTTACCTCAAGTCAAGATAATGGAATTATTTTCCAATCACAAATGAAGTCTTTAAAAAGTTATGGGAGATATCCACAACTAACATAGTATAGAAGTAAAACACTAATGTTGAAGCATAAAGATGATATAGTGGTGAAAAGAACCTAAATTCCTTTGATAAGTCCCAATTTTTTATGTATATCTCAAATAAACAATTAGCTCAATGATTAAAAGATTACCAATGAAACCATGACCAATTTTTGGATACATGATTAATTGAGTGTTTTATCTCAAGTTAAGACAATGAAAATATTTTCCATTTACAAAGAAAGTCTTTGAAATGTTATGGGAGACATCCACAACAAACATGAAGTATAGAAGTAAAACACTAACGTTGAAGCACAAAGAAGATGATATGTGTGTGTGTTTGTGTTATCATCAAAATATAAGAGAGTTTAGCAATTACATCTAACTCTAACAAAAAAAGGGTTTAAATGCTCATAGATGAAAGAGAAAAAAGATATTATACAAAAATGAAGAAACAGGATCAAAGAGTCATGGAAGCACAAGGGAAACTTTCCAACAGTCCACCCACTGTACAAGAAATTTTTTTCTCCAAAACCTAGGTCTGGACCTTCAAATGCACGAACTCCTCTCAACGGTTCCCCAAATAACTTTTAAAATGACTAATTAAAACAACACCAAACCTCTCACGTTGAGCCTTAAAAAATTCATGCGCAACTCTATCAAACTCGGCTTCAAAATTTCCAATCAAGAATGCTAATTTTGACTTTTAAATTCAAAGTTTGATTCCACAATGAACTTAGCTTCATCCTTTAAAGCCTTTTTCCCTATTTCTTTAATTCTTCCTTTTTTTTACAAAAGAAATTAGATTTATGAGAATATTTAAGGTTCCAAATCACTTTTAAAATGACTAATTAAACCAACATCAAATCTCTCAAGATGAGAATCAAATCTCTCAAGATGAGCTAAGTTTAACTTTTAGACTTAAAGTTTGCTTCCGCAATGAACTTTGTTTCATCTTTCATTTTTTTTGTTTTTATTTTTTCAATTCTTCTTTTACTTTTAAAAATAGAAAATAGATTTATATTGATATGTTCAAGTAAATAAATAATAACCTGTTCTATTTAATACAACAAAATAAATAAATAAATGTGTAATTAATCTAATTATTTTATTAGATTAAGAAACATTAGTTGGTATAAGAACATTTATAATGAAAAGGTTATAGAAGTATTTTTTTTATGAAGCTTTACCTTATTATCTCTCTTTTAAGACCTTCTTAAATGGTATGGTCGTATATAAAGCTTATACTTTTTATAATTTTTTTATTTACACTTCTTTACAATTTCAAAAATTAATTTAATTATTATAATATTTTATTTTTTATTTTCAAGACTTTGGTCTGATACAATCCATGTTTTAAATTTAAGGCTAATGTAAAAGCATGTATAAAATACATTATTCAAATCATTATTATACACTTATACTAAACTTTAAAAGTAATTTCAAAAGAATTGAATTGAACAATAATTTTGAATAAATTGAATTACACTATATCATAGGTAGACAAAATAAATTATTGAAATAATTATTATATAAACTTATACTGAAGTTTAAAAGTGTAAGAGAATTGAATTTGTATAATAATTTTGAATGAGTTGGACTGAACTACATCATAGTTTAAGTGAATTAAACTAAACTGATCTACCTTATATTGTTGAACTATATAAATTGTTAGGTCATTATCTATACACATTTTATTTTAAAATATGTTTTTCAATAGTATAAGTTATAGTCCAATTCAGTTGAAAGAATTCTATTTAGAATTAATTCAATTTCAAAAACTAAATATATAGAACAATTTAGTGTAATGTTTTTAAATAATTCAGTTTTTTTTTTATGAAACTCAATTTAATATTAATTTGATTGAAATTATTTTTTAACCACCCTAATCAGAGATATTTTCACTAATAATGACTTGCATATTGTAATTAAGTGATTTAAAATTAAAACAGTAAAATTGAGATTTTGAATATGAAATATAATGCTTTTTAAACTTTTTATGAAAAAATTGGAAAATAATTCTAAATTAGACGTCACAACCTTTTCACAGTAATGAATTTACTGTTTTTTTTTTTTTTTTTTTTTTCATCTTGTTGAAAATCAGCAATGCTTATAATTGTTGAAAACTTCTAATAACACAACCAAATCTAAAAACAAAATTTAATAGAAGCAAAAGCAAAAAACACATATTTGGGGGACTAAATTGTTATTTAATTTACATTTATTTATTGTTTATTGGCGGAACGTCGTCGTATGGTCATACTTCGTAGTCGCGGTTTGAAGTTTCAACCCACCCCCACCTTGAACGGAATCCGACAATACATTGCAGTGATAGATAGAAGAAACAAAATCGAAAGCTCCAATTCCTACACAGAGTATGCGAAACCCAACGACTCTACCATGGTTTGGCTTCTAACATGGCTCGTTGAACCCTAGCGTTTCTCCCTCTTTGCAACGCTCGTCCGATCCCGATCCCTTTCTGATTCCGATCCGATCCAATCCAATGGCAGGGGCAGTCTCTGCTCTGTTCCTTCTCGACATCAAAGGCCGCGTCCTCATTTGGCGTGACTACCGCGGCGATGTCACCGCCGTCGAAGCCGAACGCTTCTTCACCAAACTCATTGAAAAAGAGGTTCATTCCTTCTTTTCACCAATCTATTATATGATTATTTGTTTAACTCAGCACAGTGAGTAACGTCTCAATTATATTCTCTTTGTTTCAGCTCCTGTTTTGAGCAATTTGTTGCTGCTGTTTTCTGATGCTGTTTATAATTTTTTTGTCGAAGCTAGGCTAGATTTTATGTTAATAGGAGTGGAATTGGAGTTGAGAATTTTGATTGTTGTATAGTGAAGCTTGTTTTCGAATTGTTGCAGGGGGATCCACAGTCTCAAGATCCGGTTGTGTATGATAATGGCGTGACGTACTTGTTTATACAGCATAGCAATATTTTCCTCATGACGGCTACCAGACAAAACTGCAATGCTGCTAGCCTTCTTTTCTTCCTACATCGTATAGTTGATGTGAGTGTGTTATTTCTAATTGTGGTTTTGAATTGAACGCTTGGTTGTTTTGTCATAGCGATAATGATTGATAGGAATGGTTTGTGTCTTTGAGGCAGGTGTTTAAGCATTATTTTGAAGAATTGGAAGAGGAATCTCTTAGGGATAACTTTGTTGTTGTGGTAAGATGCTAGTCTCCCTTTGAACACCACTTTCTTTAAGAGCTGAGTTAGTCCTTCTCGGCAAAATGTTGATTACGGATATGTCCTTTGCAGTATGAACTACTTGATGAAATAATGGACTTTGGCTACCCCCAATATACCGAGGCAAAGATTCTTAGTGAGTTTATCAAGACGGATGCTTATAGAATGGAAGTTACACAGAGACCTCCTATGGCTGTGACAAATGCTGTATCCTGGCGTAGTGAAGGAGTGAGCTACAAGAAAAATGAGGTGGGCATTAGAATTTATCTTGACTCTTAATTTCATGGTCTAGACTACCAATTTAATATTCTTCTTTTTCCAGGTTTTCTTGGATGTGGTGGAGAGTGTTAACATACTTGTCAATAGCAATGGGCAAATAATTAGGTCTGATGTGGTTGGGGCATTGAAGATGAGAACATATCTGAGGTCTGCTTTATACTTTCTTTAAGAATTAGAGTTTCAAGCCATTGACATGGGCTATTAGTTAATTGGGTTAGCACTTAGGGCTATTAGTTAATTGGGTAGGGGTAGATCGGATTTTATTAGTAGTGAAAGTTAAAGAAGAATGCAGCATATGAGGATCAGGAATTCCTTTAACCAAAAAAAAAAATGAAAAACAGAAACTCTGATTTCTCTGAATATCTCAAAAGGAACTCCCTTAAAAAAGCACACACTTGAACCAACATGTTAGCAGGGAAAACTATTGGTATGAAAGAAGATTCATGGTGAAGAAGTTTCCAGTAGCTTTTTTGGCGACCTGTTCTAGCAAGTTGTCACCACTGCCAATCTTTCCTGTGACTTTCATGGCAACCTGTTCGAGCAAGTTGTCACTGCCAGTGAACATTTTAACAAGCTTGTAGAAATTTTTTTGGGACAATGTTTTAGGTAATGTTCAACTCCCAGTTACTTTTCCGCCAACTGCCGAAAAACTTTCGGCTAGTTATTTTTGGCATCCGTCAACTGCTGTTGAATCTCTTCAGAGAAGTTATTCTTCATTACCTCTATTGTTTGACCACTTTCATAAATTCTGAGTCATGCCAATCTCCAATTACCTCCCCTTGCATAGTTGTGTCAACTCCAGCAGTGTGGACATGTGTTTGGTGTATTTGATCTTATTCGTACATTTGTTATCAAATTATCTGATTCTGTTTAGCTACTCTCAGCTACATTTTTCCATTTATACTCAGATCGGATTTGTTATCTCCTTGAAAGATTTGATGTGTTTCCAGTATTTTGTGAATTTGGAGATGTTTTCTATTCTGTTACTTTTAACCATCTGTCCATAACTATAATCACTCTAGCCATTTTGTTGTGCTGTCTCATCTTTCCTTTGTCTCCAGCACTGGATCCCATGCTATATTTATCTATTTTAAAGGGGTTTATTTGTGGCAAGCTTAAAGCTTAGTAAGCTTTTGCTTGAGGGGGATAGTCATTACATTCACATGTGGTTCATGTGTCTCTCACATGTTAATTGCATTTACTTTTCATAAAAAATAGTGTCTAGGAAGTAATTCTCAGCCTAGGAAACAGTGCTACTTAGTCTGTATATATGGATGTTTTGCTTGAAGGATGTACGGCTATTCACTTGAGTTATTCCGTCCTATCATCCTTTCTTTCCCTCTGAACTCTACTAGTACTACACATTTTCTTATTCTATGCAGTAACAAAGTACCCTTCAGAGCAAAATGCTATAACGAGTAGACATCCTCTGGTTCTCCCAGCTCAATTTTCATCTTTGCATGCTTCTATTTGCAAGTTCCCATGCTTCTTACAGCCTCTTCCTTGTGACCAGTTTTTGATAAATCAAAATTCTATAAACAGCTACAAAGCGTTTTAGTCCTGGTGATTAGGGTAGTTCAGTTTAACATCTAGCTGACTTGCTAATATTCTTTTCCTAATTATGGGGAACCTCTTGTACATAATATATATATATA
>Ga0209700_102254_pt1 | contig 39443 bp, 14 predicted proteins | sample SiratroredBW_FD_187528 | JGI IMG/M metagenome (GOLD analysis project Ga0209700, IMG submission 187528) | Root nodule microbial communities of legume samples collected from California, USA - Siratro red BW (SPAdes) (version 2) | ecosystem: Host-associated > Plants > Roots > Nodule | place: USA...
TTTTAAGTTGAAAAGAAGAAAAGGATAAAAATATAGATAAAGAGAAAAAGGGATCTACATAACAAGATTTAGTGTGAAATGTGGTTATCTAGTTCTGTTCAGTAAATTATTCATACTCAAATAACATCGATAAAAGATATTTTCTTGTCAAATGTGCTTATCCAGTTAACTTCAGTTAGTATTCATACTCAAATATTCTGTCATGCTGTTGGATCAAATCAATGGTGCCTAAGAAACTTGTAATGCTCTTGTCTATTGGGGATGCTCCAGTATAAACAAAACAGTTGAACGCTATCAAAGGAAAATCAAGGATGGTGCCGGCAACAAAGGAATCCATGAAAATACACAGGTTAGCTCTCCACACAGATACACATACATATGAAAGCACACATGTATATATTTGTATAATCTTTTATACAGTGCATGTCAATGATATTTTTGGGATTGTGTACCTATTTTTACAAGCAAAATATTATTAAGAAACATGATAAAAAAGTATTCTAACTCATCTGTAAAAGTTTTATAATATTAATCAAAAAATGCAGCAAAAGACAAATTAAAGGATCACTACACAAATAAATAAAAAAATATTGAACACTACCTATTTTGACCTTAAACCTTACTCGTGATATAATTATATGAAGTCTAAAGTTTCAGTAACAAAACTAGAAAATATATTATTATTCTGCATAATTTAAGTAAACCATAGTTAAAATTTATTAAAAATTATAAAATTGGTGGTTTCATATGTTTATTGATGATTTTATATTTTGCAATTTAATGATTTTTAATCAATAAAAAGGAGTGTATCTGGAAAAACATATTCCTAACACTTTCATAAAATTAAATTGGACATAATATGCGAAAATATCATTATACAATTTTGTTTGTATCCAAGACAAACATATAGTAAATTCCAAATTCAAGTTATCACTCGACAGAAGATTAAAAGAGGTGATGATTATATTTCAAAAAGGTAAAATATTAGATATACCTTACTTATCATGAGACAAGGACAAATTTAGCTCAAGTTGAAAACCTATTCAAACATATATCAAGCAAGATAACACACATACACCTTAAGAGGCACTTCTAGTAATTAGTAAAATAGTATAAAAAGCTAAGATTGCAAGTTTTCTGGTATCAAATGGGTTATATATAAGACTATATTAACTTAACTATTGGAATTCAGAATAAGTCCTCCTTGCACAATGTATTGATACCCCTGCTCAAATAGACAATGCTCAAGACATTTATCAAATCGTGGATTATATCAATAAACTAATATAGTGAAACTATGTATATAAACGATGAACAATTTTCATTTTATAAACTAGTTTTGTAAAATTAAAACAAATATAAATATTAAATTCTAAAATAAATTAAAATTTATCTTAATGATTTTTGTTAAGTTTATTAAACCATTATCGTATCATTTACAGTTATATTGAGTTATGCAAATCTTGCTTGAGATAGTTAAATTATGATATATATATATATATATATATATTATGTGGCTATCTTAGGAATGTTTGGTACATTGTTTGGATCATATTGGAAAGCATCTTTTATTTTACATGAAAGTTCTGTAAATTTCAAATATTAAAGGTTTTTTTTTATATGAATAGGAGTACATTTTTGTCCTATTATTTATAAATTTATTATTATTGATAAAAGAATATATATTGGAAAATTAAGTTCTAAGATGATTATCATCATTTCGTTCTTCAAGCTTGCAACAAATCCAATTATTTTTAGTCTACTCTACTTTCAGCAACACAAACATTCTTATTAAAGGAGATTGATATGAGGGAATAATGCTACCATTTTCCATGCAAATATCATACTAGAAACGGATCGATTCCCCATTTCTTTATCTTCCTAAAAACAGATATGAATCTACGAGAATTTTAATTTAAGGTGATGAACGATCTAAAGTTCGACAGATGGATGCGAATATGGTTGCTGATCAACGCCGCAACTAATGCACTTGGACATTCTATCTTTCGGAATCAGCTTTTGATGTTTTTGTGTAACTAGCCTCCTATAGCTTTTATTTATGTCTGGCATGATAACGACTTAAATTGTGAATAATTAATTTTATGCATGTCTAATTATATAGTTTTCAACTGTTGCATGCTTTTCTGATATAATATTTCCTCAGTTATTTGAATTCTCAGCTTTTATATGTTAATGGATCATCTCCACACACGCAAACATGCACACACGACCTCTATATTTGAATTTAGCTAGTCCTATTAAACTTTCTATATATGGCTTACTTATGTGCGCCTGTTATTCTGTCTACAAAAGTTAAAATTATGATCCAAGTGGTCAATTAAGTTACTGATACTGTGGAAAAGAAATAGTGGAAAATGTATCAAAAGAAATACGTGAAGTGTGTTATTAGTAATAACACAAGTATTTACATTAACTCTTCTTACATTGATTTGCAAGTTACCTAAAAATTTTGTTTTTGAGTTCTAATTTTTTAAATTTTATCTTGGCACCCCAATTTTTTATCTCAAAATATGCACAACGACTATTTTTTTCTCCTTTCATTTTTCTTTCATCATGTTTATGTTTTTTCGTCTAGACTCTCGATCCTTTTATACTATCTCATGAGTATGATTATCCAGCGAGGGTTTAATGAACCTTATTCTAGCTTTTTATTTTTCATCCAAGAATATTTAACTCAACGAAGAGAAGAAAAGTAAGACTAGAATAACATTTGGTTCATCAGAACACTTAATATGATAGCTTATTCTGTCCTATTCTGTGTTTTGCAGATTCTGAAGGACGGTGATATGAGCATGGCAAAGAAAATCGAGCAGCTAGAAAATACCAGAAGGTTTTCAGAACCCACTTCTCTAGTTTTATTCTGATTGTCATTGAGAGAAACGCATAATTGACTCAACATTGGAGGTTCTTTGATATTGTAGGAAGCTTTTGGGAGATGAATTGGATACATGCAGTATTGACGAGTTACGACAGCTAGAGAACCAGCTCGACCGCAGCTTGGAAAAAATTAGGGCAAGAAAGGTACTTTTCAATCACACAATTTTCCTGTGTTTTTATTGTACCAATACTCTATATAGTGCAATATTTTTTGTTAATGAAGGTTGAAATAATCAGGTTGAAAGTGAAATCTAATGGAAGCTATCGGCACTTTAAAGATAGAATATTTAAGACACAAAATGTTAAATATATAAAGAAGGATATATAACACCAAAATCAACCATTTAGATTGCCAAACTGTAATTATTTGAAAAACATATTTATATACTCCTACGAGGTATTAACTCAAATCTCCAAAGGTTTTGGTCACGAATTTAATCACACAGTGCAATCAATAAACATCAATTTATAGGTATTAGGCATGTATCCAGAGATGTCTTTAATGCATGTTACTGGAGTCTAGCCTTATAGTATGCTGTTTCTGTTGGATATGGTGACCTTATAAGGCTCATTCTAATGTTTATTTTTTCCTATAAGCAAAACTTTATTGAAAATAAACTATGAGGAATACCCTAACCTGAATAAAATTCACATTCTAAATCATTAATCAGGGAGAAGATATTAAGCCCATATATAATTTCCCTAACAAGAGCAAACTCGTAGAAGTCTACTACATCCAATCATCAAATTAAACTGGAAAACTAATACAATGAAACACATTATTGCATCAATTTAAGAAGGTGAAAACTACAAAATTGAATTTAGCATATAAGCAGTACGGAGACTAGATTATAATAAAATCTAATTAAAAAGGAAATTAAATTAGAAGCCCATTTCTAAAATCTTATCGAACAACCTCTAAAGACCAAATCAAAGATATCATAAAATTTGCCACACCTTATAAGAACTCGTCACTGAAGAACAATTTGAAATCCAAGCTATTGATAGAAAAGAAACCGAACTAGAAAAGTCTCTTCATCGTGTTGTTCATGACAGAATACACATGGTTAGGTGCTGATCTAAACTTGTTTTCCTTTTAAGTAAATTCTATAAAGTTGGCAGCATGTCGAACATCATGACGTGACAATGTCAGCCCTCTGGAGTCCGACGGTTCCACAAATTTCTTAATAAAACTGTATCCAATTCCTCCTTTTATCCGATGAAGATATAATTGTTAAAATTCATTAACAAACTACGAAATATATATTATTATATTTCATATTGTTTTATTTTAAATAAAAGTCATGTTGACTAATAGGATAAATCTGTTCTAATCCTATTTTTTAAGCATTTAATTTATTGACTGATATATTTTTATGCTTTGATCATGTTTAATTAATACTTTTCGTTTCGTATCAATAAAATGTCTTTTGCACTTATAATTTCTCATTAATAATAATCAACAAACGAATATTAGAGTTTTTATCTTTTAGGGATCTATATCAATGGAAGAAAATACATATATAATGGTTACACCACTAATTTTGGATGGTGAAGAATATGAATTTTAAGAATATTAGTCGGATCTTTAAGAATTAGTAGAAGAAAACTTTGACACTTCTGAATTGTTTGAAAATCTAACGGTAATTCAGATGAAGTATATCACAAGAAAAAAGACAAACAACATTAAGGTAAAACATTGCCTCTTTTCTCTTAATTATAAGAGTTCAACTTGACTATTTGAGATGAAAAACATAAAAATTAAAAAATTTGTTGATGAGCCATTAAAAATAACAAATAAAGTGGATGTTCTAAAGAAGAATCGTCCTAATGAACGAATAGCGCAAAAAGTTTTGGTTACCTTGCCTTAAAAGTACAAATTAAGTATACCATATGTAGAAGAAGACTTGAAAGACCTGTCAATCATCATCTTAGGAGAATTGAATAATAATTTACAAGCTCAAGAGTAAAGACCAATGATGAGATAGGAGGAGACTAGACAAGGTGTTTTTATTGTGAAAATACAAAATTTAAAATGTATCAAAGTCAAGCAGAACAAAAGATAGAAGAATAAGCTAGAAGGATTCAACAAGTAACAAGGTGAGACTTTCCTCCAAGTGCATTGTAAAAAGACAAATCATCCTCAAAGTAAATATTGGAGCGGATTAGAGATATCAAGTGTAGAAAATGTGGTGACCTAACACATGTAGAACAAATCAAACCTTATGACCTACCATGAGAAGCTTTTTAAAAAGTTAGACAAAATCATTATTTCAAAGAAAAAGTTGACAATAGTGATTTCATCTCATTCAAACAGAAATGAACCATTGTTATCAAAAGGTTAAAAGGTTTGAAGTATATCTCTAATGTTTTCTACATGCTTAACATTGACCAAAATTTACTAACTTGTGCAAATAGGCTTAAAAGTCATATTTGAAGACAATTGATGTTTGATAAAAAATAAAAAAATAAATAGACACATTTAGGTGAAAATGATATGTAAAAGTTATATTGTAAAAGTTATATTCTAAATCTGATGGAGGTGTAGCAAATTGCTTTTACAAGCACAACCAACAATATTGAATTGTGGCACAAGCGACTGAGACAATTTTATCTTGGTAGATTGTTGGTTGATTGCATGACTTATCAATATGGTAAGTTGGTCACAAAACCATTTTCTTAAATTGTTTGGGAGCAACTAAGAAAATATAGTTGGTTCACATAGATATTGTGGGACCTTAGACATTATCGTCTTTAAATAATAGTGTATATTATATTACTGGTATTGATTATTATACAAGTTATTGTTGTGTTTGTTTCTTGAAATTCACTATTGAGATTGCTAGTATTTTTTGGAAACATAAAGCATTGGTAGAGAATTAAAGCGGTTTCATGTTGCAAAATAATAAGGTCTGAAAGTAAAAAAGGACTACAAAAATGATATTCTTAGTTAAATTTTGTGGAGAAGTTGAAATTGAACAACCATTTAATATGTCTTACACTCCATAACAGAATGGTGTAAATGAGAATAAAATAGAAGCATCATGGATATGACAAGGTGTATGGTACTTGAGAAAGATTCATCAATAAGTTGTGGCAGAGATTGCAAGCACTGCTCTATTTTTGTTGAATAGGTTGCCAAATAGAGTTTTGAACAAAAAATCTCCATTTAAAGGTTGTTTCAAGTACAAACTAGATCTACAAAATTTGAGAATCTTTGATTGTATTTGTTTCTCTTATTCTAGAGGATAAAAGGAACAAACTTGACAAGAACGTTGAACCTAAATTTTTCACTAAATGCAACACTTCCAAAGCTTACAGAAACTTTCAATCATAATATAAAACAATTCTTGTAAGTAGAAATGTAAACTTCATAGGAGATCAATAATGAAGTTGGAAAGACCCCACAAGTAAGAACTACCGAAAAACCCACAATTCCTTGATGAAGTTGATGATATTCCTAACAAAGGTGCAAGATCTTTATTTGAGATTTATCAAAGGGATAATGTGACTATCTTAGAACTTGTAGAATATCAAGAAGTTATGAAAGATAACGAGTGGATAAATGCTCTTAAGGAAGAGCTTGAGATTATTGAAAAAAATGACACTTGAGAACTAATGGATAGACATCAACACAGGTAAACTATAAGAGACAAATGAGTTTATAGAACAAAACTCATTTCATATAGTTCTATAAGTAAGTATAAGGCAAGGTTGATGGGGAAAAGGATATGCTCAACTCTTTCGAGTGGATTTTTTATAAACACTTTCTTCAATTGTAGATGTCTTTGATACAATTGTAATGTTATTTGCTTTGATTTTATAAGTTGAAAGTTTATCATTTAGATGGAAAATATGCTTTTCTAAATGGTTATATGCGGAAAAGAAACTTGAAGGTTTCCAAATCAAAAACAAAAAAGAGGACAAATTTTACAAATTTAAAAATTTTTCTCTATATGTTGATGATCTGATGAGAAAATAGAGGGAAAACAAGATTAATGATTAAAATCTTCAATGAGTTTAAAATTAGATAGGGTTTGACGAGTTTGTTTTAGTAATAGTGATGAGAAAATAGAGGGAAAACAAGATTAATGATTAAAATCTTCAATGAGTTTAAAATTAGATAGGGTTTGACGAGTTTGTTTTAGTAATAGAAGAAAAATAGGATTCATCGCGGAATCTTCATTTTCTAAAAAGAAATATAGAAAATGGAAAATTGAAATGTTCTAACATTGTAATAAATCAAGGAGAAGTTTAATAAGGATGATGAGGTAAAAAAATTGATAAAAGAAATTACATAAGTTTAATTAATTATTTAGTATATTTAACTACAAGTAGACCTAATATTTTGTTTGTGCTAAATTTACTTTCAAGATTCATATATGCCACTGAAGTTCATTGTGGTTTGATAAATTATCTTAATAACATGAGAAGCGTGTTTGGTTAGTATTCCTTTGGTCTTGGAGCTTTTTCTTGATACTATGAAAAGTAAGATGTTATAACCCAATCAACATAAAACCAAAATATGTAGTTCTTGCTATAATAATTCATCTTCTTTACCTAAACAAAATCACGAGAATTTACATATAGAATAAGAGGATACACATACTTCAAATAAGATACTATATTACAAATTAAGAAATCAAAAAGTTAGATTTAAATACATAATAAAAAGACATAGAGTTTGTAGTTTCAAATAAAGAAGTGTTAAATATAAAAATGTTGGAACATATTAATAACCTACATGATAATTAATATATATATATATATATATATATATATATATATATATATATAATTTTTATATTATTTTATTTTAAATGGTAGGATAAATATGTTTTAATCCTATTTTTTAGTATTATTTGTTAGTTCATTTTAAATTTATGTGAATAAAATTATGCTTTTTGCACCAATAATTTCTGATTAATAATAATCAACATTATATTTTACCGTTATTCGAAAAGATCTATTACCACACATCTTCAAAATTGAATGTTATATTACCATCTTTGTGACCTTATTCTGAACCTACTGGCTATAGAAGGTTAACTTCCTTCAGTAAGGTAGATATATATCGAAGTTAAAGATTTTTTTAAGTCCCATAGCATGAACAGTTCTGAATAACTTTTCCTTGAATCAATTCCTCAATATAACGAGCACAGAGCATCTAGCAACGCAAAACATCCTACTTATGACGTAATGATTGATTTTGATAAGTAAGACTCCTAATTAGTATATAAACTCTCTTAATCAATAATCAAGATTCCTAACATTCAAGAATTCCGTGTGTGCTCAGAATCAATTGTTCAAGGAGCAAATTGAGAAGTTAAAAGAAGAGGTAATGTTATCTTTATTATTGCACGCATATCTTTCTTTAATTTTTGTCCTAGATTGCTCACTAATTAGAATTACCATGTTTGGGATGTCTTCAGGAAAAGTGCTTACTCCAAGTAAATAAACGGTTGCGCGAGCAGGTTATTATCATTCTTCGTTATTTGCATAAAATGATAAATTAGTATAAATTTACTCTATTACTCTTCTATTTATTTTTATGCAAGTTTTTCCTTCAAAGCTCTAATTCATAATCTGTATTTAAAGTTTCACGTGAAGAATAAAATTAATATCAAATATTAAGCAAATTGTTACAAACTTTAAATATTTTGCATTAATTTGATACTTCACGTAAAACTTTTAATACACTAAGGAATAGAGTTGTCATGAAAAAAAAATATGGGTGATGTTTTAAAATTCAATCTACATCTAATCCAAATCTAATAAAACGGATTAGATCTAAACTAGATCCAATTTAGTTAGATGAAATCAATTTGGATTTTTCAATTCAATTTAAATTGGATTAAATCTAGATTAAATTTACTTTGTTAACAATATTAAATTCAGTGTGAGATCCACTGGATTGACTTAACATGGAATTGATCCAACCTCGCTTGACATGGTCCAAACTTGATACGACTTAGTCATAATCAGACTCAACCTAAATATACATGGTCAGACCTAAGCCCAACCCAATTCAACTAAGCGTAGGTCAGGTCAACTAAGCTCAACTTGGTGTGGAATCGATCGAACATAACTTATCATGGTTCAAACCCAATATGGGCCAAATGTCTTGGCCCAATACAAACCAAACTTGACTTTCCCAACCTAGCTTGGTCTGTCTTGGCTCGACTTGGGGCTAGTCATACCTAGTCCCGATTGGACCTGGCTTAACTTGAGTCTAGCCTAACTCAGTTAAATGTGGGTCCATCTCGAGTCAACCTAGGTCTTGAATCACTTGGCTCGATCTAACTTGGGATCAACCCAACTTAGTTTGACAAGGCCCCGACTCGATTGGGTTTGATATCTCGACCCAACTTGACTTTACCTAACCTAGTCTGGTCAGTCTTGGTCCTACCTGGGACTAACCCGACTTGGACTTGAGTAGAGCTTGCTCGGGCTGGGTCAAACTAGTCTTGGGCCAACTCAACTCGACCTGGGCCTGATCAGACTCGGCCTAACTTGTGCCTATCCCAACTTGGTTGAATGTGGGCCTACCCCAACTAGGCTATGTAGGCTCGTCTTAATTATGCTTAACTTGGGCTTAGACTGACTCGACTCAACTTGGGTTTGGGCTAACTCTGCTAAACCTAAGCACAGTCTGATTTGGCTCGACCTGTGTTCGAGCCAACTCAACTTAACCTAGGCCTAGTAAACTTGGCTCGACCTGGGATTGAGCCAACTCGACTCACCTTAGACACAACTTGACTTTGGTCAGATCTAGCTTGACTTCTAACTCAACCAACTCGACATGGTTCTGGCTCAACCTAACTTGACTTGGGTTCAACTTAGCTAAGACTGATTTAGGTCGGCCTAACCTACTTGAGCCGACTCGACTTGAGATTGAGCCTAACCTAAGATACGTTTGACGTGACACAACCTAACTTATGTCTAGCCTTACCTAGCTTGACTCTAGTATGACACAATCTAACTTGTTTTTAATTGACCTAATCCAACTTTGCATGATTTGGACATAATGAGATTCGACCTAATATGAGTTTAATTCGATACTATCTTACTTTGGTTTAAACCAATGTAACAACATTTTATAACTTCAAATTATCTAAATATACCTTGCTTTTGAATTTTCAAAAAAAAATAAAAAAATCCTATCTATATATAATCCAAATTCAATTAAATGAACTAGAATCAAGATCTAAATATATAGATACGGATTTGAGATAAATCCATTTAAATAACATTGATTTAGATAATTATGGATTAAATTTGAGAATTTAGATTTTTTTCTCACACTTACATAATCAAAAAGATTAGGCCTCTTTGTCATATTCTTTAATCTTGATTGTTAATTTCCGACATCATTTATTTGTTGTAGTACTTGATTGAACGACAGCGTTGTTTGAGTGATGAGGATTTGGAAGTCGTCACAGAAAAGAGGGAAGAAGAGGTGGAGACGGAGTTATTCATAGGAAGACCTGAGAAACAAATGACGTTAAAGTTGAAACCTGCAAGCCATGATAGTGCTCATATAAATTAACAATGCCCATATAAATGGTAGCTCACCTGCAATATAATCTTGTAAGATAAATTATGTAATTCTTGTTGCTAACTCTAATCACAAAGGTGGTTGGTTGTGAACGTCTACTTAAATAATTCCTGTACAACACTCATTCCAATGCTGTTAGTGTACTTCATGTTCATATATCAGTTTTTGGAAATTTTTATTTGATTAGAAGGTTGTGTTTAGTCTGTCATGTTGAATGAACTATAACAGTGGGTAGCAAATAATCAGGAAGTGTGCGATCGTTTTGATTGAACACTAGTTTGCTAGTGACCCCAAACCTTTGCAACAATTTTCTTTAGATGCAAATTAATTTTATTACTAAAATAAGACCTCAACCTTAGCATAGAAGATCTAATACATGTATCACACCACAAGGTTAAAAAATAAATTCTGATAAAAGAAACCACAGCCTCTAAACTAAATTGTTGGTCATTTTTTGTAAGTCTCAAAATCTGTATTATTACTGTCATCATTCTTGATTGAACTCGAAGTCAATAAGTGAAAATGATCTTGTTGCCTCTTTCTTTTTCAATGGAAAACTTGAGACAACAAGTCTAGATGATAAATTCTTCTTAGTCCCCAGTATGACAAAATAAAAATAAAATACAACTCGCAGTTCCCATCTTCGCACTCTCGTACTTGTTTACTTCACTTACTAGTCTTAAAGTCTTGTTTATTGTTGTTAAAAGAAGAAACCTTTTTATCTTTACATAGCTAAATCTTGAAGTATTACCACAAGACATTCTCATGACGGTTTAAGTGAAAATTGATTCTTGAATAACTGACATTTATTCTCTTTTTGTCCTAACCTGAAGACTAAGACGATCACAGAAATGAAAAACCTTAAGGATGTCTAAATTATTTTTCAATTTGAAAAAGAAAAAACTAATTTTATTTAAATTGGAAAAATAATAATATATTTAAATCTAAAAAAATAATTATAGTGGACAAAACTAACTGCAATTACTTTTTTTAAAGTTATATATATTAAAAATATATAACTAGATTTTTTTTGGTCGGTTTATAACATCAGATATAAAGATAAAATAATATTATATACTTTTCATTTTTATTAATTAAATTTAAAATTAAATAAAACTCAAAAATATAATAACTACTACTGGTAATACATAATATGTTTGGAGAGAATCCACACAGGAATTCAAATAAAACTTCATTACACAATCAGTGTATTGTTAAAATTTTTGAAAATGTTGCTTTAATCATAAAATTTGGACCCCTCCCTGTTTGGGAGGCAAAAATAAATAAACAAATAACAAGTGAAAAATTGTAGATTTTTAAATCCAGGAGACTCTCAATAACCACACTATGTGCAGTGGATCTGTTTTCACAGATTGCCCTAGAGATCAGATAAATAGAAGCAATGAGATGGTTAACGGAAGGAAATATCAAAATTCCTAAAAAGAAATAATTATATACAACAGCTGTTACAAGCTTGCTAAGGATTTGTTCTCTGTGTACTCACCTTGAATGTATAACATCGGAGAGCATTATCGAAAAGAAGTAAAGAATAGAAGGAGAGGGAAAGGAGGAAGCTACAACTCCATTAGCTTGTATAAAACTCCAACGGGCAATAAAAAAATGACCTATTTTTAAGTAAGAAATGAGACTTCACACGAATCGCATGAATGTCTTTATCTTAGGCAGCCACAATAGACTTTCATAGCTCCCTGCAATGCTCTCTAAACGGTAAAGCATGCCTTGTGATGTTATTTTTCAAATGGTATGTTTTTTTGCATCATGTTGCTTCTGTTCTGAAATTTGTTTGTGCAGGAAACCAAACTTTGAAATATGCCACATGATTGAATCAAAATGCCACGAGCGATCACCTAATAATAGTTCTTCCAAGAGATGATGCTCCGATTTCACGGTCAGTATTCTGCATCAATGGTCACGTCCAGTTTGTCAATCATTAACATATAAACATCGAGATAAAGAGAATAAACAAGACCATATCATGCAGAAATCTTTGTGTCAACCCCTACCTTAATTAAATAGGTAATGTCATTTAAGAAGTGAGAGATAAACACATTTTTTACATGGTATGGCAATGTGAAATTATGAAAGGATTTATTCCCATGCTTTGACAAGAATAACCATCAATCCAATTTAAACACTAAATCACTTTACTGAGATTGGCAGGGGTAACTAGTTGATTAACCATCTATGAAACATATTTAAGGAATATATAACATGAAGTAAAAGGATTGGCATGTTGATTGTTGTTCAAATTTGTGGCAATATATAATTATATTGTTGGTTAAATCATTTTTTAATCCCACGTGTACAAGAGATACAAAGCATTATTCATGCGCACAAATAATATTTGTCCTATTTACTCAGTTTCTTTCCAGGAACAAATATAAAATAGATAAAGCAAGGAATGATACACCACTCATTTTAATCAATGCAAAACAACTTGAAATTAAAAATTATTTCTCTAAGGGGAAAAAATACAAGAAAATGAAAACTGCAGCTCTGTCATAAAAACTGTTTAAAGTGAATTTAATGTATCTCTAGTCAAAGGAATAGTGATACAGTTTCGAGTATGCTAAGCATACTATATCCACAAATACCAAAAAGCCGCAGGGCCATCCACATCACATTATTTTTAACCATCTTTAAATGAGTAATTTACCTGTGATTTAGGGGATGGGAATACATTCCAGAACCTAAGTGTTTCATCTCCAGCTCCAGTTACAATAGTCTGAAACAGTATAACTCGTCACAAGCAGAAACATAGCATATAGATGACACGACAAAGAAATCATTTTCTTAATCATAGACAGAGTGATAGAAAGAGGAATAGGTTAATGAACTCAAATACCTGTCCATCTGGAGAAATGGCAAGATAAAGAACTCTGTATGTGTGGCCAGTAAGAGTGGCCAGCTGCATCAAAGGACCAAAATGATGGTAAAACAGGTTTGAATAAAATAAAAATAAAAGAGATACATCTTATCACAGTAGATATTGTACCTTTGACATGGTGGGGTATCTCCAAACAATTATCTGGTTCTGGGAGTAACCATGTGTGCTTACCAGTTCATTGACATTTTTAGACCAGACAAGATTGCAAACCTGCCAAATATAAAAGTTGAACACCATTTTATTTGTGTTAAGAAATTGAAAAGGCAGAGCAGGAAAACTCTTTTAGCCTACTCTCATATTTGAAGTGGTAAATGCCACAACTTCTTAAAACAATTTAGAGGTCGAAAGAATCTTAAAGAATCTTACCTCGCAGCTATGAATAGTCAACTAAAATGACATTTAATTTAGGCATTTTTTACAACTTTACAATAGTATAAGAAACTCTAGACTGAAGCTATTTTCCTTGTAATTCGAATAATGATTTTACTGCTAGAACTGGATTTCTAAGGGTGAGGTGAGGTGACTGCCTCCATGTAAGAGGAACCTCAAGCCAATTCTGAACTTGGGTTTGGGGGAGGGCAAGGGGCAAATATTCCCTTGTCATACCTTCATTCACGCCTCCCAAACCAGAACTACAATAGTAATGTCAATCAGAACAATAATCAATCCATGTTCAACTAGATACATTCCCAGAGTTATGGTATAATAATAATCTTAGTTAGAGAAGCTATAAAACTGTGGAAGCCTTTATCCAATAGCTTAAGCTTTTAATAGAATTGATCTTTGACATAGTATTAGAGTTTCCTTGTCTAACTGGTCAGGGTTCAATTATTGTTATCCCCTTTCTTTTAGATTAAGGTTGGATTCATTATTTAGTAGGCTCATACATTGTTCACACGTCAAGCTCAAAGGGCTCTTAGGGCATGTTATGATGTTAGAGATGTGATATTCATTCATAAGCCTTCAACTAGTAGTATAAGCTTTTAAGAGAGTTGATCCATTGCAAATAGTGAATGTTATAATTTGCCAGTCATCATAACCTATAGGCAGAAAATGATTAACCTCCTAGTTCTACCTCTTTCTTTTGGTAACTAATTATTCATCTACCATGCGTTTAAGATGATTCTGCATTTGTAGGCTTTAAGCCCCTGTTTCACATTAAAAAAATTAATCTGTTATGACATATTACCATTCAAAAAGAATTGGAAAGGAAATCATGTCTACAAGAAATCATCAAATCTTTATCTTTCAACATTAATCACAATGATTGCGTTTAATAGATTTTGGTTTAAGCAGTTTGTTGTTCTGTCATAGTCTACACGAGTTATCAAAATTACCCTTCACCAGATGGAACACATATTACAGCAACCAGTAAAAAAATTTGTAGTACCAACAAATAGCCATCCTCATATTAGAGAAATTATTGGAATGTAGTGAATTTGACATAAAAGTATAAACAGATTAAACACAAGTACATTTACCTGACTTCCAGTGTCCATGCAGCTTAAGTGTGAGTTGGTGGTTGTATTCCAGAAACGTATGCATCGATCTGCAGTTCCTCCCCCAGATGCAAGAAGTCCATGAAGATGAGGAGACCATGCAATGGCTTTAACAGCTGCTGTATGCTCGCAGTACTTCAGGACAGGCTGAGTTGAGTGTTGATTCCATACAAACAACTGCAAAAAAAAAAAATAAAATAAAATAAAATTATTAGTACTTAGGGAGGATAAGTAAAGAATAATAGTTCAGAAGAATGCTTAAGTTTGCACTTGCATACTCTGTTGTCATTTCCTCCAGATGCCAACTCACGGTTATCATAAGACCACTTCAGTCCACAAACCTTTAAAGGAACAAAAAGGAAAATCAATATCCTGCTGAATATTATGTACAGTGGAATAATTAGACAAGATGAACTGTAGGAAATAAAAACAAGACTGACCTCTGATTTGTGCCCTGACAGTTTACTGACAAAATCTTCTTGTGCACGGATATCTCTTTGATAAATATTCTTATCCCTGCCACCAGAAGACAAAAGAGATGAACTCCAGGCCAAGGCTCCAACACGTAACCGATGACCCTCCATAGACCTTATCTTCTTGCAACGAGATGCATCCCAAATCTACATGGATAATAATTAGACCCACGCATTGTTTAATTGGTAGATTAGTAACAGAGAACACAAAGGTAAATGGGAGAAAAAATAAAATGAGCTAGCAAGTTTCATGGATGCACAGGGAAGAAAAATCATATTGTGATCATGGAAAACAGTTAAGCAGAGATCAACTTAGTTTTCTTGGGGAACTTAGTCTCAAAGTAAAATGTGTAGAAGCGATGCACTAGATATCAAACTTAAAATGAAACTGAGCCACCTATATGATGAGGACACGGGTTCACATCACTATATCTCTCCAGCCCCAATTTAGCTCAAGAACAAGTTTTTGTCATCCTTGAGAGCAAAGGAGTTGGACTACATAAAGGTAAGTAATATTCAATCATGCAAATCAATTACGTTTCTACATTTAAAGTCGAATGCATGGCATGCTTATCAACTATATCAATATAACACTAATACAATTTGTCAAAAATGGAGCCTAATTGGCATAGAATCACTGTCAGAAAAGGCTATATTTCCTAGAGCTAGTATAACCTCAGTCAAAAAAACAAAAATACAGGTTATACAAGTAAGATACAAACTGACATACATACGTTTTTCAGCATCAATATGATAAAACTGAAAACTTAATTAACACATTAAACAAATTATTTACTGACAGAAGCACAAACACAATCCACAGTAGCTGGCTGTGACACCAACCCTATGAAGCTCAGGCAACAACAAACATGGCACAGAGACATTGGTAATGTCCTGTATGTAATGATTTATAACAGTGTTAAAGTAATCAATTACTGTAACGATGAGAGGAAAAGTTATAAACTAATTGAAGCCAAACTGCCCATACGAGAACGAGAACCTAAGAGGAAGTCAGGAGCCAAATCTCACACCAGGGGCAAAGTAGGAAGCCAAACTTAAACACCAGATTATTTTCCACGATATTAAAATAATTTCCATTCCATTCTGGATGATCTAGACAGATAAACCACTAGTGACATGCAATTTGACACCTTTTGCTGAAACCTAAGAATCCACCTACAGGATGTCAAGCAACTAATTGACTACCCTTGGAAGCTATCTTCAATTGCTTCCCATATACTCGAGCATGTTCTAATTAATTACTTGCCATTTTTTTCTCTCCAACCAAAATGAAGAACGCATCGGCATCCTGACAGTTTACCCCAATGCTGCCTTCTTTTTGACAACTTTCTTTACGGCTTCAGGATCAACAGAAGCTAATCAACCCCCATAACAATAATGCTAAATGGTTACAGTGCTCCTCCACTAGGAAGAAGGCTACCACGCGTCATTGCAATACTGCATACATATCAATTGCCATGACTAAAGCTTGCAGCACCATTTTTCACGACAGAAAGGATTGCAATAAAACCGAACCCCCAAACACAGTTTAAAACATAAAACGTGATCATCAAATATCATCCTTGGGAACCCATGATACGAATAAGTAAATAAGACAGACGCGATCAGAGCGTAATCTCTTACCTGAACTTTACCATTGCTAGTTCCAACAGCAAGGTGTGTACCACGTTGAGCCCAGCCTACCGAACAAACGAGGTCATCAATCCCCAAGTCACATAATTTAGTAACCTGCACGATCACATCAATACAGAGGAAATCACAAAGACCATTCTTTCAATTTGCATAAACAGAACACTGCCCAGCTCACATCACAACCAAAGCGAAATCATAGTTCCTGTTTTTTTCATGATCGGCAACAAAGAATAATAAATTAAAAAACAACAAGCATAGTTCCTAAATCAAGCAACAAAAAAAAAAAAAAAAAAAAAAAAAAAAAAAAAAAAAAAAAAAAAAAAAAAAAAAAAAAGCCACCTTGCTGCTACAAGCATTCCAGAGATAAACACAGTTGCCCAGACCAACAGCCAAGACATTATGCGAAGACCAATCCACTAGATTCAGGTAAAAATCATCTTGCAGCGCAGGGGCATCCAGAACCTACTCCAAACACCAACACAAACTGACATCAGAATCTCCACAAACAGCAAAAAAATTAAACCAAATTAAACTGAATTAAACCAAAATTCACCTTAAAAGGCGACCTCGGAACCTTCCTGGGAGCCTTGACCGGGCCGTGATTAACTCCGGGTACGGAATCGTCGCACATGAACGGCGAGAGCGAGTGCATGGACTGCCGCGTCTCGGTCTTGTACCGGAAAATATTCCGGCTGGGGAGCGTCATGGGCGGCGAGGCCGTTTTCTGCGGCGCGAGGGGCGGCGCGAGGCCTGCCGCATCGGGGCCGAAGAGGGCGGTGCGGAGGAGCGTGGTGTAGGCGCTGGAGCTGTCGTCGCGGCCCTCCGGAGGCGAGGCGATGTCGAAGAGCGCGAATTTCGAGGCAGATCTGCTGGGAATGAAGCGGTCGGAGTAGATTGTCCGGGAAGGCGACGTGTAGTGGTTGGAGTTTATGAGGCGGTCCACGTGTCGCAGAGTCGCCTCCGCAGACGCTCCGGAGGCCGCTGGCTTAGGAACATTGAGGCGGGCGGCGGAGCGGTCCATGACGGTTCCGGTGGCGCGATCTGGTAAGGAAGTGGTGGCGAAGCTGTTAATATTTTCCCGGGAAAAAACCCAGTAAAAGGTTACAGCTGTTTTTTCCGTTTGTGCTCTTTTTATTTTGAAGTGGCGTAGAGGCTTCGGTTTTCGTGCACCCTCACCGTGGATCGTGGACCCCTCTGTTTCCTCCCTCTGGCTCCACCACCGGACCCAATAACCCTCTCTTCTTATACACTTTTACATGCAAGCAAGGGATATCACACACTCTCTCTTTTTCCCTCTTTTCAATTATATCTTAATATCTTCTCTTACTTCTCCCTCCCTCTTAATTCTTCTGCAATTGATTCTTCTGCATGCTTTTCTGTGAGAATATATCCCATTTTTCTTTTACTTTACATTCAATATAATTTAAGTAACCTTTTCTTACTTTCAATTTTTTTCCAATTTAGTTTCCCAAACAAACTATTTAATTTACTTTCTTAAATTAAATGTTTACTTAATTGTTAATTAAAATCGTTATATTTTCATTAAATGTAGAGAGAAACTGTCCCTTCTTTAAAGAAAGTTTTATGACTTTGCGTGTGAACATAAATTATATAGTTTTTTAATCTAAATTGCACAGACTATACACAAAATATTTTTGTTAGCAATTAATTATATATAAGTTGGCAAAAAAACAGTTGCCACGTGATCTGATAATTTTGTATTCAAGGAATAATATGTAAATACTTTTTACTATGTATATTTGTTGACAAAAACATAAATACAAAAATATTTATATTATTTGGGTAACAATAGAAAACATGTATATTTTATTACCAATTGGTAATTTTGAAACAATTAGAAAACTTCTTATTTATATATATTTAATCATGGCCAACAACTGTTGCTTTTGTAACAATCCTTTTATATTTCATGACGTTAATTTCAATTTGGGGGTCTAATCGTTTTATTAGCTGTTAATTAGTTCGCAACGTTTTATGAACGTCTTCATATATACACTCTTCCCTTTGTCCCTTGCTTGTGTTTAGACTCTGTACCTCTATAGTAACGCAAATAGTAATATAAAAAAAAAAACATATAATTGAGTTTTGATATAAAATATTGAAAAAATATATATTATTTAATGTAACTGTTCTCAGTCTTCATAGCGGTTAAACAACGTTATTTACATGAACTGAAAGGTGCTCTCTGCACTCATCATGCAAAGGTATCTCCGGTAAAGAAAATTAAAGAAATAGCATGCGCAAATAAAGACCTGGAATTCTTTTACCAGCAGATTTCAGAACAGGTTAGTTTGAGTTTTTTTTTTATAAAAAAAATACTCTTAAAAAAATTAAAATCTTTTAAAATATATCACATAATTAATTTTAAAAATAACTACGTACTTGTTTTTTTAATTTTAATTTAACAGATCCTTAAATTTTAATACTACATTAGTTATCTGATTCACTCTTTTTTAATTTGTAATTAAAATTACTTTATTTGGCCTGTGCATGGACATAAAGAAATACCAAATTTAAATGCAATAATGAGTTTTTATTACAAAACTATCATAGATCAGTTAACTGTAACGTATTTAAGATAACTTTTACTAATAGATCAAATTTGACTAGATTGGCTAATTGAGTTAGTAAAATAATTAGTTAAATTCAAATCAACTTAGTCCAATTTCAGTTTAATTGAATTACATTAATTACCAAGTTGTTGTATATTATTTATATTTAATTTGGATATATTCATAAAAATATAACAAACGTTTCCATTATGCAAAAAAAATATTTTTTAAAGTTTAATATCTTAGAACAGGATTGAATAGAGAATAGGTGTATTTTTCAGATATAGTTTAAACAATGTGATTAACTTGATCACATAAGTAATGGAAGACAAAATCTATAAAGAGAATTAAGAATTGTTCACAGATTACATCTCTCTCACATGGGATTTATTAAAGTTTGGTATAAATTCATTGAAGATGTTCTTGTATTGAAAGCATGCAGAATAACAAAATAAGAAATTGATAGATAGATAGACATGATGTGAAATGAATGATGATGAGGAATGTGGAATAAGTCACAGATCCGTATGGTGTTTTCACGTGATATATTTCGTAAGTAACATTGCTTCTTCTTGTTTAAGTCGGAGGCACGTAATCATGCCCCATCCAGTAACTTTTTTTATGTTTATAGCAAAGAACACACTTTAAAAAATTATCATAAATAATGAATGAAGATTTGTTGAAGGAACTAGGATAATGTTTTAAACAAATAATAATAGTTGGGAATATATAAATATATTAATTTCATAAATGGGAAATATTGTTGGTATTTTGGAGTAGCAGCAAAGTATGTGGTATTGAGAAGGAAATATAAAATAGTGAAAACGAAAATGGCATCATGGTTAGGAGCAGACAGCCATGGCTGAAGTACAGCCCAAGCTGCAAGAAAACAACAAGCTCTAGCCTACTACCTTCCAAGATTTGAAACAGATAGTCTCTATTTTGTATTTATATACACCAAATTAATCAGATTTAGATCTTTTTTTGGCTTTTTTGAAGATCAGATTCGATCTTTCAAGTTACATGAATGGTAGATTTTTTATTCTTTTTTTCTTTTTAAATTGGAAATAAGAACAACTTTACTGTGCGTGTGCGTCTCATTTATTTCTAATATATCTGTCACAATAATCTAGTGGACTAGATTTTATTTGCAAAATTAAATTTTATCAGCATTCATATTAATATTTAATAAAGCGTCAACACATTATTATAACAATTCCGATTTTTAGGAAAATAATTATAATAGTGGAATTTAAAGTATATGATAATACACTATTAAGCAATAACAACTATAATAATAATGACGTGAACTTAAAAATTATTTTCGTTTAAATTGAATTTTTCAATAACCAAGACGTTCTTTCTTAGAACTTCTTTGTTAGGTTAAAATTTATTGGAAGTTATTTTTTTTTTTTTGGTGAATCTCACTTTTAAATAAGGAAAAATACTCATTAAATAAAATGTAAGATCCACATAAAATTGTAATTTTTAATAAATTTTATTCAATATTAAAAAGAATGTTTAAAAAGGTGTAGTTAACTTTCTTAAAAAAATTACGGATTTTACTTTTGTGTATACGCAAAATAAAACTGTAATAAACAGATTTTTAAATATAGTAATTCATTACAATTCAGTCGGTGGTGAAAGATTAAGACAGACCATATACGAGATTATAAGTTTAAATTTAGCGTCACTATTATAAAAATAGTAATTAAAATATTTTTTTTATCTCATGCGAGATGTGTAAAGAGTAGGTTTGGTAGTTTTAAGTAAACACTTTTCTTAAACTGAAATATTTTTTTTCTTGATTATTATCTTACAAAATTAGCATCTTAGTCCTTTAACTTGAATTTGGATATTACATTCGTGTTCTAACTTTTTAACTTTATATAATTTTGTTAATTAACTTTTAATTTCGTGTCACACTGGTTAATTGGTTCTTATAACAATAATAACTTAACTTACTCCAATAGCCAATATTCCACATTAAAATAATAATAATAATATCGTCCAAAATGACCACATTGGTGTTCTAACTTTTTCAATATATTCTAGGTACAAAACCACACGACCCACAACCCATACAACCTCTTGCTTAACCATACCAACTGCCATGGTAGCACAGCACATGTCATGGCCACCAAACCCTCCCTTCACCACCAACACACATAATTATTGTTTCACCTCCATCACCAACCCAAATTCTCAATTATAACTAACACCTTATTAACTTTCATAATTCACACACTAGTAAGGGACAATTATTAAGCTCATAATATACTTCCATGATTAAATAATAACGTCATAAACACTTAAGTTTGTCCTCTGTTTAATTCGGACATTAAGAGTCCAATACCAAAATGATTAATTAATATCAAATTTGCAAAAAAAGTATAAAATCTTTTATGCAAGATCAGAAAAAGAAAGTACCAGCCATCAAGTGAGACGTGAAAAACAAGATACGTATGGAGATTTTCTTGCTCGATCCCGCTACACGTGCATATGCAGCGTATGTTTGTGAGTAAATAAAATTACTCATAATTTTCAATGATTCTAAATACTTGACGAATGGAAGAAATTCTCATTGTGCCAACTGTGCCAGCATGTGTGACAATTAACTCGATGGGTGAACATTTGAAAAAATTCATGAGAAGAGATGAAGAAAAACGTGGAGTTGAAATGAAGTAAATGAAAAGGTTGGTTTTTGATGTGTGATCTTTAACTGAAGTTGACGTTGGAGGAATAAGTTAGTCCTACACCCCAGTTGGTGGGAGCAACATTCCAAGCTATTATGGTCTCTTTGGTGGTGTAAGAAGTAGCCTTAAAAGAAAGAGATTGACCACTCAATGTTGCAAATGCTTGGTAAGAAGCACCCCAATTGTGGCTCATGCTGATCCACCCAGTTCCACTTCCTTTCACCCACATGTTCGCAATGTCTCCTCCTCCTCCCACATTCATTACATACACCAGTAACCAATAACCATTTCCTTGGAAAGAGAATCTCAGCCCTCCACTCCTCACGCAAGCCACTCTGACAAAACATTCCCCACATCGCATCATCAGAGCTACATCTTCACTAATATCATGATTAAGAATTAATATATTACCTGCGATACATAACAGGAACGATTCCAGCTTGCCACTGTGCAATTTTCATGAAAGCGGGCTTGGACATGTCGAAATGTGCACGTGGTGGGTTGCACCACCCTCCGTTGTCAGAGGGTTCGGCCCAGTTAGGAGGGCAAATATTGGTGGCAGTCACTGTGGTGAAAGGCACACTGGCGAAGCATGCACTCGATTGCACACACTGTATCTGGTAACATGTTCCACAAGCATATCCATCGTTGAACAATGTCGAGCTCAAAGCTGCTGTGTCTGTCCCATAACCGTTTATCATCAAATTTCCATATCCACATGCTCCTCCTTCAATTCATCAACTCATGTTAGTATATTATGAATTTGACCTCAGATCAAATTATGGTTAACATTATGAATTTTGGTAACATGTACGTACCCATGGTGGCAGAAGCAGTTTCGTCACCATAAAATGTGGCATGGGCTTGTGTCCATTGACTAGGCTGAAATGAAGCTGCTACTGTTGCTGGCTTTCCCATGATTATGAACATCCATGAAAACGAAATCAGCAACAAGCTACAACGTTGAAGAGAGACAGCCATTGCTAAATTTTTGTTTCTTAGGTTGTGCTGTTTCCTCTAGGAGAAGGATTTATGCATGCTAAGGGGTTTGTACATGTATGCTTATATTAAACGTCCACTGGACCAATTCTAAGAAATTTGTCTTCGTGATCCCCACGAAGATAACACCTCTAATCTCTCTCAAGTCAAACATTTTTATTACTCTCGTTTTCTTCCCTTCCAACTATATTGCTAAATATTTAATATCATTATTACGTAAGTGAAAAACGTGCCAACATGTTTCTTATGTGTTGTCCTTCGTTTCATCCACCAAGCACCAATCACAAAATCAATCCAATTTCATAATAATAATAACAATTTCTTCAAGTCCACACACTTTGGACTAAAACCGCAACAACATGTTTTGGCGTGGATGAGGGATTAGTCTGTGATTTTGGCAGCAATGCTAGAGAAACCTTAACGATGTTAAATTAGTAGGAACGTTTTAAGCCTTCGACCTCTACTTAATCGTTATTTAAATTTTAAAAAGTTAACTTAGTTGAACCTCTAAATTGCTGTCATCCTCCACCTTTTTTGTTATTAGAAAAATATTAAGCACATATATAAAGAAAGAATTTGTATTGCTTAAACAATCTTTCATTAAAATCAATATTCCTTGAAAATCTTTACTAAGAAAAGTCTATGCCTTCCATAGAGATGGGAATAAATTGAGTCTAACAAGAGATTGGGTAAATTTCCCTTTTAAAATCTAAGGTTCGAGTCTAATCTATTACATGTTATAGGTCTGTTTTTTAAGTTTCTTATGAACTTTTTAACAACATAATTTGATCTATTAGCCAATTTAAAACCTATCTCGTGTATTAACCTTTTAACATGTTTAAATAAGATTAGTTTATATATATAATTTAATATCTGAATTTCTCAATTTGGTCTTTTTCATATAAAAAGTTATTAAAACGGTTTATATATGTAAATTATATGTAAAATATTATATCAAAACAAATTCACATAAAAATTGATATTCTTAAGAAAATGTGAAGAGTTACCAACACAAATGAAATTGATAATATTTTAAGTAAATTAAGTTTCATATTGTCATCTCCAGGTATGAAGGGGTTTAAGTTGGGCTGAGAAGTGTTATTGTAGAGAAGTGATTTGTATTTTTTTGAGCTATATATAGTCTACGCTAAATATCTATACAAAATTGGTGAAAATTTTCCTCCTCTCTCTTAAAACAGGTGTTTCATTGGAAATATTTGATTAAATATCATAATTATGTACCATTGAGTCGATGTCTCGTAAATTTAAAATATTTAATTACATGTTAGCTAATATTTAAGGATTGGACGAAATGATAATATATTAAAATTCTAGCTTTAGAGACATTGGAAGGAAAACTATTAATATAAAATTGGTAAAATAAAATAAAAAGTAACTCGGATTCGGATTAGTTAAGAGAAATAAAAAACTTCACCAGCTAGAATAGATATAATTTATTTTTACATATATAAGAAGTAAATTAAGAATTTTCAACATATAGAAACTATATTTATATATTTCCCCCATAAGATATATATTTAATGAGCTAACGAGAAAGCATTATATGTCAAACATGTTATAAATTACAAAACAAATAATTTTTATTCAAAAAAGATGATACAAAGCTGGATATAAGTTCCTTAAATGTAATACGAGTTGAATAACTGTTTATATGATACAAACTAGTTATTTTAAATCTAATATACCAACTTATTTAAAAATTCATTAGACAACTTTTAAAATAATGCATATGTTTCTTATCATGACTTTATAGATCATCATGTTTAGTATTTAAAAATAAATAGAAATTTGATATTAATCAATTATAAAAATTTAATATAATAATATATTAACAAAATATTTTTTATATTGGTTTAAATTGACATTGTAAATTAAATAAATTCTTATGGAAGTATTAACTTTGATTATTTTAATATATATATATATATATATAATATGATCTAATGGGAATAAGACCATAAGTGTTCTGAGGGCAGTCTCACCTATTCACCCTTGGTTTAATTAAAATAAATAGAATAATAACTATTTTTACTATTAATGATAATTTTTTATTTTATCAAGTAAATTTTTTAATTAAGAAGAAAATTCTGAAGATGTACATTCTGAAGATAGTTTTGTGAAAAAATAAATTTTAAAAGTAAGTCAAGATTGATTAAACTTACAATAATCTTTAAAATTATTTCATCTCGAGGAAGAACAAGGACAATTTTTACATTCTATCTACTATGTCAAAGTTTTTGAATCACAAAAAAATTGGATATATAATGGGCACATGATTAACCCTGTGTCCACTATACTATTTTTTCCCACAAGTGTAATTTTTTATTAATTATATATACAATTCATTATTATTACTATTATTATTATAGTCAATTATAATATTTTTTTGCCTAAGTGTAAACAATTTTATTATAAAAAAAATGTTTACAAATGATTTTAAAATAATTGATTATAAAAGAACGGTTTTTATATGAAGAAAAAAGTACGTGTGAATCTCAAAATTGTCAAAACAAAAATGATAAGTTAGAGATTTTCAAATGCAAAAAAAATATATATATTTTTGTAATTTTTTTACAAATTTTAGTATTGTCTCAACACAACTTATTATGGATTTTTTTTTTCTTAAAAAACAGTTGAAATCTTGAGATTTCATTTCACTTGTCCCATTAGGATGGTTTTGGTTGTGAATAGATTTTCTGTTTTCATTTTTAATTTTTTTAAGATTTAGAAAACTTATTTAATTATACTTCTTATTTGGTTTATCTACAATTTCGAAGTTGCCGACAATAACTGTTAATAGGTTTAAGGTTTGGATTGAGGGATGCACAAACACTCGTGATTAAACACAAAGAAAACAAAAAAACAATTGAAAATGAAGATTATATATTTTATGTTCAAATTTGGGCTATTATTGGAAAACACTGTTAAAAATAGTGTCTTTAATCTTCAATCAAACGTATTTTCGGCTTCAATTTTTTCTTTGAAAATAAAAACAAAAAGCATCAGAGGAAGACACCCAGGTCCAAACTCTTTTCAAAATATTAATCTTATTTTCTCATTTTTTTGTTAAGCTAAGAACCAATCTTACAATTTATACGGTCTCTTTACATTTTAAAGAGTATTTGCATCTTTCTCGGGAGGATGATAAGTTCTAGAAACATATATTAGTAATATATTCATTTTATGGATAACTTAAAATTTTTATTATGAGTTATTTGTTTAAGATCGTGTTATTTTTTAGTTTCTATATGTCTCGGAAGTTACTTTTGTTGCCCATTCTATTAATATTTTCATATTTTTCAGGGTCAATATTGAACTTTAAAAAAAAATAAAGTTCGATTTTGTATTATAAAATTTAAATCATTATTTTAACTCATTAAAAAACTTTCATGTTTAATTCACATATGCTTATTTTTTATTGGTTCCAAATAAAAACATACACAATACCCTCAGAAAATTTAGGTATTCTACCAATTTAGAAAGTCTCGATCAACCTCAAACTTTTGGATTAATAGAATGCAAGAAATAATATTATGAATTAGGTTTAAATGCGTAATACTGTCAATTTTCCCTGGTATTGTTTATATTCCTGGGGATGTAAAGGGTGTGGCCTGAGTAATAGAAGGAAAATTTTGCACAAGTGTGAAACAAAAATCCTTACACACATTATTCTAGGTTAGTCTTATCAATGGTGTTAAGCACCCTCATCACTCAACTCTTGAAGTAGAAACAATCCAGTGTATGCTATACAATGTCCATGTTACTTACAAGTATACAAAGACCATATACTTACAAGTACCATGGTGGCACATAGAACTGAGATGATACCAGTTATGAGTGACAGTGATAACATTAATTTGTCACTCTCGCCTGAACTTCTATTGATGATCACCACCCATTTCTGGAACAATAGATATGATTTCAAGCATACCTGTAGTAGGCACCAATTCAATATGTAAATGATGAAGTATCATCTTATCTTGTATAGTGAAACTCATAATGGACCACCAATTATAATGAGGATTCATACTTGGATCCCATTATATATGGTAAGATCCACATATTGTTACCTTTCTTCAAAGTACCATATCTTTGAAGAGAGGGAAAAAAAATCACTTTTGGCGGATTTATAACTAGAAAGTAAACAAAATTAGATATTATATTGCTACATATGCAGAAAATGTAGGCAATCATAGAGTAAGCAAGCAGAGAGATTCAAGAGTGTACTAGGAATGTAGCATGTACCTCTACTTAGGCGTTACTTCCTTCTGGTAATGTAATCAATCTTGTAGTTGAATCATATTCCATTGTAGTGCCACAGCTGAGGCAAAATGTTGCACTCAATTGTTAAGTTAATGTCATACTATGAATAATATAAGAATTTGAATCACATGAAGCAACGATGGTTAGTTAATTAGCTAACTTTACATACTTGGAGCATTGGACAGTGTTGGTGGAACCACCATTTGAAATTGACAGTATAGTCCCAAAGAAAGAGGTATTTTCAGTACCGCAATTCGGACAGGGACCCTATAGAAATCAAATGTCAGTGATGTGTAGTAATTAAATATAGCCTACAAGAGAGTGTCAGTAAAATTATACCTTTAAAATCACAAAGTCTTTCACAATGGCATTTGTTAGTGTGAGAGCTATCCACACAATGAGGGGAACCGCAGCAAACCAAGTGAAAATGAAACTAAAAGGTTCCGGCAGCTGCACTCAACAACAATTCATAATATCTGTTATAATTGCATTAATTGTAAATGTTGTTAGTGTCTAAGAAACTTTCATTTCTGGGTCAAGTAAAAAATGAATCTCATCTTCTAAGCTTTTTGATTTCAGTATCCCCTCCTTTATGATTTCTCAATAAAAGAAACTTGATCCATGGACAATCCATATTTCAAACTAGTTATGCTGACTTCTTCAGGGATTCTGGCCAGGCAATGGACTTATAAAAAGGAATATGGTCAATTGGTAGTCATTTACCACAACATTATGAAGCCAACACATTACAATGTACTTCTTCAGATGTTAGTTAATCACTTTTTTTGTTTGACTACAAGAGTTTGGATCCTCTAAATTCTAAACTGTACCAGCTTAGACTTTACAGAGAAACTGCAAGATGGTAACTACGGTTGAGAAAATTGAATGAGTTTCTACAAATCAATGAGTTGTTATCATGTTGCTTGTACTTTATAAAAAAAATTAGAAACCACAGTTTATTTTCATATCGGCCATCTACTCTGCACTTTGCTCTCTGAAGTTCTTTTAGACCATACATGTTTTCCTAACCAGAAGATATAATATAATAAACATTCAAATAATATACAATCAAACAGAATTTCTGAAAATAAGGGAATAAAAGAAAAGACCGTAAAAATGAAATTACTGCCAGATACTATGACATTCTGGAATCAAACTGCATCTAAATAACCAGTTTTGGAATGCAAGATGCAAGATAAAAATGAGGGGAACATACCTCTAGCAGATATGTGATCTCAAATCCAGTCAGATCATCAAGGAAGAAGAACCTAACGTATTAGAGGGAAAAGAATTAAAATTGAAGGGAAAAAAAGTCAAGACCTATCTTGTGCAAACAGTACCTTCCATTCAGTTTGACTCACAGCACAATCAAACCAAGAAAAACATACTTCAATCTAGCTTTTGGAATGAAAAACCTTTTATTTAAGAAAGGATAAAAAGTGAAAAGTAAATAAGTTGATACTGATATGAAATCTCTAAAAAAATTAGAGCGAAGAAAGCTACTTACAGTCCTAATGCAATCACTGTAGCTGGGACATTCAGCAGGAGCATCTTTAAATAATCAACCGATAGGTCACTGTAAACCTATAAACGGACTGTAATTAGTAAAGAATAAAGATTAAAAATCTCAGATCCAAGTATTCATGAATCCCAAATGGTTTCATCAAATCCTAAAGCTGAATTCTAATGACTAAGAAGCATTTGATTTGACATGTAAAAGGCCATCCTATATCTCTTGTCAATACCTTTTGTGATACAACTGATCTTAGTAGTTTATACTCGAATTTCAAAGCAAATCTCTCTTTATAATGAAATAAGAAAAATTAATTACTCTTTCCTCTGTTTAATAATTGCAATAATGATTTAATCAAAGAGAAACTATATATACAACCACAACCGACAAGCAAAACTGAATTCAAAGAATAGATTACAGATTAGCACGCACCTTTCTACTACGAAGACTGCACCTTGGACCCTCAGCCACAATTTCACTCCCTTCCATCTGGAAAACGACTATGAGATCAGTAAATAATACCAGAAGGAGGAGACGTTCAGCTACTAAAGTAATTCCAATTGCATTCCCTAATTTCAGTGATCAATACACCAGAAGTGTTATTTCATTTCATATGAAAGCTTTCCAAAATGAAACCCGTGTGATAAAAAATTTCATGAACTGCTGTACTGGTTCTCTTTATTTGAATTTGTGTTATAGTATATCAACCCAAAGTTCTTAACCATTGATATGATCTGGATTACATACTTCTACTTCTTTTTTTCCTTCAATTATCAGAGAGATGATGATGATGTTACACATGTTCATAGATGCACCATCTGCTACAAAAAGACTTTCAAATTTTGATTCGATGAAAAAAAAAAAAAAAAAAAAAAAAAAATAGCAAACCTTTAGCCTCAGTTTTAAATCATCATACTCTTTGTCATTCATGATTGGTTTTCCAGCCACATAGGCCATAGAAGCTTCCAGGAATTTTTGCTCATCAGAACCTGAAAATCAACCAACAAAGACACTTCAAAATAGAATTATCCGTTTTAACACAAATTCAATGACAACAACAGCTTCAGCTACTGTGAGCGAAGTTGTCTCATACTTAGCATGACAACGCTGCTTCCTTCCCACATGAGTTCTTCCTTAAGATTATCAAATTCTTCATTAGACATTATAGCCTTTCCCTCATAATAGAATGCCTGTCGAATAGAGAAAAAAAAGGTAAGAAATTTAATTCACATACACAAAAGCTGATTTCTGTTTTCGGTACAATCATAGCCGATCACACGTAAAATATATAACCAATAACAGAAACAAACTTAGAACTTGTGGGGCCATACTTGTAGTGCTTGAAGAAACTCCTGCTCAAGTTCACCAATTGATTTCTTTTCTTTTCTGTCTATGCTACAATAAGGGAGGATTTTACCATCAACAATATTTGCATCATCTTCAAAGTCACCAACCTTGCCTGAAAAAAGAACAAGTGGGCAGAGAGAGAAGCTGTTGTAAGAAGATGAGAAAGGAATGACGAGTTTTTAGAGATGATATATTGTGGAGACCTTGTTGATCTGTAGTGGCCTTAGGAGAAAGTAGAAATAGCCTGCGGCGGAGGCATAAGTGGCGTCCATTGAAGTGAATGAGGTGGATACCAGAAGGAGAAGAAGAAGAAGACAAGGAAGAGATTGGTGTCAAGGGTGCAGTGCTTGGACGAGGGAGTGTTAATATGAAGGCTAGTTTACTAGCCGTGAACATGATGACGGTGGTTGTTGTGAATCAAAGTAGTGCAGTGTGGCTGGGAAAGTTGAAGGTGGTGGTGGTGGTTTTGTTTGGAGGGAAGGGAGGATTATGGAAGAGTGAAGAGAGGTGGAAGATAAGGTAACTGGAACGTGTGGAGGGAAATGCAACGGCTTATTCCCCTTCCTTCTCTTCGCTAATAGACAACCTCATCATATCGCTTACTACGTTTGTTTCTTACATGTCTTTGATTACGTGTTCTTAAAAAATCTGCTGTGGGCACCCTCATGTGTTGCGTTGGCTTTACTATCTCCACGGGTTTCCCCTCTGGTACCCTACGACAGTCCCACATCGGATGTAACATGTTATTGGTTTATGAAAAGAAATTAAAAAAAATTCAAAAAGGTTTATTTAAGAAAAAAAAAAAAAAAAAAACTATCAAGCATCCACTATTTTTTTATTCAAGTTTTGTTGGTAATTGTGATTAAGTTTTTCTTAGTTTCTTGATATTGTTTAGAAGAAAAAAATAAAATAAAAAATCTCTTACTGGAACCATGAATTCAAATTTCATAAGGAAGAATAGTCATCTTCAACCTATCATAAGTCAACTACAACAAACTGAAAAATTGTAGGAGTTATTTTAACAGTATTGGCATCTTAATTAGATTTGGACAAACTGTGTTTAGATAAGGAATTTTAACAATTGAATTCTCTTTATTTCCTAAATAGTTGGTTTGGATTTGAGTGGATAGAGTAATTGAAATATTTTACATTTAAATTTTATCGTTTAGATAAAATAATTAAATTTCTCTTTTAAAGAAAAATTTTATTTTAAAAATATTTATTTTGAAATATAAAATTTTTAATTTAAATTTTATAAAAAATTACATCAGTCAAGTTTATATATTCAAATGATATTTAACAATTTAAATATTTTTAATTAAATAATACTTAATAATTTAAAAATAAAGAGTATTAATATATTTTTATATTAATATTAACTGATTTCACAAAAGAAATCCATTTAGTTATTAAATTATTATCATAAGATATAATATTAAAGCACAATATCATTAGTGGAATATAATTAACTAACAATTATAATAAAAATAGTTAAATTGCTGATAGATCTTTTAATTGTAATTGTTTTTTTATCATAATTCAAATTTATGATGTCAAACTTTATGATTTTATTATTAAAAAGCAAAGTTAAATAATATATTAAAGGAATTGTTTCCTTCTTTAACAGGCTTATTTAATAGATGTCTTATACAATAATACATCATTCAAATAATAAGTTTCTCAAAGACATCTTTTTTTATTTTATCTAACATTTATTTATGGTACAAAAACATAGTACACATGATCAATGATAATGATATAATGATACAACTGATACAAATAAGTAAAAAACTTTACCAAATACTATGTAATTAATCACAAGAAAATAATTACATATATAAATTATAAATGCATTGGTTAAAAAGAATGGTATATTATTTACTATAATTTCACTATAATTTAAAGTAATAGATGAAATGTACATTACTTGCCAATATAAATTTTACAAATTAAAAAGTTTCTTTTTAGTTTAATTCAACAAGTTTAAATTCAATACCTAACGTTATTTGTTTTCTATCAACATTTTTATTAAAGTTAATTTTAGAATTATTTGAACGTTTAATCAAGTTAGTGTTTCCATTTTTTTATTATTATTTCTATACAATTTGTTACAGTAATTATAATATTCTATTGTAATGAATCCAAAGTTTTGAAGAAGCCTATATAAGTTTTCTTTTTGTTCAAATAACTATAGGAACCTCCAACATCCATCGAGATTATACTTCAAATTGTGCATAATGAGTAGGACTTTTATATAGCATGTTATTAGTGTCATAAGACTTGAAATATTCATACTTCTTATATAGCATGTTATTAGTGTCATAAGACTTGAAATATTCATACTTCTTATTAGTAGACTTAGTACAACTAATCTTTTTCATTTGTCTGGAAAGTGAAACACTTGCAAATTTTCAAAATATTTTAATAATAATCAAGGTTTTGTTTCATATAAGAATAATTAGTAATAATCAACAAAAGAACAATTACAGATAAACATTGTCACCATCTATCCAATGTATCCACCTAATCAAGTGTAAAAAATCATTGTGAAATAACACAACGCATGTTGTAAGTGTACTTTTTACTTATAGGAAAACTTTATGTTCTCACAAATTATAAACAAGACAATGACACAAAGATAGAGGGTGATAGGGAAGGAAGATAATGTTTTAATTTAAAAGAATGAAAAATTAAAATGCAAAACATTTCACTTAAAGAAAAGGTCAAAGATAATATTGTATTGAAAAATAGGTGAAAAAACATGCGAAAAGTTAAGGTAAATGATGGAGGAGAATAATAAAGGTTAGAATGTTAGGATTGATGTGAAGAAGATGATACACCACTAACAATGTTTAAGTATGTTTGTCTAAAGAAAATGAAGAAAAATGACAAAGATGAATGTTGGAGACGAACCACAAAGATGAAAATGCAATGGTTAATACGAAAAAGATGACACATAGTTATGAGAGTGTTTAAATTTGTTTATTTGATGTTAGAGTTGAGAGGTAACTGAATTAAAGACAAATGACAGAGATAAAAAAGAGAAAGACACATAATCGTCACAAGAGTTTAAGATATGCTTAAGGCTATGTTAGTTACGAGTGAGTGAGATACAATTATAAGAAATTTTAGGTTGAATCATGGGTGACCTATACTAAACACATCACCTAACTCATATAAAAATAAGTTAATTTGCTTTAGATTAACCTAATCATAAATAAAACTCAACTTTAATATAATTAAATATGATTTCATCAAATAATCTAATGATCTAATGACATATATAATTTCTTTTTTTGTGTCGTATAAGAATTCTACATAAAACTTTATATATATATATTTTCACTTTTTATTATAAAAATTAAAATATTATTCTTCAGTAATAAATAAAAATTTAGTTATTACGATAAATACATTATTGTTATATTAAATTTTATTGTCAAATATAAATAATTTTCAAATTTCTAATAAATAATATTTTTTATTTTAAATATTTAATAATATTTTTCATATTATTTATCTAATAAATTAAATATTTTATTCAAGTTATTTGAGTCAAAAATGTCAGTAAATTAATATATATATAGATATTTTTTTTTGTTAAAAAATATAGATATTAAGTGTCACATATATATTTTCTCAATATACACTATAATAAAAAAAATAAACTGAAGGATTTAAAAGAAATTAAAAAATATTTAATGTTCAGAGTTAATATAATATGAATGCCATTAAATATTTTTTAGAAGTTTAAAACAAAATTTTATAATTATCAAGTAATTTGAATTCGAATACCAGAAATAAATTGAATCGAACTTTATTTAAGGGAAAATGTAAATAAATTTTGGCGGGCGTAGGAGAAAGGAGAAGACAGTTGGTAGTGTGCGAAGGAGGAATGTGAGATGGGAGACAGCGGAGAAGGGGTTGGCAAAGAAGAGGTTATCACAAAACTGAAGGACGATGGCGACTTTGACAGGCTTCGCTTCAAGATCGTTCGTAAGCTCAAGGATAACGTATGCTTTCCCCCTGTTTCTTAATTCCTCTTCTTCTCATTTTAGGGTTTGTATCAAATCATTTGAAAGAAGGACAAGAATTACTCAATCACACTTTACATTGCTGCCGATTACTGTCCACATACTATTCAACTATTCAGATTGATAATAATTTGTAATTGTTAATAACATAAGGTTGCGTCTCAGTAATATTAAATTCAACAATTGATGACAGGAAGAGTTACGACTACATATTGCTTCAATTGTGAAGCAGTCAGTAGCACTCAATCGTGCGGGAGCAGAAAATATGAAACCTAGACAACTTTCTGATGCCATATATGAAGAAGTCGGGTGAGTTCCAATAGCTATTGTGTAGTTATAAATGGCTGTTTTATTTTCAAGGCATGCTTTGTCTCTATAAATGTGGAAGTTTATGTTGATTTTTTTTTTTTTTTTTTGTAATCAGTGATAAAGTAATGGGTCAGATATCTGATAGTTTATGGCAAATAATTCGATCGGGTGATGGCATGAAAAACGAAATCATGGAGACAGTGCAATCTGTCTATGATAAACTGGCAAACCCGAAAGGGAAAGATGAGGTTATGTTGTCCGCATCTGATGTGATGCCAATTCAGAGGGGGGAAACAGCTTCAGCTACTGAGATTGATGGTACATTGCATGAAAATGAGCCCGATGAGCCACCAGGTTTCACTCTCGTGCATAATCATCTGAATAATAACAATCATGAGGACCAGGACAAAGGGAAGGAGCAGGTTCAGGTGCAAGGATTAACTGCAGAGAGGAAGCAAGATTCCCATCCATCACAGGATACACTTGGTGAAGATGATGTTGATAGCAATGCTCCCCCTGGATTTTCAATGGACGTGGAGCAGAAACCGCCTGCTGAATGCAGTGATGAAGACCCTGATGTACCTCCTGGTTTTGGTTGATGAATTGGAAGGTGTTTCATTTTTTTCTTGTATTGCACAGCCATTGCTATTGTTCCATGTTATAGGTGTTAAATTTTATGTTTTTGATTATGATTAACCAGCTAAAAACAAGAGGCAGTCTGGAGGTCTCTTGACATCCTAATCAAATATTGGATGCATTATTCTTTTTGATAGGCTAAAGGTCAAACTACTACCTGTAATTTTTTGTAGGAACTGCTACCGAATTTTTCTGACATGGATGCTGGACCTTCTGAATGAATTTTATCAAAGTCTATCGACCAAAATAAATGCTCTTTAACCAATTGTTTGCAGTTTGTATATATTTTTCATCATTTTGTTGTTTTTGTCGGAGATCCTTAAGGCATAGAAATAATGCGTCTCCTTAGGGGTTTTCTATTTATTTTTCGTCAGTCCCATGTTCCTCTTTTATTGAGGCGTTCTAATTGCTACTAGTATCAGTGTCTTGTACATTTTTATAAATAATTCTTTCTATTCGTCTGATCAGGGATTTTGCCAAGTCCATATTTATTATCAATATAGTAGCAAATAGTACTGCTATTGCACCCATAGTGTCACATTTTTCTTTGCGTAAAGATGCCAATAGTCGCTGCAATGACAGATCATTAGTGGCCAAATCACAAAGGACGGTGCAGACATACCACCAACTGCTAGCCCTTTTCACAACTCAACCCCTTCATATTCTAGCCAAATCACCCCAATTTTGCTTGACCTAGCTCTTTTATGGCAAAGCTCACCCTTTTGTAGCCTCACTTTTTCCTTTCGACATTTTCGTTTCCTGTTGTCTTCCGGGTTTGATCAATCTGTGACTGAAATCTGATAAGAAACTGCACACAATGGAGAGGCCTCTTAAGGTCTATACCCATCGGCCCAACATCCAGGGTCAATCTTAGAGTAACACAGGCAGGAAATGGGGAAGGGAGCAGAGTTAGTTCTGAACAGAGAAAGGATAACTGATTCTGTTATATAGGACGAAAAAGAATAATGTAGGGTCATGTGGAGAAAGTCTTGGTAATTGGAGTCTAGAGTAGTTACTCTGATTTGGGGAGGGCTGTGCCCTTTATCTTTTATTGTACTGATTCTCTTTTAACTCAGAAGTCCATAATACTAACTCAGATACTGACTTCAAATTCTAATGAAAAATTATGTCTAAGTAGTTAGTACCTAACATGAGAGTATAAACATCTTTATAAGTGATAATTCACAAACTGATCAATTAGTTCGTTAGTATGGTATATATAGCTACTTCCAAGTTTCAGTTGAAAGAATAATCTGGCACCCGTCCACATGTCCTATTAACCATGGTTATTTAACACCATGCTCTCCATGTTAGTTATTGATTTCTAAACAAACAAAAAAAAAAAAGGTTATTCATTGGTTTGGTTGGCTGACGAATTTTACCTAAAAAGAGATGTTACTTCTCTATTTCATTTTTGCACACTCGTGACTGAACTTGAAAGGAAGATTCGAAAATCTTTTGGAGATCCAGTTTTAAATATTACTATGCATAGATGGAACAAAAGTAGAAAAGAAAAGACTGTAGTATGATTTAGATTTGCCACTTAGGTTGTATTGTTGGAACAATACACTGGTCCCATTGTAGTACTGTTGGGGCCTGCTAACGCTGTTGTCTCATACAAAGTTGACCAAGATAGGGCTGCTTACAGTGTGTTTGGAAGACACCCATTTTAAAAACCCTTCAGCATATTCCACAGTTTCATCACCCGAATCTATACGGCTGAATGACACTGAATATGTCTCTTTCTGGTTTGCTTCTGAAAAGTAAAGTTTATTTGGTTGGACCTTCACATTGACCCCTTCTGGGGGCTTAACAGTGACCTCATAGGATGAGTTGGCCTCACCCACATTTGTCACAGTCCTTGTGAATGTTTTTGGGGAACCAAGCGAAACAGAAAATGAGGGATAGTTGAGCTGCCCTTCAGGAATGCTTGGAGTCTCAGAGCACTTAACTGTTCTGTGTGCAATGATCCCAACCTCTGTATCGTCATAGCCTAACCCGCACAGGTAAGGTATATAATCATCAGGCGTGATATCATAAACTAACCCAGGATCATTTGCTCTTGATGGATTCACGTGGCCTGAACCTGTGGCAAAGACATCTGCTGTGTGAAGTGTTTCATCAACAATGAGTTTGTGTTCAAAGTTGAGTATTTCTGCAGAAGTCATTATTGCAGATTTTATGGCAGCTGGTGACCATTGAGGGTGCGAGCTTTTGAGCAAAGCGGCTACGCCACTAAGATGTGGGCATGACATTGATGTGCCGGACATGATGTTGAAAGTGGATTTTGAATCAGTATTGTTGTTCAGGGGGAATGGCCAAGCAGCTAGGATGTTAGCGCCTGGTCCTATGATATCTGGTTTCAAAATACCAGGACTGGGCAAGTTTGGACCTCTTGAAGAGAAGGATGAAACAGCAGGAGATAGGGAGTTTCCTATTATGGTTCTCTTGAATAAAATGGTTGCAAAAGGTGTTGCAGTGGAATTTATATAGGCTTTAATCTGAAGTCCAGCATCATAGCTTATATGTGTTGCAGGTAGAACATGCACATCAGCTGAGAGACTGAAACCATTGCTTTCATCGTTCATGAGAATCATGGCTGTACCACCTGCTCTTTTAACTTCCTCTCCTTTGGCAATTCTTCCTATCCCCCCTCCTCTCTCACACAAAACAACCTTGCCTCTAAAATCATCATCATTCAAGGATCCATTAGCACAAAATGCAGCTTCTTGTTTGCCATTTTTTCCAGCATATGTTAGGAATAGCGGTGTGGGAGAAAAGTCGGAAGGCTGAAAAACTGATTCTCCATCAAATTCTTGCCCATTTCCTAGCTTGGCTGTTGCTACAAAGCTTCTATCAATGTTGCTTGCTCCGACTGTGAGGATCCAAGGCGCTCCATTAGCTAAGGAGCCATGGACAGGACCGGAGTTCCCTGCTGCACAACTAACAAAGATTCCCTTCTGCATTGCTGCAAACGAGCCTATTGCAATGCTATCATTGAAAAAAGGAGGTGCCTCACTTAGGCCAAGGGATATTGATAACACATCGACGCCATCGTCCACAGCCGCATCCAATGCAGCCAATACATTACTCTCTGGGCAGTCTTTTCCAAAACATGCTTTGTAAATTGCGAGGTGAGCATGAGGGGCAATCCCTGCTGCTGTGCCTTTGGCATTTCCTAGTACTTCTGCATAATCAACAAAAGCACCAGCAGCTGTGCTCGCTGTGTGAGTCCCATGTCCATCCTCATCAATTGGTGTCACTGCTTCTTTCGTTGCCTCTGCAGCTAGGTTGAAAGACCTTGCTCCAATTAGTTTGTTATTACAAGCTGTCCCATTAAGCTCGCACCTCCCTTTCCATTTGGGTGGTGGTGGTGGCATTCCTGCATCACTGAATGAAGGATGATGAAGCGTGATTCCAGAATCCACCACCCCAATAATTACTCCCTTTCCAAAGTTTGATTCCTTCCACAATCCCATTTGTTGCTGCAACCCCAAAAATTGTGGGGTATGTGTAGTTTGACGATGCAGCATCCTTTCGGGATGAGCAGAGATAAACCCATCATTTTTTTCCACTGCTCTCAGCTCTTCTTCAGTGAGTCTTGCAGCAAAGCCACTGATCACGTTCCGGTATGAATAAATCATTCGTGGTTGATCCTCTGAGCTCATAGTAGTTGGTGGCATGAATGAATTATGCCAGCTCGCTAAATCTTCTGATTGAGCAAGTGTCTTACCCTGTGGCCCCTTCACATGGATAATATATGTTTTTGAACTGCTGGCAGTTGAAGGTTGTTCATTTGCTTGAGCAAAATGAATATGGAAGCTCAACACAAAAGTTAGAGCAATGAAAAATAAGGAATCCATGTTCAGCACACCTGCGGAAGCTTTTTGCTGGAGGGAGAAGAATAAATGGCAATAATGACTCTTTGGTCTTGGGTTCGGTGTGGTTTAAACACACAATATATATATATACATATATATATATACATATATATATGTATATATATATATATATATATATATATATATATATATATATATATATATATATATGTATATATATA
>Ga0209700_102255_pt1 | contig 39437 bp, 17 predicted proteins | sample SiratroredBW_FD_187528 | JGI IMG/M metagenome (GOLD analysis project Ga0209700, IMG submission 187528) | Root nodule microbial communities of legume samples collected from California, USA - Siratro red BW (SPAdes) (version 2) | ecosystem: Host-associated > Plants > Roots > Nodule | place: USA...
TGGTCATTCAACTTTAAGTACCATGATCATTGACATTGATAGCAAACCAAATAACTTAATCCTTAAAAACTTTAATTATAGTTAAATGGTGCCTAGATTAATAAACTTTATGTTTTCATCAATATTAGTGTTTTCTATTATTGTTGTGTTATTTGTCATTTTTGTTCAATATATTCCTTCTAATGTTTCAAAATTACTTTTCTATTCGGTAATCTATTTCTCTGGCTTGTATATAGGGTAGAGGGGGTGATGAGTTGGCAGCAGAACTGTCAATTGCTCTTCAACACTGTCTCTTGGGTGGTAAAAGTGGAGCAGGTCTATTTCCTTCTTGGGTGAAGATTATGCTCACTACCATATGCTCTTCCTTCCACGTTGTCCCCTCTTTTTAATATATCTGTTGAGCTCGCGGTTTTTTTCCTCAGGTGCTGGCATTGACCTTTCATCACTTATTGTCGTTGAAGGAAAAATTTGTTGGGATCTTTACATTGATGGGCTTGTTGTTAGTTCAGATGGAAATTTGTTGGACGCTCTAGGCGCTGCCATTAAGGTACAACCTAGAATGAAAATAGGATAATATACCATAAAAGCTGGAAAAGATGATGGTGATGGATTTCTGGTTATAATAATTAGCATTGCAGAGATCTTCCATTTATGATGTTGTCAACTTTGAATGTTTACTTTTCAAGTTTTCTCGTTCATTTACCATATCTTAGCCATTGATGCTATGTGGGCTGTTTGAAAAGACTTATATAGGAAACAGTTAAAAGTTAGATACCTGAAACTTTTAGTCTTCTATCTAGTTGTCTCATTAAGCTAAAGTTAACATATCCTTTTACTAGCTGTTTTCTTTATTCTTTATAATATCACCAGACCAAATTGTTTTCAGTTTCATGGACATTTTTCACATGGATTTCCTTAATACGATGATGTTGAGTTGAGAATCAGAGAATGCAAACATCTTTTAAGTATTTACTGAAAAAACCCCAGTGCAGATAATAACTATTGTTCTTTTAGGCTGCTTTGTGCAATACAGGTATTCCAAGAGTCCAAGTTGCTGTTGGAGCATCAAATGATGAGCAACCAGAAGTTGATGTAAGCGACGAGGAGTTTCTGCAGTTTGACACATCTGGAGTCCCTGTCATAGTTACACTAACTAAGGTAACATGTGCTATCTTCTCGTTTTGACCATACTTGTGATAATGTCTTACCAGCTCTGCTTTCTAGATTGGGAGGCACTATATTGTGGATGCAACATCAGAAGAGGAATCACAAATGAGCTCTGCTGTTTCCATCTCTGTTAATAGGCAAGGGCAGATCTGTGGCATAACCAAACGAGGAGGTGTAGGGCTGGATCCAAGCATCATTCTTGATATGATATCTGTTGCTAAGCATGTAAGCGAGCAATTAATAAACAAATTGGATTCAGAAATTGCTTCTGCAGAAGCAGAAGAGGAGTCATGACATAGAAGAACTTGGTGATAGCTAGGTGTACCGTATCATTCAATTATCTAGGACAATATTTTGTAACTTAGTACTGAGTCGGGATTCACTCTATTAAGTGTATGATGGAAATTGGTTTGCCTGCCGAGCTATGCGTTGCGATGACTGTTTAATGACATGCAAAGTTTCAAGTTGCACAAACAGTTGCATGGTAACATTAAAGATTGACATGGCTAGCAATTTTGGATCAGGTTTGTAATAGTAAGGTGACGCATTTATGCTTTGCAATAGGCAACAGAGGAAATTTACAAGAAAGAAACATTATTAATAAAAATCCTTAAAACTTAGTGAACTTTGTACACAATCACTAGTCCTAACCTTAGTTTCAACAGTGCCAAAATATATCCATAACGTAAATTTCTTTTAAAAAGTAAATTAGAAATCTTCAAAGGTGATTAAGAATAACCCAACAAATAAACAAAATTTTCCATGAATTCCATTAAAAATTTCACCTAAAGCCATCAAAAGTAGGTGAAGAATGAACTCTTATGTTATGTCCCTTTGCGATTATCATAACTGAAAGTCTTTAAACAACTAATTTACTTGAATAGAGAAGGAACAAGTCAACTTAGTATTTTGTACCGAGTTTCGTTCTGTATGACAATTCAGAGATTTGAAGGGTCAAGAAAGCTAACAATTTAATGCTCTCACGCAACGCGGGTGTTTCTCAGTCTACGGTAACTTTTTGACGAATAATTATGATTTTAAATTTCCATGCAAAGGTTACCTTTTTGCGTACTATAAATTGCTCCTCTAGTCGTTGAAGCTCAAGCTTTTTGGTTAGCAACCACGTATTTCTAATTTCTAATCGTTTCCCAGTGCTAACAGAGCATCACACTTGTCATTCAACGCCCAAATGGAAGGTGAAAGGGTTGAATTGTTTAGTGTAGTTAAGGATCAATATGGAGGAGTTGTTGTAAACGTGGAGGATCAGGAGCCTGTGGATCCTAAGCTCTTCTCTTCCTTATTGGAAGCTTCAATGTGCAATTGGAGGCAACAGGTAGATTGATTCATAACATTTTGAATCTAATACAAACATTACACGTTTTTTACGTTGAGTACGTGTTTTGCAGGGGAAAAAAGGGGTCTGGCTCAAGTTGCCCATATTGCATTCAAATCTTGTTGATTCTGCGGTCAAGGTAAAAAAAAAAATGCGTTCTTTTATTTCTTTATTTGCGAAGCCTAATTCTTAATTAAGAAGCCATTTTCCCTTTTTAGGCTGGATTTAGGTATCACCATGCTGAGGCAGATTACTTGATGCTTGTCCGTTGGATTCCAGATACTCCTGATACCATTCCTGCAAATGCTTCACATCGTGTTGGTATTGGTGCTTTTGTCTTTAACAACAAAAAGGAGGTAATCTTTTTTTCTTTTTCAATTATACTTTTTAGTTTCAGTATTCGCCCTTCTTTTTGTGGTTATCCTACTGCTTTGTGCACTAAAAATGTCTTGTTACAGTTACCATTCGAGTTCCATAGTACTAATGTTACTGGTGAAATTATGTTGTTCGGTTTGACAGATGCTTGTGGTTCAGGAAAGAGATGGCAGCTTCAGAGGCACAGGTGTATGGAAGATGCCCACAGGAGTTGTTAATGAAGTACATTAAAATTATTATAGACCAAAGTATTAAACTTCAAAATCATCTTTTCATATGTTTTGAACTTTTACTTCAATTTGCAGGGTGAGGATTTTTCCGAAGCTGCAATTAGAGAAGTCAAAGAAGAGACAGGGGTAAGTAAGCAAACACGTAATATATAGTTTAGAGTAAATTATGTACAACATTTTAAAAAATTATCATTTTCCTTACAAAACTTCGTTTTCAAATATAAGAATAAAATAATTTAATAAATATTTGTAGACGAGCATTCATGTGTATTTAATATTTATAAATTATCACGCTTTACCAAATATATCATATACCATAAGATCCTCCCGTCGCTGTTTAATTTGTTTCTTTTATCATATCTTCTTGCCGTCAATTCTTTTGGGTTTTCTTAATTTTCTCATAACCTATTCATTCCTACCTTTTCTAAAATCTTGAAATTTCATAATTATGCAATTTTGCTACGAGTGACAACATAAATATTCGAAATTATTTAATATTATTTAGCAAATTCTAATTCAAATATTCAACTAATATGGACCAAGCTTCGGAGTATTGCAGATAAACTTGGTGGTAGTAGAGCGTAATTTCCTCTAAAGTTATCTATCACATAATTTTTGGATTGTTTTCAAGTGTAATGCCATTGCTTTTATTCTTTTTTTCAGATAGAGACAAAGTTTGTTGAAGTTTTAGCTTTCAGGTAAGACTACGACACTATCTCCATCAACTAATCTGTAGTGTCATCAACTAATATGTAATGTTCTGTTGAAAACAGCATGTGCATTTTTTTCACTAATAATAAACGCTCTGCTATGCATATAAATATAGTTTACATTTTTTCTCTCTCTCTGAAATGGATTAGTATTGAATGTAGCGTATTCACGTTCACCGTTCTTGATCTCTTTCGTAGGCAAAGCCACAAGTCATTCTTCGAGAAATCAGATTTGTTCTTTGTGTGCATGTTGCAACCACTATCCTTTGACATTCAGATTCAGGCTTCGGAAATTGAGGCAGCCAAGGTATCAATTGAGAATCTCACTGATTTTCAGATAAATTGTCATTCTAAGGATCGTACATTTTCATTTCAGTTGACAGCCTTTGATGTTTACTAAAAACAATACCATATTATTTCACCTTTCACTTTGTTAATTTGCTGATAATTGAAAACAAGAAGTGCAAATGCTGTTTTTACCATTTCATTTGCAACTCCTTATAAATAGGAAGGAAAATGGTGTTGCCATTTGTAATCATTAATAAAAATGTACGAACTGAGATGAAAACAAATAACACATTCAAAGAAGTTTATAGCATTTCCTTTATTTTAAACTTCTCCTAATGAAGGCTGCTGATAATCTATCTTGACGTTGGTACCAGCAAATTTTGTTATTTCAGTAATTTTCTTTTAACTAGTTCGCTACATTCTGATATGGCTTGTTTTTTCATTCAGTGGATGCCAGTTGAAGATTATGCTGCCCAGACTTTTGTGCAAAAAAATGAGAACTTTGACTTCATTGCAAAAATATGCTCTTCAAAGATGGATGGCAACTACACCGGTTTTTCTAACGTGCGTACTTGTACTTCATCTGGCAAAAAGTTCTATCTGTATTTTAGCAACCAGGATGCCAGCCTTTTATCTTCGAAACAGGAGCAAGTTTGACATTTCCTTGCAAGTTAACTCTACATGTACTCGTATATGGAAAAATATTTGTAGACAGCAAACTATAGTAGACACCTACATAGATAAAAAGAGACAAAAGCGAGATAAATACAAGCACAGTATGTGATATAATGTGATAGTGAGAGATATCTAGAGAGAGATAAGAGATGTTTATTAAATGTTTGATAAAAAGAGGTGTTTATGTATCAGTTCTTACTTTATTTACTCCCGGACCTGAATTTTATGTCTTTGATATAGATATAATATGATTTCATTTTACCGTTTGTTAATTTTTTAATATCATGTTTTCTTGGGTAGAGGAGTACTGATTGCGTTTCTTGTGCCGGAAGATCTACCTAAAATAACTACTACTTGTTTGCACATCGTTTGAAGTGTTTTTCTTAAAGTTGTTAGAAAAGTCAATCCAAACATGTTATAAGCTGAAAATATTCATGCAGCATTATTTTATTGGGGTGATGTCATACGAATACAAAGAAAGTTTGTTTTTGAAATCTGGGAAATAGTCTTGGACAGTAACTTTTATGTTCTGTATAAGATTGTCCAGATAAATTGAACAGAATAGTGAAATACATAATTGATAATTGATTATGTATTATGTTTCAGCAATACGTGACAAACTTTTTTCTCATTTTTTACTATCACATGGTAAAAGTTGAAATCAGTGGGCCTGCGAGACTTTCTATTGAAATCAGGGCATACTCGCACATGTGCACTTTTCCATCTTCAGCAACAATAGTCATATCGATATGCAGAGCGTTAAGGTAGAAAATAACTGTGGACAAGTAGAAAAAAATGCTAAAAAGAAGAGACACTTTTTGTTAGAACTAGGAAGTTTTTCTGATGTATTGTATGGTATCATCTGAGAGTCTCAGGCCCAGAAGACAGTGGGGGGAGATTCTGTCCATTTAAAAACTGTGTTTTTTATGATTAAGATTTGAAGTAGTCACTGTTGTGATTATAGAGAATCCGTGTCTGTCGGTAGCTGTGCAGGATACGGATCCACTGTCATTGTATAATTAATAACTGCAATAGTACATTTTCAATTATGTTTTTCTATAAATCTTTTAAGTAAAATATATATTGATCGCGACTGATGCAGAGGAAAAATGTATACATGCAAAATGTTCCTGGAAAAGTTAGGTGTATCGAGGAAGTAAAATTGTTGGGTTGTGGTGAATTGACTTAATTGGTTTCATCTTGGCGTTCTGCTGAAGAAAAAGCAGTTGGTGAAGCAGCCAAAGATGTCTCCTATACAGAATTTATCAGAACTGGAACCAAAGGATACATTCAATTCAATACATTGCACCCCTATAACCATTGTTGCCATAGGGTGCAACCAAAAAAATCCTCCAATTATGATTACCCAAATTTCAATTGCATTACATTATGATTACCAATTTTTTTTTTAAACCACGGTAATTTGAGAGAGATACCGCTAAAAATTAACTGTTTGAAAATTCTCCAGAAAAGGAAAAAAGAAGTTAAAAAAACTCATATTTAAGTCTAATTACTTTATCAGTCAAAGGTACAACATTTGGTGCATAGCTGGCCACATTTTTTTAAGATGTCATTAGTAGAGGGGAAGGGGAAGGATGATACAAACAAAATTGATTCCACAAACAACGGAGGAGAAATAACGTGGGATTATTATATTATTTTTGTATATTCTTATTTATGTACATATTTCTCCATCTTACTTTTAATTAAATAAATCAAATTCAGTGATAAGCAGTTGCAAGTTCAGATCTTGTTGAATTATAATGCAGAAATTTGTTCTTACCTCGTCACAGAATCATTATAAACTAATCAGATGGTTGAAATGAAAACCAGAATAATAAAATAGAGTAATATAAAGAAGATAATCCCATGCATGATGAGATGAGGCGTTGTCTGATCCATATAATTGATATAGAACAATGGAGTACAATACATCACATTCAAAATCTAACCAAATTAAAACTGTTTATATGAACACATCCCAGCTGGCAGGTGGCACAAACCGGATCTACCCACACTCAAGAAGGAAGAAAAGGCAATTAAATAATCAAAATAAGAACAAGCAGACAATAAATACAAAACCTGTAACACTAGCAGATTGAGAAAAAAAAAAAGGGTACACATGGCCTCAAACATGTCGGTGCCACTGTTTTATTTGCTTCACATATTATAAAGAAAAAGAAAAAAAAAAGAATCTTTGAAATGGTGGTTGACCACAGCTGTATACTACCGACACTCTCATAGAACCAAAAATCCAATCACCACACTGAAAAACACCGACACCAATCTCACGCCGTCGCGCAATCCACTTACCCCATTGCTGTTGTCATCATCAGCGGCTTTCTGATCTTCGGAGTCCGACGCGGGTCCGTCGGCGGGAGCATCGGCGGCGGGGGAATCTTTCACTCCCTTCTTGCCCTTCTTCTTGGGAGGCTTTGGTGACTCGGCCGGTGCTTGGTCGTCGTCGTTGTCGGAGGCCTTGAACAACTCTCTGGGCATCAAGACCTTGTTGATCTTGTAGGCCACAAAAGGGTCTTGATCTATGAGTGTGCCTATTATACTGACGGTGTTAACCTTCGTCTTCAAGCTCACGTCTTCGCCGTCATTCTGGACGGTGAAATCGTACTTGTTGGCTCCCTCGGTGGCGAGAGTGTTCATTATGCCGTTGCTGGACTTCAGCATCTGCAGGGACTGGTAAACGGGGACGCCGTGGTATAACAAAAGAGAAACTTTTTGAGAGTCGGTGAGGTTCTTGTACTTGGGGGCGAAGCCGTTGACGGCGCTGTCGGTGGGGCAGAAAACCGTTAAGCCGCCGTCGATGCTTTCTTTGAAAGTGGGAAGCGCTTTGGAGCCTCTTAAGAGGTCGGCGAAGGCCTTGCAGCCTTGTTTGGACATAATTGAGATGAGGTCGATGGCGGAGGGGGCGGCGGTGGGGGCTTCGGCGTCGGCGGAGCTTATGGGGTTGCTGATTTGGAGGACGGAGATGTAGTAGGGGAATTCTTGGACGGATTTGACGTAGAAGGAGTGGAGGGAGCCGTCGTTGTCTTCGGCGGCGAAGCCGACTTTGCCGCCCTTGAGGTTGGTGATGTTGACGTAGCCGGAGGTGCCGGCGGCGGCTCCGGTGGCCTGGAACATGGAGGAGACGAGGGTGGTGCTGTTGTTGATCTGGTGGAGCTTCTTGGCGCCGAAGTAGTCGACGAGGACGTGGAGGGAGAGGACGTTCTTGAGGGTGGGGAGGGAGAGGTGCTTGTCGAGGAGGGAGTTCATGGCGCCATTGTCGATGGCGAGGACGGTGATGGTCTGGCGGCGGTTTATCTCGTCGGCGAGGTGGGTGACGGTGAGGTAGTGGTTGAAGGTGGAGAAGCCTGGGTGCTTCTCGAGGATGCGCGTGATGTTGTGGGCGGCGCCGTCGGCGGAGGACAGGAGGAGAAAGAGAAAGGGAAAGAGGAAGAGAAGGTTCTTCATTTGGAAGAAAGAAGAAAGAAAGAATGTGAAGAGTGAAGAAGAGAAGAGAGTGTGAGTGTGGTTTATAAGTAAAAGCAAAGCATCTGCACTTATCTATCACTTTTGTGGTTTTCTATTCATTTGGTGTTTTTGTGTGCTGACAAACAATGCCAGCTTGGGATTGGGTAGCAGATGGACCCCTTTATTACTCATCACACACATCAACACCCATTCTTTTTTCACACAATCTTACCATCTTCTTTTACTATCTTTAAATCTAACTTATCTTTTTCCCTGCTCTCAAACATACTCTTATCTCACACCACTTTTGTCATCTTTATAAAGAAATAAATGGTGTAGTCAAATATAGTAAGTTTGTATCCTATGGAAAATTGTGTGACTTGCATAAGGATTAGGGTTGTTTGAAATAAGGTGAATGTTTTGAAAGGGCAAAGTGGGAGGACTTATTATTGCTGTGTTGTTGGAGTGAATAATCCCACCGACGCTCTTAGGCCCCGCTCCCCACTAATCTAATGCACCTCTCAGTTTCAAGCTATTTTCTTTCTTTTTCTTCATGCAATTATTGATTGAAAGTATGAAATTATGACTGAAATCTAGATTTTATTTAATGATGGAACTGATATTAAAAGAATGTATATATTATAAAACGTGTTAACGATGAGGACAAAAATGAGGTACTCCTACTCCAATCTAGGCACATCCAAAATGGTTTTCATACTAGAGATGGTCTTAATGTTAGTTTTAGTATAATGAACAAATTCATGTCACATAAATTGGAAATTTGAATAAGGGTGCAATTTGGGATTGTACTTTGATGTGGGACTTTAATAAAGTAGTTCAAAGATTAGCAGCAAAAACAACTTTTTTAAAAAATAAAATAATGGTTTTCTTGTGATTCTTCAAAGCGGTTATTTTATGCTATAGTCTGATTATAAACTTTAACTTATTATGTGATTTGATTTGCAACTAGATGCTGAAATGTATTTTATAGAAAGAATTCGACTCAAATTCTCTCAAAGGGTTATTTCATTTTAAAATACTTTTCATAGTATGAAAAAAGGAGACAACAATGTTATTATCAATTGAATTGTATATTACATTCCATAAAATTTATTATTCTTGTATGGAGATTTATTATTCTTGTTGAAAGAATCATAAAATTTATTACACTAATTTGTTAAAAGAACCATAAAACTTATTACACTAATTTGCTGTAGATGAATGAGGTCCATAAAACAAATCATATTCAAATTTTCAATAGCTTTGTATTTTTCTAAACTCTCTTCTTGATAGCAATAAGGATTCAATTTCCTCTATCATGTTAAAGTCAACCTTTGTTAAAATAAAAGTGATGAAATTATTATATTTTTTCGATAATCTCAAATATGTTCATGAATTAAAATACGAGATTATATGATACTTAATGTATTCACTATTCTTTTTATGTCAAAAAGATAATTGGTTATAGTGTAGTCTTTTTTTTTATGTAACTGGATTTTTAATTTCTTGAATTTGGCTTTTAAATGAGAAGCATAATATATACATAACTTTGTCCACATTTGAGAAAAAGATGATAAGCCTTTTATTTTGTTGAGAATAAACGTATACATGGATGTTAGAAACCAAGTTACACATAACTGATCATATTGTTAATCTTAATTTACTATGTTGGTTAAAGTATCTTATGGTGTGAGAAATTGGAGAGGAACATCAGGTTTATTCAAAAATTTGGTGAGTTGAAGACGTTTGACAATGATAAGTACATCTAGTTGTAAAATGAGAAAGTTATCATTATCGAGTTTGAGAGAAATAAGTATATTGAATGTATAAAAAAAATGTTTATGAAATTTTTAAAGTGCATGGTAAATGGTAAGAGAAAAATTATTAAAACTCATGATAGAACCTAAGCAACTCTTGATACCATGATATAAAGAATAAGAAAATAAAAATATTATTAATCAATTATATATTGCAAAAGGCAGGATAGAAAGAATAAGAAAATAAAAGTATTAATAATCAATTATATATTACAGAGCAAATATAAGAAACATATAGATATATGCTACATAATAACAAAAGTATGTTTATGTTAATTCTTTTTTATTTCTTATTTCGACAATGAAAAGAGAAGGATTCAAAATAATTGAGTTTCTTCGCTTGTATTTAAAATAAAATATATGATCATTTTAATGTCAATATTCATACTCAATAAAACGATATATTAACTTTTTAACAAATTCTTCAAATAAATAAAACAAGTAGTACAAAGTAAACAATAATAATCAACAAACTGACCTAATTAAAAGCTATTTTAGACTCTATTTAATAAATATATAAGAAAGTGTTAAAGCATAGTAATATAACTTTTATCAAATATTAAATTACTAAATATTTTTTTTTCAAAATTAATCGTCTATTAAAAATTTACTTCACGTAAAATACATGTGTAAAATTTTATATTAATATAAAATTATTCAATATCTTATTTATATAAATCAAAATCAATATAATACATATTTTCTTTTAAGTCCAACAAAATGTAAATCGTTTAATCATATTATGATTCTTCAATTAAAAATTAACAATAGTTATAATTTTAAAAATTAACATAAATAGTTATGATTTTACGGTTAAATCGATAAATATTGCAGCAAAATATAGAAAAAAAAATAAAGTATTATAGTATTCATACCCTTACTTATCTACAAAAATCTGCGCAGAATTGCTGATAAGGGGACTAAAACCGATATAACAGGAAATAATGTTAGCCATTATGGATAATTTTTTAAGGATTATGTCTATAAATTTTAAATCTTAATTATCATCCTTAGATGGGTACTCTAATGCAAGCCAGATATCTGTTGCAAAAAGAAAATGTATGATATGATATTATAATATGTGTTGTTATGTAACATTTATGTTTTTGCGTAATATTAATGAGCTTAGTTTTCTTGAGAACACTTTGAAACTATTATTGGCGGCAACATCATTTATAAAGACCAAAATCTTTTGCCAGTTGGGACAAGTTTGGCTCAATATTCCAATAAACCAGTTGAGGCATTTTATTTTTGTTGTGAAAAGGGTTCATAATTGTTGAAGGACAAATAAATTATGTTTTGCATTGGTTGATACATAGTTGTCACCCTCACCCTTGCAATTATTAAAGGCTCAGCCACCAAATTTGGAATAAAAACCATAAAATACACTACAGTAGCACTCTTGTGGGGTACCAATTCTTGGACTGTTTCAATAAGGTGGTTGATGCATTAAGAATGGAGTAAAGAGTGTCTTACTCAAAAGAAACTTGTAAAAGCTACACAAGGACACTTTTATTCGTTTCTTTGATTATGGTTTTAGGATAAATTAACTGCAACAATGTCAGCTAAAAGAGTTAGGGTGATGGCCAAGATTTAACAAAAGACTGAAACATACCTGCTACATCTAAGTTTCAGAAGAAACTTGTGTGTTACATCTAGCTTCTGCACTGAAACAAGTTAAAACAAAGTTGGTGTCATAATAGGTATTAAACTAGCATAGGTTTATGAGTTGGTGCAAGTTGATGCTAGTTACAAAAAATCAGGTGATTATGGACACAAAGCCAAAAAAATGGATTAGGGAATTTTTATAAGATGTAGAATCAATCACATGTGGCTCATGGATGACAACTACAAGAAGTAGTTTCTTACCCCTTTTGTTTTTTTTTTAGCTTTTTAGTTAGTGTGGTGATACCATAAAAACTAATGTGGAATTGGGTATGTTTCTAGTTAGGGAAAGGTTCTGTGAGAGAAATAGAGATGAGGACATATGAATATGTGTGATGCTAACTTTTTTTGTCCAAACAAGCACATGGCTAAAAGGTCCCACTTTGGAACTCTAGATCCATGATTTAGTAGGCCCAGTTAATATTAAAGAAAGAGAACTATAAACGGGCTTCAGGCCTCAATGGTTGGCTTCCCAATTTGAGCCTATTTGGGCTTTAGGTATTTTCATTTGGGGCGCTTCCTCCTGCACCTCCATGGTTTTCTTCATGCACACAATACTTTTAAAAGTTGTATTTTGAATTATATAATTTAAAATAAAAATATGTATTTAATTTTTTTATATTTTAAATTACACAACACAAAAAATTATTCTGAATTATATAATATAAAATATAAAATAATAAAAATGAGTATAACCGACAAACTAAAAAAGAAAAATAATTTTACTTTATAGGTGCAGAGAGAAAAAATGAGGATGTAGAAAGAATTTGCCTTTCATTTGTAGATAAAAATTTACCAGACTTAAAATATTAACTACAAAGAAGCTTGTATTGCAAGAGTACATATAACTTCATTAATTTAAAATTATAATATGTCTAAGAAAAGTAAAGTTTCAACCACTTAGTAAGAGAATAATTATGTATAATACCATACCTGTAGATACATAAATCTTGAAATTAGTAATATTTCATTAACTCTTTAATCACAGTAAAATACATGTACCTAGATAAATTTTAATTGTCAGAGTGTATGAAACTTTAATTAACAATCATAAAGTGAAAGTGAAATACCTAACTAACTTTTCTCAGTCAGCCACCTATGAAACCTTAATTTAACAACTTCAAAAATTTGATTACTTTGTTTAGTTTGCAGTCACTTCTTTAATATCATTCTAAATAGTGTTTTTCTAATTTTAAAACATACACATATTTTTTATATATTTTTAATAAAATGACACTCTCACTTTTTATAATTTTTATTAGATATTCTTTTTTTTTTCTTTCTTAACACTGTTTTAAGAAATGATATTCATATTTCTTATGTTTCTAATAAAGAAACACACATCTCTTATTTTATTGCAAAATAATATATTCATTAAAGAGATATAAGTTGATATAAGTTGAAATTCACAATCGTAAAGAGATAGAAATAGACCAAAGCCCAGTTAACATAGCACAGTTTTTTTTTTTTCAATGAATATTGAGCATAGAAGTCATAACTATGTAGGTACATACAAAAATACCAACAAAATCACATAATTGTCTTTCGATAGAATGTTTCTAAAAAAACAAAATACAAGTTATAAATTAGTTTTGAGTCAAATTTAATGATGGAAAATTAAACAGATGAATTTTTTTAGTAGCAAGATTTTAGGTGCTGTACATAATCTAAAACAAAATAAATAAATAGAAATTGGATGAAAGAGAAACTAAGATTTGTATATAATAAGCATATATGCTAATAGTGTTTTGCATTGTTCAGTTGTGGTGTGTTCCACCAACACCAAGTGCAATGTGAATTGCAAAATAAGACCCATTATTAAAATAAGTTGATTTAATTATGTATTACCAATCAATTTACAAACTTAATATTTCACCAATTGCATAGAAATATGAAAATGAGGTCACGATAAATATTTGGATGAATGTTAAATTAAATTTTATTAATAGTGTATTAAAAATATTCTTTTAACTAAAAAGCATATTCGTGGACTGAAAATTGGAAGTAACTGTTCATCATTGGTTGGGAGATTACTATTTCATGTAAATAAGAAACCTCGGAAATACAATAATATTTTGTTATAGGCAAAAGATAAAGATCAACTGCCAATGATTATAAAACTTGTTAATAGTAATATATAATATAATTAATAATGCAAATTGCGAAACCATTTTTTTTTCTCATGTTGCACCTCACATTTTTTTTTTTCCTTAAGATGCAAATGCCCTTTGAAGACTTTAACAACAAAATAACCGAAAGGAAAAGAATATGAAATAAAATAAAATAAATTTGGATGACTTTGGGTGAATGCAGACATGTTATTTAAGGTGCTTATTACATAAGCAAAGATAACGATGGTTTGGCGTATTTTCCTTTCTTTTCTTAATTACTGATCATGCACCACTCACAAAAGAAAAACTCTTCTATTTTGTAGAGAGAAACAAGTTACATCATATTTTCAATATATATTTTAAATTTTCAATTTAAAGAACTATGAATTATTTTGATGATCACAAAAAAGTTATTTGATCTAATAAAAAGTGCACAGGTCTTCCAAGTTCTAAGTAATATTAGGTTGTTTGATTAAAAAGACGAAGATAAAGGTTTTATATAGGTGTTTTAGTAGATTTAATCTTAATTGTTAGAATAGGTGATACATAATAAAAACATATATAAATAATTTCTATAAAACAAAATAAATAAATAGTTTCAATGGCTGTTATTTTCATGCTTTAAACCAGACTATCTTTCATTTTTAAACTCATAAATGGTTATAATAGCTAAAAGAGAAAAAATATACTAAATAAGTATTTGACTATTGACACTTATTATATTATAATTTAAGTATGAATTTAAATCTTATATTATTTATAATTAAAATTTAACTAAGTATATAAAAAAACGTAGAAATTCAATATTTTAAAATTTTTAATTAATATTATAATGTTTTATATAGATTTGTCACATGTCTTATTATTATTAAAATTTTCTGTTTATCTCCTTAAAAAAAGTTATATTTGAACACTTAATGTATGGATGCATGTAAACATGGATTAAAATAAAAAGTTTAGGGAAGATTAAAGGAGAATTTTTTATTGGAACTTAAACAAAATCTTGAAGTTTATCGGTGTTAAAATTTTATCTAAGTCTTAATAAACATATTCTTTTTTTTTCTCATTTTCTTAAAGGAATTCAGCCTAGTTTATTTTCTTTTATTTTTTTCCCTGTGATAGAGAATTGGCTCATTTTCCCATTTTATTACCATGCTAAAATTTGACGCAATGAAAAAGAAAAAAAAAACCTTGCTTACATTGTTTTTAACGTGAGAAATTTCATGAAAATAACAAAGATAAAGAAGATGTACATGTGGAAATGGATGAATATCTAGTTGATTTTTATAACTTTACGGAGAAAAAATGGGGTCTGAATGAAAACACAGAACATATTGTTATCCAGCATATATCAAACAACTACCAAAACTGTGCTGGAACATACTATCATGTTAATTATGTTCCAAACTATCAGAAATCTGAACACATGTTGTCTGATTCTCCTTAATCTCCGACTCTTAGTATCTTGTTTAGATTTGAATATGATGATCCTTGTTACTTGTTGGATTATTTAGTATAATGTTTAGTTGACACCTAGCAACGAACTGAGAAACTATTAAAATGGGTACCATTCGTTCTACTTTAGCTTTTCATCACTGATTGGACGCTTAAAAGGAGATGCCCACTTCCTCCATAATTAGCTCTCAGGAGCTTTAGTGGATTAAGACATGCCCAACTACTACCTATTATGCTCACTCCTTTTCGAAATATATAAAACAAACCACATGCCAAGATAAATACATACTTGGAGGATTACCCTTCGTTCCTAAAGTTGGCTTCAGTTGATCAACGGGTGGAACTACTTCTATAACTCCAAAACCCCTAAACAAGAATCTATTCATGCTTTCACTTAGCTTTTCACATGCTTCTTTCAACTTTCGAATCTTAGGATGCTGTTGTTGCATCTTAAATTCGCAAAACCAGATATTTAATGGGAAAGATCCGTAAGTGCTACCTTTGGACGTGGGAGAATTTATTTGGGTTTCACACTCTTCACTTAGCATATACACTTTAGAGGATGCATCAATGTTAATCACGTTGTAGGAGAATGATAGAAAATGGAAAGCTTGGTTCAATATTTTTTATTATACACTGCTACAAAATGCCCCTTCAATGTGAGTTTTTGCCTACAAAGAGTGAGAATGTAATCATCCTTAATTTAAAAACACACCATGATTTTGATGTATTGAAAAATCTCAACATTTAATATAATCAAATTGACTTGTTCTTGTTCTTTACATGCATGTTTTTCCCTGGTTGGTTATAGCCCATAGGACTACATGAAATACTAGAGGATTCAAGTGACTTTAATATATAACTATTTGGTATATGAAATTGTAGACAGAAAAACAAAGGTTCAAGTGGCCTATTTATATAAGCACACCCTCAAACTAGGCGTATATTGTAACTCAAAAGAGTCATCTAACACAGCCATGATCCTCCAAAAAGGGATTTGTTAGCACCTGATTGCGCAATTTCTTGTTCGTTTCAAGGGAGCAGATGCTTTAGAAAAAGATAAAAAAACCGTCGTTAGATTCAATAACAAGAGCCTAGTGAACTGTAATACAAGAAGACCCTCTTTATGCATTGTTTATGTGATACGATGTACTATATAATATAAAATAGCTTATCAGGCATTGCGTGCCACTAAAAAAATCACAACATACAAACATGGATTTCAAATTCTGTGTTTGGCTCAAAGGCACGGATCCCTTTCTGCATCATTTGCAACAAAACTTAATGTATTCCTCATAAGATATATTATATGTACATATATTGCATCAAATTAACAACAGGGTTGAAATAAAAAAGATTATTTTAGTATCAAAGTTAAGTCAAAAAACCATCTAAATTCAACCAAGAGGAATCCCTCCTATTTTTGCATCCATATGATGGGTTGTGGACTTGGGGTTGCCTTGTTATTGGCAAAAGAAATGCACTAGCATGGATATGATTAAACTTTATTATGCAAGACAAGAAGCTGCAAACAAAATAGAAAAAAAGACAAAGTTAACATGTCAAATCTAATCAACAACTCATGCTTTCCTGTATAGACCAGAAGCACAACACAATGCTATTTTATGTTTTCTTTTCCTTTATTATTTTTTGAAGATACCATCTTATGAGTTTAGTTAAATAACAAGTAGCAACTTCGAACCTTTTCCTTTCACATGTCGTTTCACTTTTCCACAAGCTTTTGACTTCAACTCCATTACGCTGAAAACAAGCTCGTTTAGCTGCTGTAATCCATTATGGTACCGAAACAATATTCTATAATGTTTGAAAGCTTTACAAACAGAAATTAGTTTAGTTTAATTGACCAACACAAGGACAAGAAGCTATGCAAAAAGTATGTACAGTTTCATTAGACAGCGTTTGGTTGTTCCTGATAGCAGGGGAACATTCTCCTTTAAACCAGACTCATAATAATTAGTCCCCTGTGGAATCTTCCAAATTCATTGGAGAATAAAACTCTGTATATTTGTTCAGTTGCTTTAAGGCAGGGAAAAGTGGCATCAAGAGAGAGGGAGAAAGAGAAAGAGAGAGAGTCATCAAATATTAAAAAAAGCAAAAATTAAAAACTATTTTTTTTTCTATATCAACAATGCCGCTCTGCTGCCTTGAGTCAATTCCTGGTTTGCTTTCAAGGGTTTGTTCTGTTTATTCACTGAAATGGGTATGCCAGATTGCTTTCTAATTCTTTCTTCTCTATCTAAAGGATTCGTGCTGTCTCGCAGTTGAACATGAATATCTACCCTTTTCTCTTTCTGTGCTGGAGTTTTTGTGTGGTATTTTGATTCTGAGGATAGTGGTGATTAGCATCAAAATTTGGGTTTCATCCACTTTCAGTGATGGGAAGTAACAACAGAGGAAAAGATGGTGAAGGCTCTTCTGGGGTTAAAAAGGATGAAGAGAACTATGAGTATGAACAAGACTTGAAATTTGTGCGGCCTGAAGCTCTCTTTCGCAATACCAACGGATTCACAGATCCGTTGGTTCAGTTGCCTCCCTTGCTCATACAACCCCAGGTCAGAGTTAGATGATCCTTTCTTAATTTCTTTTATTGAAAAAACATTACGGGGTTTGTTCTTTTTCTTTCTCTCTTTTAAAATAAAAAATATATATAGGTTAATGTTTAGTGTTGTAGTTTTGTAAAGTGTAGCCATTTGGGTTTTAGCTTTAAGAGGGGATACAGTGAAATTTAATCCAAGTAGTGAGCAATAAGCATCTGATGAAAGTGGAATGCTTCTCAGCATTCTCTTGACTGCGCTTACAGTTTAATAATGATTTGTAGAATGGTACTGCTAAAGTTGGATTTTAGTTCTTACAGAAAAGATTAGAAATTTAAGGTGGATTTACTATTTTGAATTCTACTTCTGTTTACAATTCATGTGGGAAATATTGCTGGTGTAATGGGAATTATGAGATTGAACGAAGAAATTTATTATCTGAGACTTGATACATGCATGCCATTGCAACATTAGTTCACTCCCAGGTAATATGAATATAAAAGTTTCTGCAAATACAACAAGGATTTAATGTTTTTAATCTGATGAAGAACTTGCAAGTTAAGAGTTAAGTGACATTTGAATGAAGCTATTGTGAGCATAAATATCTTGAGGGGTACAACACATCAACACAATGGACGTTTACCTTGAAACACCAAATTTAAAATGGCTATTTTCAAGGTACCTGTGGTTGGCATGCAAGGATCTGCGGCGGTAGCGCAAGCCCTGCCACAAAATGGATATGTAGAATCTGTGATTTATGAAAGGTTGAAAAGTGTGAGGATCACGTGGAATCATGCAGCCACCAATGTTGCTATTGCAGGATCATGGGACAACTGGGAGACCACGTAACCATCTACATACTTTTAAATTCCAAACAGAGTTCCTGCTTTTACTTCAATCTTATGATGTGACCAATTTTACCTTGTCCTGTCAGGGAGCCCCTGCAGAGAGTAGGTCAAAATTTTCTCCTTGTTAAAACGCTCCCAATAGGTATCTATCATTACCGTTTCATTGTAGATGGCTATTTGACACATGCTCCAGAGTTTCCATCAGCTTCTGACGATTCAGGTTATGGCTACAATATATTGGATTTGCAGGTAATTTCATGGTTTACTTTATTTTTCAGGAAATGTAGATGATCTCCTTTTTATTGCATCTTCACAACTGTTATCTTTCACTACAACCATTATCAGGATCATCAATGAATTCAGTTGACATTTATTTTGAGACCATGTTTGCTCATGCACAAGGACAATATCTATTCAATAATATACTAAATCCATTAAGTCACGTGTTCCACGATTATTTTAAAATTTGTTTTCTGGTGAGGAAACCATAGAACCATGTCTAAGTGGATGGATTTCTACATTACTGCCCACAACCTTGTTGGACAATGTGTCCTTTCCAATTTCACTAATAGTTGTTATGAATTCTGACTCAGATCTCATTATGTGGTGCAAATTGTACAGTGAGTCTCAGAATATAAATATTCAATTATTAAACTGAAATATCTCCAGCTGATTAGCTGAGTATAACTTCTTAAATAAATAATGTATAACGACTTATCGGAGTTGGGCATAGAAAAGAGTGCTAATTTTACATAATTGTTGTGCAGCCATTGTTTTGTAGACATAGTGACATACAATTAAAATGTGTTCAGACTACCTCTGCTCTATTCATTACGAAATATCATTAGATGTTCTGTTGCATGTAAGAATCCTGAGTGTGTTTCAACTTTTGAAACAAATTAACTTAAAGCTGCTAGATGATTATGTTAATAAATGGTAATCTAAAATGGTGGTCTATCCCGTATTAAAGTATAACTCTTGCTGTGGATGTTGTGAGATCATACAAACTAGAATTCATTTGCAAGTACATAGTGTCGGGTTGTAACTTCTGCTAGTTTGGGTTGATTTCATTAGTCTTCTATCCATTGCTAGAATATTTTGTCTACACATAAGAATTTATTGCTCGTTTTCAAGAGTATTGAGTGAATTATATGGTCGTCTGTTATAATCCCTTCAACTCTTGTAATTTATCTACATGTAATAAAAATATGATATATTCATTGAAGCGACATGCATTTTGAAGATTTTGATTACAGCTTTATGATTAACCATTTTCACAGGACTATATACCAGAAATAGTTGCAAACTTATCCGATTTTGAAGATCCTCCATCACCACCATCAAGTTATGATAACTCACACTTAAATGAAGAGGAGTTCAACAAGCCCCCACCAGACTTACCACCACAACTACCACTGGCAATGAGACATGAGCCTTCATCTACGAGTGGTAGTCGTCCTGTCAATAGGCCCACGCATCTGGAACTGAATCATCTATTCATACACAAAACTGAAAGTGGTCAATTTGTGGCGCTACGATCAACTTACAAGTTTCAACACAAATATATCACTGCTGAACTGTATAAGTCCCTGCGCAGGGAAAGATGATGAAGCTGTATGATTTTTGTCTTCTATTGTACTTGCCTCGTTTAAGCAGTCTTTATGAGAACATTTTGTTAAGGTCATTAATCCGATGTGCAGAGAATTGATTTGAATTAGGTAATGAAATATTGCTTTCCTTGTAAAAAAAGCTTCAGGGGATATTATTTTATTCTGGCAGTCCGCAGTCAATATATACAATACATTTTCATAGTGGATGACTAGTGTCCTGTTTTCAAGGACTAACGTTTTCAAATTGAACATGCTTACTGCACTTGCTGTGATGAAAATTCAATGATTAGTCGAGCATATAATAATGGCTGGCACATGAACTATGACTTTCCTCCTTCCTTATGTGTCGGTATACTCTTCTTTCCACCACTTTCCTTCTGATAAACGAGACTAGCCTTGTTTTCATATTGCTTAAAATTCCACAGACCATGCTACATTTCTTCAGTTTTACTCTTATCCATTTTTATCTACAAATGTATCATATTGCTCACTGTCGAAGCCTCCAAGGTCATATCCAATTTTTAAGTACAACCGTTTCACAATGCATTCTTTCGTATGATGATTGCTAATACTATAGATATGCCAAGCATATGTTCTCCTAAATAAGAAAAAACTGCAGGTCTATACTATACCAACGATCTAAACCTCTTTCCTTTTTCTTTTCCTTGTTTGATAAGCAAGAAGCAGAAAGAATTAAAAAATGTCAGACTTCAACATTCCCTTGTTAATTTTCCATGCAACAAGTGGGGTTACCAACCTTCTCATGTTAGCAGTTTCAGTGTAAGGTCGTTGAAAAAACTATTACGCGTCGATCAACAACGTGCTATTCTTGAAACAACGAGCAGCGTATCCAACAGAATAAAAAAAAAAAAACTTTTCCATCGTTGATTCTTCTCCTTTTGTTTTCAAAATAAAAATGCACAAGGGTCATCAAACTGCTACAATGAAGTAGCTTTCTCAGCCCAACTTTCATAGTGGTAGGAGTGAACTCTTGATCATGAATACGAGACTTAGCATAATGTCCTTACATGAGTGAAAAAGTAAACAAATTCTCTTCTGTAGTTTGAGAAGTAAAGTGCTTGAAATTCGTGAGAATTAACAAATAGAGTAGACAACGAAGTGTTGTCTCATCGAACGGGTACCTTAATCCAACCATTTGCAAAAGCAATGGCCAAGATTACAAAAGGAGTTGACATACCAAATATGATAATGTAAGGAAGAGGGGTCTTCATGGGGTTCTCTCCCTCCCTTTCTCCTGCTGTCTGCCAATACCTGCGCCACACAAAAACCTTTTTGTAGCAGTAATCACTATTCAAACAGACATTTACTAGAGAGGCTTTGGGAAACAAACGTGGCAGAAAATGAAGTGAAAAAACAGGGAATTGTTACTGTTGTGGTTCTTCCTCTCTGGTGATGAATTTCTTCTTGTCTCCCTTCTTAGCTTCCTCATCTCCACCACCTAATAGGATCACAGCCACATTCCCAAGTTTATCATCTCAACCTCATATAATTCACAGGATGATAATTATAATAACAATTACATAAAAGTGAAGCAAAGGGAGGTAACAGTGAGTGATAGATTGTTACCTAATTTAGCATGAACTTTAACACCAATAACATTAGTTCTTGGGGAGCATGAAACAAGAGAAAGTGGAAGTGATTTTGGCAGAAAAGAAGTTTTGAAGGAAATGGGAGAAGAGAGAGTGAGTTTGGCAGCCATGTTGATGTTTGTGTTGCAATGCAAAGTGATGAGAAATCCATCACATAGTGTTGTGGATATTGCTGTGTTGTGGACTCTACCCTTATCTCACCGACTAATCAATGACCTGGCCTCCATGCAGCCACTTCTTTATTGTAATTTACCTTTTTCTTTCTAATTACTCTTTTAGTTTGCAATAAATTGTACAACCACAAATTTTTTACAAATTAAATTTTATAACAAATAAATATTTACAAAATATAAATTATTTTGCAATTAAAAATTATAATAAGTAATTGTTTTAAACATAATTTTTAAAAGTAATTATTGATATTCAATTCAGAGATAAAGATAAAATATTGTAAAATAAAGAGGCTATTTGGATAAAGAATGACAATGCATAGATAAAGATAATAAATTAGTAATTTAGGAGCTAGAAAATTGTTGTGATTGCAAAGCAGCGATACTTTGATGTGAAGAAGAATGTTGTTTAATGATGACTAGGTAGAGTTTCGAAAAGCATGATTCTCTGCTACAGGCGATTGTTGCACAATGCAAGTCATGCTATTTCTACCCAGTTAGCTTTCTCAGAGCAGTTGCTACATCACTGCAACTCATCTCACCAACACCTTCAATTTCCAACTTTGAATTTGGAATATAATCGGTACAAAGATTCTTGTAGCGTGGAAGATGCCCATCAGCTTCATCTGCACATCTACAAATCTGGGGTTAGCAATGATGTTTTCTGGTGTAATACTCTTATCAACATCTATGTCAGAGTCGGCAACTTGGTTTCCGCACAGAAGCTGTTTGACGAAATGCCGCAAAAGAACCTCGTTTCCTGGTCTTGTTTAATTTCTGGGTATGCGCAAAATGGCATGCCTAATGAGGCATGTGTTTTATTCAAAGGGGCCATTTCAACTGGTCTCCTGCCAAACCACTATGCCATTGGTAGTGCTCTTCGAGCATGCCAAGAGATTGGTCCAAGTAAGCTGAAACTTGGGATGGAGATTCATGGCTTAATTTCCAAATCTCCTTATGCTTCGGACATGGTGTTGTCTAATGTGCTAATGTCCATGTATTCACATTGCTCGGCGTCCATTGATGATGCTCGTCGTGTTTTTGATGAAATAAAAATTAAAACTTCTGCATCCTGGAATTCAATTATTTCGGTCTATTGTCGTACGGGAGATGCAATTTCTGCTTTTAAGTTATTTTCAAGCATGCAAAGGGAAGCTACAGAATTTACCTGCAGGCCTAATGAATATACCTTCTGTAGTTTAGTAACTGCTGCATGCTCTCTGGATGACTGTGGACTGACTTTGCTAGAGCAGATGCTGGCGAGGATTGAAAAATCTAGCTTCGTACAAGATTTATATGTTGGTAGTGCATTAGTCAGTGGGTTTGCAAAGCATGGTTTAATAGATTCTGCTAAAATGATTTTTGAACAGATGGGTGACCGTAATGCAGTGACTATAAATGGGTTAATGGTCGGACTTGCGAAGCAGCACCATGGTGAAGATGCAGCTAAGATCTTCAGGGAAATGAACAATTTGGTTGAAATAAATGCATCATCTTATGCAGTTCTTTTAAGTGCTTTTAGTGAATTTTCAGATTTAAAGGAAGGGAAGAGAAAGGGTCAAGAGGTTCATGCTTATCTGATTCGAAATGCCTTGGTTGATGTCTGGATTTTAATTGGAAATGCACTTGTGAATATGTATGCAAAGTGCAACGCCATTGATAATGCTCGTTCAATTTTTCAATTCATGCCCGGTAAAGATTCTGTCTCATGGAACTCTATGATCTCTGGCCTAGACCACAATGAGCAATTTGATGAAGCAGTTGCCTGTTTCTATACAATGAGGAGAAATGGAATTGTGCCCTCAAAATTCTCTGTCATTAGTACTTTGAGTTCGTGTGCAAGTTTGGGTTGGATCATGTTAGGACGACAAATACACAGTGAAGGGATCAAATATGGGCTTGATTTGGATGTTTCAGTTTCGAATGCCCTTCTAACGTTGTATGCTGAAACTGATTATATGGACGAGTGTAAGAAAGTCTTCTTTCTAATGCCAGAGTATGATCAAGTTTCTTGGAATTCTTTTATTGGTGCACTAGCATCTTCAGACGTGTCAGTCTTAGAGGCAATAAAATATTTCCTGGAGATGATGCAAGCTGGATGGAAACTCAATAGAGTAACATTTATAAATATTTTAGCAGCAGTTTCTTCTCTCTCTCTTCTTGAACTGGGCCGTCAAATTCATGCTTTAATCTTAAAATACTCTATTGCTGATAACAATGCCATTGAGAATATGCTTCTAGCTTTTTATGGGAAGTGTGAGCAGATTGAGGACTGTGAGATTATCTTTTCTAGAATGTCAGAGCGAAGGGATGAAGTCAGTTGGAATTCAATGATTTCTGGATATATTCACAATGGCATCCTGCATAAAGCCATGGATATGGTATGGTTTATGATGCAAAGGGGCCAAAGATTGGATGGTTTCACGCTTGCCACTGTTCTTAGTGCCTGTGCTTCGGTTGCAACATTAGAGCGTGGTATGGAAGTTCATGCATGTGCAATAAGAGCTTGTTTAGAATCTGAAGTTGTTGTTGGCAGTGCACTAGTTGACATGTATGCGAAATGTGGAAAGATAGATTATGCATCGAGATTCTTTCAATTGATGCCTTTGAGGAACATATATTCTTGGAATTCAATGATTTGTGGTTATGCACGCCATGGACATGGAGAAAAAGCTCTAAAGCTTTTTACACAAATGAAACAGCACGGCCAATTGCCAGATCATGTCAGTTTTGTTGGTGTCCTATCGGCCTGTAGTCATGTAGGATTAGTTGATGAAGGATTTAAGCATCTCAAATCAATGAGTGAAGTGTATGGACTAGCTCCTCGAATAGAGCACTTCTCTTGTATGGTCGACCTCCTTGGGAGGGCAGGTAATGTTAATAAGATAGAGGAATTCATCAAAACAATGCCAATGGAGCCTAATGCCCTTATTTGGAGAACAATTTTGGTAGCATGTTGTCGTGCTAATAGCCGTAATACAGAGCTAGGTAGGAGAGCTTCCAAGATGCTTATTCAGTTAGAGCCACAGAATGCTGTTAACTATGTACTTCTTTCTAACATGCATGCCGCTGGTGGGAAGTGGGAAGATGTGGCAGAGGCTAGGTTAGCAATGAGGAATGCAGCAGCGAAGAAGGAAGCTGGGTGTAGTTGGGTTACCATGAAGGATGGAGTTCACGTATTTGTGGCTGGAGACCAAACACACCCAGAAAAAGAAAAAATCTATGAAAAACTCAAGGAGATAATGAACAAACTGAGGGGCGTGGGATATGTGCCTGAAACCAAATATGCACTGTATGATCTGGAACTCGAAAACAAAGAAGAGCTTATCAGCTATCATAGTGAGAAACTAGCGATTGCTTTTGTTCTCACTCGCCAATCTGAGCTACCAATTAGGATAATGAAGAACCTTCGGGTTTGTGGTGACTGTCACACTGCTTTCAAATACATATCAAAGATTGTTAATCGACAGATAATTTTACGAGATTCAAATAGATTTCACCATTTTGATGATGGCATATGTTCTTGTGGGGATTATTGGTGACTGATGCAAAACAATTATGGAATTTCTTTGGTGTAAGATTATTGAAATATAGGATTAGGCGTAATTTTTGAAACTCTTTTCTTAATCTTAACTTACGAAATTAATCAGTTATCCAAACTATAAAGCAGGGAAAAAGGTTTGGTCAGATGCACTGCTTTAGCGAATTGTCATGTTTTCAGCCCTGAATTCAATTGTGTTCATTTTTTTATACATTACAAATGAGTTTAAGAAACAACAGTACAAACCTACGTGGTCTGATCTCAAGTCTTTATAAAGTTTAGATTATCCATTTTAGGAATGGACTTGAGTGACAGATAAATTGATTAATAGATCTCGTATAGAAAACATTGGCCTCTAACTTCCATAATCTTGTCCAACATTATGAAGAAAATTGATTGAAAGTCGTGAAGATCAAGAGATTTATAAGTTTTCATTGAAGAAAAAATATAGGGAAAAGTAGTTACCATAGAAAGAAGTGGAAATAAACTATAACATCTAACTATAACTATAACTATAACTATAACTATAACTATATATATATGCACATATGTTATTTATTTATCTTGTAATCATTATATATGGTTATAAATTAAAGCAATATAATTAACGGGATATCCCATATTAAATTGAATTATATATTGACACACACATATATAATAGAATAATAATAATATGTTTTTATTTAATATATTTAAAATTAATATTTATATAAACATTAAGTTTAATCTATTAAAACAAATAGCATGATATAAAATATGAAAACATGTGTTTTAGCTAATTATGAATAATGAAGATTAAAATATTATGCTTTTTTTTTACTAAACACAATCTTTCGTCAATTGGATCTTATTAAAAATAAAAATTATTATTCTTAATTTATGTGAAAAATTAAAAGAAAAAAATTTAGAACAGAGAATTAAAAGGATAAAATAAAAATATGCTAACATGATTTATTATTCAAAACGTTTTACAATCACATATTATTTCCATCATTTTATTGATTCTTAATTATATGAATAAACTTTTTCAATTGTTGTTTTATCATAACAAATATTAATGAAAGGTGTTATTAATTATGGTGAATATGATTTTATTGTTTTACATTAGCTTGAATTTAAAGTATATCAAACTCTATATTAAGACTTTATACACGATGATATATAAGAAATATCCCTATATCAATTCATGTATTATTAGGATTGTTGCAATAAAGGTATCACTGATTTATCAATTCCAAAGGACATTAATACCAAAAGATACAGGTAAATCACAGACTAAACATATATTAGAAGCATAATAGGATCAATGGAAACTTGGGCCTGTGACCCACAAAACAAAAGCCCAATTACGAGTTTATAAATAGAACAACACACCTAGATTCTAGCTAACGAAACTCTGATCCCAACCGAAGACTTGAATGGTCGTGTGGGATTAACCGACAATACATATATTACATGTTAAATTCTTTGTTTGCGATTATAATGGTGTAAAAAGTAGGCTCTCTCTTACTATCGATAGCTTTGTCCATTTTTCTTTTTTGTATTTCTTTGTATACCAGCGTGGCTTGGAAAAGTTTATGGGTTTCAAAATAGGTTAAATAGAGAGCAACGTGCATTGAAGTTGAAGTTATGAATGAAGAACAACCTAGGCCCGCATTCTTCAAGTTGAATTGATTTTGGTGGAAAATTGTGTCTCTTTCTCTTTATAAAAACAATGGATGATTCTGATGGCTTGCCAATGATTTTGTTGGCTTTCTCAAAAGACTTGACTGACTCAGGTCAAGTAAACAATTGCTTCGTATTTTCTTTGCCAACGAAAAGGACCTTGTCAAACTAGTAGGCCAAGTTCAGAAGGACAACCTTCCAATGTTCAATTTCTACCTTAGACATTTCAAACATCTTTCATTTTGTTTCATTTCAACCTCTAAATCACTATTATTCTCTCTTTTATTATTGTATGTGTAATAGGTATGAGAAATGTTATTTACATAGCAAGTTACATTACAATTTTTATAATTTGTTTATAAAAAAAATTGAGAAATATTGTGTGGGAAGTTGTTGATATTTTATTAAGGACTCGACACAAGAATCATTTTTTTTTATCGGCAAACTCGACCCAAGAAGCATAAACCATACTATATTAAAACCCCTTAATTTATATGTATAACAACATTAATTGAAAGTTAAAAAAACATAATCTCATCAGTTTAACTCTAAACAACTTAAAGAAATCCCTTCGAAATAGGAAACAAAGTATATGACTCAAATAGTTTTTATAGGTGCATGTTTAATAAATCTCTTTGTTTGTTTAAATAATTGTACACTCTTGATTCTTTTGTTAACATATCTTTATTCAGTTTTGTAATAAATTAGCTTAAGTTCTCCTTTTCATTACATATCTCTTAAGAAAAACAACTTAATTTTAAAATAATCAGTCCTATAGAGAAAAAAATCAGATTGTTTGGAATATAAATATTTATTTGTTTATCAGCAAAATTTGTATTGATTCACTTTGTTTCATATATAAATTAACAAATATACTTTTAAGATAAATAGTTTTGATTTACAAATATTGTGGCTACTTACATTTAAAGTGAACTGAAATGGTATATATGAAGTTATGGTTTTACTGTTCCCAACTTTTTTACTATCTCCTAACATGGTTGGATTCATAATTTTATTTAGTTTTATATTATATTTTGAGTCTAACATTAATATTTTGATAATTATATTTTGTAATTATAAAAAGTAGAAGTCTGGGTAAAAAAATTATAACCACACTATTAGAATAAAATTTATAAAAATACAATATTAATTACTCAAAATTAATGCGGAATGAATTTCATTTAAAGTGAAATAACACTTCCAATTTTTTTTATAGGATTATTATATTATAGATATTCTTATGACAAGAGAAAATAATAGATGTTTCAGCCAGTAAATACTAAAGATGTAATTAAGGAAAAGAAAGCCATATTCAATTCTACTTGTGAAACTTTTCAGCAATAAATAAACAAGAGAAAATTGGCTGAAAAAACTGTTAGTTTAAACTTTACAGATAACCTTTTCTTTTCATAAAAGGTACACTCAAGATAAAGTTGATGATGATTAGGACTGAGTTAAAAACACTTAAAACAAAAGTGCATTCAATCAAGGATTGATGTCGAGATCTTTGAAGGATAGGACAACAGAATTTCATTTTCAACTAAAGTATACTTTATTATTTCAGTATATTAAAAAAATCTTCCCATGACCCTTGCATTTTCAGAAGAGATTACCTTCTATACAAATCAATTCGCACTCAATTCAAAACAACTATTAATTTGTAATATCTTAGAATTAAATATGAAAATAAGTTTGATATGTGTAACAGGGAAATTCCTGTTCAATTTCCTGTTTATGTTAAAAGAGTTTAGGATAATCATAATAACGCCATAAGCTTAATTGATCTCTCTAACTAAATAAATTTAAAGAAATTTTGAAAAACACTAAAAAATAATTAAACGTAATTTATTTGTATTATTAGTATATTATAATTCTACCTATAAAGTTTTGTATAACTTTTTATTCAAACAAAATTTTAACAGTATTAATTTGTGTTTCTAATATATTCAATACTGTGATTTCAAAAATATTTAAAGAATATTAATAAACACAAAAAGAAATCATTTCAAGATTAAATTAAATATTAATAAAAAATAAATTTGATAGAATAACAATTAAAAAAACGGAGTTGAAGTATGATATTTTTAAACAAATTAAATTTAACCTTCAAAATTAACTTTTATAAAATATAATACATTTTGTCATTTCACTGATATCAAACTTTATCACTTAACTTTTCTTGTATACTTTACCATCTTTGTTTTTTAATTTCCTATATTTTATTAGCATATCTTCTTATTTTCACATGTTTCCCTATTATGTTGGTACTAAAATAATATTTAAAACATTATCATAGACATAGCCATGTTCACATTAAGACTTATTTCTTGGTTAAAAGAATCTGAGATTGAACAAGATTATATTGGATACAAGTTGAATGTCTAAACCTTAGAAATGTTCATACTGGGAAAAAACATTATTAAAGTTAATTAGTAAACAACGTGTGCCTTTAATAAGATAGAGTGAACATAATTTCTTTCCTTTTAAGATTACACATTGGAACACAATACAGATAACAGAACAACCAACATTCTTAGTCCAAAAAACAGAACATACAACATAGTCTGACAGAACCACGCAGTTGAAGTAGGTTTAATTGTTACAAGCAAAAATATGTGCGGCCAAAATTACCAAAAACTTGAAAAACTATGAGAGTTAGTTAAAGTCATGAAATGTAAAGAAGAGTGACTCTGAGATTAACGACTACTTAATTAACAACAGCCACCAGAGAATTCTGATTAGCAAAAGATAAACTATCCACAGATCTTAGCTCCAAGTTATTGGAAGAGAACATTGCCTTCATCCTTTTGATAAAATCCTCACATTTTTTGTTTAACTCTTCATTGTCATCTAATTCAAACTCCTCTTCTTCAATGATAGCAAGGGCATTTTCCTCTTCTTCCCTATCTGATGATGATACCACATTTTCTTGTTCTACTACATTCACCAAAATCTTTTCTTCTTCTTCTGGGGGTTCATTATCCTCGCTAACAATTGGTTCTGCAACTGCAATGTCCGATTCCTTGGATTCTAAGGGGATACTTTTCTCTAAGAGACCAACTTCTGCATGTTCTATACTCTGATGAGTGGTTGGTGGTGAAGAGGAATAAACTAGACCAGAGTTCATGGCTATTAAAGCAAGAAGACCATTGCAGAGAAGGAACATGTAGCTCTTTTCAACCATGTAGCTGAAGAACTGCATGAGGAATGGCTTCACGAATTGAAGGAACAGAGGAAGTGCAGAGAAGAAAACACAGAACAGAGAAAAACAGAGCAGAAACTTGATTGATGTCTTCATTCTCTTGTTGGGATTGTGAGATAGTAAGTGATTATGAAGTTTAGAGTTTGGATGCTTCAAATAATCCATGCCCTGTGTTCTGATATTGATTTGATCACAAGTGGTGTGAGAGCATGGATAGTGAGTGTTGTGTTTGGTGAAAGAACACGTATATATATAGGGAATATGAATATCCTGAGAGTGTTTAAGAAGTTACGTAGAAGAAACTTATGCCAGAATCTTCTTTATAATTTACATCTTATACTCTATTAACTAACGTCTCTCTTTTTTTATTGTTTTCTTATCATACCAATCTTTGGTCTTACTTTTCTATGTCTTTCCATAACAACAACCATCAATACCATTGTCCTATTCTCTAACTTAATTTTAAATTTATTTTTTATTATGTAAATAGGGTTTCTTTGTTGGACAAACATACAATAATTAGTTTTTTAAATCTATTTTTTCTCCTTTTTTATTATAAATTTAAGGTTCTTAGTTAGAAGAATCTCTAAATACGTTTAATCCAAGATTTTCAATTAAAAGGAAAACTAAAATAAAGCTGGGTAAAACACTACCTTGTATAATATTTTTATAACAACTAAATATATTATTTTAATCGTAAAAAAACAATATCGTATACAATTATTTATATTTTATTTATGAATATCGATGTCAAGAATGTTTTCTAAAATGTCATCAAAGCACGATTAATTATTAATTTAGTATGTTAAATCTATCACCGAATATTTTTTACGTCTGCGCTTCTGTTTATTGTGGTGTAATGAGAAGAAAAGGACAAAATTATCTCATTCTGATTTTATGTAAAATTAACATTTTTATATAATAAGGGAGACTTTGTAAAACGTCCCAAAGTCAGTCAACTATTATTTTTAATTTTATCTAACATAAAAAATTAAACATGTCACATCATGTCGGATGCACATCTATTTTTCAAATATACAATCAAGCATTGAATTAATTGTTATATAGATAAATAATACATTCAAAGGTTTTTAATCAGTTTCTTCTTTTTCAATCTTTCAATCAAAAGAAGGGAGAACTAAGTAACGCGCTTTCAGGGAAATAAATTGATTTTCCACTCCAACCACGAATTGGATTCAGGAACTTTGAACTTTAATGTTAAATTGTTTAATATTATCTTAACAATTATGTAAATAAATTTTTACCTGATTAAGATGCTTGTTAATACGTGTGCGTGTGTATGTGATTGAATAGTATTAAAAAACAATGCACGATAGTTTTTATTAGTTGACAATTTATGTTTTATATTAAAACCGTATGACCATCAAACATATTTTTAATGTGTTTAATTTAATTTAAATCTTTAATTAATAAAATGATTAGAGTTATCATTGAGTTGCATGTGACAAATAATCCAAACCCAGAACATTTCATGTAATATTTGGTTTATTTAATTTACTTGCTGGATTCCGGATTTTCATTATGCAGGTTTGAAGATTTCAACACTGATAAGCGTGTAGATTTGGTGAGAAAATTCTTTGCAACTACAATGTTATAATTAAATTAATGTCTTCTAGATTCACCTTTTCAAATGCTTTTTCCTTGTAATTTTACTTTATTGACTTTGTGGCGATTCTTCATTCCTTAAAGTCCAAACATAATTATTTTTCTTTTCTATACCATCCTTTTCAAATAAATCATTATAAATAATAAAATTAGTTTTGAGTATTTGATATATTTATATAATCAAGATTTACATCTAAAACTATTAGTTGAATTTAAATAATCTAGCTTTGATTATTGATAAGTTTTAATAATAAATGTTTTACCATAATATATAAATTATTTAACATTCTCTGTCTATTTTCGTAAATATTTTAGAATTATATATATCATCACATTTTTATTTTTCACATATCCTACATCATATATATTCAAAAAAATGATAAATGTTAGAATCTTTAATATCATCTACAAATTTAACAGAGATGAAACTTGTAGAGTTAAAAAATAAATAATATATATATTATTTTTCTGTATATAAAAATTTAATATACAATACAATTAGTCAAAAATAAAAGATAGTAAGAAAATTTGCTTATCAAATATAATGACCAGATTTAATCAAATATTTACAAGATAAATAAAATCCGATAGTAATAAAAATATATAGGTATAAACTAAAGTTAATCGGAAATTTTATAACTTTTATATGATAATCAATTTTTTAAGAGCATGCTCTTCCATATTATAGTTAATTGCATTCGCTTTAACAGGAGTCTCCGACATCAATTTCATAGTGCACCCCAAATAAAGTTAAAATGTATATCAAAATCTTCAAAAAATTATATAGTTAACACTGAATTTAGTCCTAAATATCATGGATATTTACGTTATTGTTATTTAATTACATCATAATATAAATTTTATATATGAATGGAACAACTTCACAAAATCTTACATTACAATATAATTATGAACAACAATCATATACACTAAAATAAATAAAAATTTAAAATTTATTAATTTACTATTCAAATTTTATCATAAAATCATTTAAGTAAACATACTACATGAATACTAATTTTACCGTCAGAAAATTATACAAACTTTAACTTTTACTCTTATTTTTTTTAACTCACATCGAAAGCATGTTAGTATTCTAAGTAGTTTTAGAATCGCAACATACTCTCTACATATCTTTTTAATCATAATCATAAATATCTTAAATCAATACGTATAATCTTGAGTTTTGTCATTGCATTCACAAATATAACATATATTAATCCATTTTTCTTGACTAAATAATGAAAAGTAAAGTTGGAAATAGAATGTGAAATATTTGATTAATTTCACCCAACTAATTTTATGCATCAATCTTATTTCATTATCATCTATTGTCTTATATCTTATCCAATTTTAAATATTGCCTTATATCTTATCCAATTTTAAATCTTACAAATGTGTCTTTATAATCATCGTAACTTAAAATTGATATAACATCAATTTTTCAATTATATACATTAATCATTTTTACTATACTTAGTTTAAATTTTTAATATTGTATATCATCTCAAAATCAATATAATTCAATGCATGGTCTAATTTTTTTTAAAAATAGAGTTCTTCAAAATATCGTAAACAAAGGTCTAATTAAAAGGAGAAAAATAGAGTTCTTTAAAATAATGTAAATAAAGTAAAATAAAATTCTTGTTTGTATATTTTATAACTCAAATAACAAACTTTTTACTTATAACTTTTCTTCTATTTTAAAACAAATAGTAAGATTTAAAAAAAAAAAAAACCGTTTTTGAATCTAAAATTTCTAAATTATGCACTTATGCATGGTAAAACATGGCGGTTTTCATATATAAAAACAATTATGAAAACAAAAATGTTAGAGATTACGATTGACTGTAATCCACCTTTGGTTGGCCATGCATGAGTTGTCGTACTGCAATGGATAAGATCAAATCTCACGAGTTAATCTTGCATTAAAATACTCCAACCAATGAATTGTTTCGACTGGAAAAAATCTTGACCATTGGATTTGACTCAAATTAGTTTCATTTTACTAATTGTCATCTCACACTAATCTTCCCACAGTAATCCTAAATTAACCTCTCACAACTTCCCTACTAATTAGTCTAATTACACATTAATTATCAGTTACTTTTACAGAGTTAAACTTTTTATTGTTTTTACTTATTAATATAGTTATATTTTATATTTAAATAATCTTTTACATATTTATAATATTATTTTTTATAAATAAATTTAAATTTCTGTAAGTTACTCAATTTTATACTTCTAGAAAAATAAAACTGAGTACAAATGTAGTGGAAGGTAAGAAGGCTTTGTATGAATGATCTAATGCAATATTTTATATCATACGTTTAGATTAAATTCTTAGAGATGTATGTATATGCTACTAATAGGAAATTAAATGGCTTAGGGGAAAAAATGTGTGTATATATATATAATTCATAAGATAAAAAAAAAATTTAAATTTTATAAAACAAAAAGAAAAAAAATGTATAACCACCAAAATCAGAATTAATTAATTTTACAAAATTTTAAAACGTATGGAAAAAATGTTGCTCTGACGATCTGCTTGTGGTTATTAACATCATTTCAAATACTGGGGTTATAAGCTTGGGTGGTTTGGTGGGTCTACTTCACTTATTTTTATTTTTGTTTCTATTTAAATACTTTTCTAAGAATTTATTTCCTAATTCAGTATTTTTTAAAATTAAATGATCCATAAAATTATTCTCATATTTATAATATTTTTTATGAATGGAGAATATATATTTTAAATTTGTATGTCAACATTTTTTATATTAATAAAAAATTTAAAATATAATTAAAAATAAATATAATTATTATTTAATAAAAATAATTTCAAAAACATAGAAATTATAATTCTAATAAAATATGAATAGAAAATAACTATAAAAATATAAGAATAAATACTAAAAAAACACATATAAAAAATACAAAAAAATAATATCGTATCTCATTATAGCTTATAAATTAATTCATGTACAAAGGTAAGGTATTATTGTATTACATGGTTACTTATCAAAATATACCACTGTTATTTTCTCACACTTTCATGTAAAGAAGCAGGGTTACTTGATTAAGCACCAGTGGTACTGTAGATTTCAAAAATTATATAAAAACTAAAAATAAGTTTGAATGTTACACAGTGCATGTCAAACAAATTTGCTGAGTTATAATTGAACGCTGTAAATATTAATGTTAGCATATTTTAATTTTATATATTAATACTTATATAAATAGGATTTATTTATTATTTTACTCACATAATCTTTCAAAAAAAATTATCCTCTTTCATTTCTTATTTTACAAAGTTTTCTCTTAAGTTAATTTTATTTACTCTCAATCTCAATTATTTGTTTGGCTTTTTCATTCAATGGATTAAATCCATTCATTAAGCACCGCTGTGCTAATTTCATGTTTCTCTCCCTAATCCAAATTCCAAAAATTCTCCATATTTACCAGTCACACAAATTTAAAATTTTCTATATTTTTATTTTTATATAATTTTTTTATGTTTCAATCATCACCACTTAACTCCACCGTGGAACATAACACTTACGAAACGATCCAATGAAAAATAACAAGAAACAACATTTAAGCATCTCAAATTTCACTATAATGTACCAAAAAACAAGAAAGAAGAAGTTTCAACTCATAAGAAGATAAACCTCTCATATTATGAATAATATTCTGAAGGATCCTGTTGTAGAAGTTAAGGGTTAAAAAAACTTACAATGAGTATGCTGCAAGCAAAAAAAAAAAAAAAAAAAAAAACACCATTGGAATGTCACTGATAAAAGTTAAATAAAATAATTCAAATATTTGTTAGATGCTGCAAACATCGTTTTCTGATTTGAAATCACAACCAAGTGAGAAACACAGCTCAACTTCACTTTTAATTAACAAAAGTGGCAAAAAGAAAAAAAGGAAAATCAATCGCAAAGGAAGCAATTGACATCAATGCAATGGTAGATACACAAATGTCAATAGTTTCATCTATAAACATGAACGCAACAAGTAGAAAGAGAAAGAGTGGAACATGAAGGAACAAATGCTATTGATATCATCTTCAATAATATATATGGTATGAGAACTACACAATTACAATATCATCAAATGGTGTGTAAGAAACTAAATAAAATAGAGTTGAGTGAGGATGTCAGTAAAAAAAAAATGTTTATTGATGTAATGTTTTCCATATCTAGAATGTGTAATTTTTAAAAAATTATTAGTATAATGATGTTTTCTATGTTCAAAGTTTTTCATATTATTGTAATGATTTTTTAAATTATTAATTAGTTGTTACCTAAATAACTTTCTTTTTTATAAATATAGTTTCCACATTTTTTAATTTGGAAATAAGAATCATCTTATTCTTATATAATGCTACTTTAAATGAATTGTTGTGCTTATGAAGAGACGCTTAAGAATGAAATTATTGGAGATCTCACAAATTATTACTGTGAAGAACTATACATGAGGTTGATAATAAAGAGATAGATTATGTTTAGTTGTTTAATATCAACATTTTCATTGAGTATATATAGAAGAACAATTTCGCCAACGATTTCAGATGTGGAGGGTGTCTTCTTTTGCATTGTACAAGCCCTAAGCAATGATGATGAGTATTTTTAAACAATAGTTGATGCAATTGGATGAATGGGTTTTTCTCTGTTGTAAAATGTTGCTTTTGTTATTCTTAGCATATGAATCATTAGCTAATAATGTTGATAATTATGTAAAAATTAGCAAAAGTATCAGGGTAGAATGCTTGAATAAGTTTGTTCAAAGTGTTTGGAATATATTTTAGGAGTTAACTCTTGTAGAACCCAATGTTAAATCAACTAATTTTCTTTGATATATACTGGAAGCAAACAGATCGTTAATACTTGTAGAACCTAGTTCACTATCTAAGCCAATCCCCTAATTCACTTTAATACAAATTAACACAATTAACTTTTTTCTGCCCTCTCACTTTAAGAATTAACTCTTTTATGTCCCCTCAACGCTCCTTCAATAACTAAACTGTGGATTCAAAGAGATACTAAGATAAGTCGATTAAAAAAATAATATTTATGAAAATATTTAAATTAAAAAAATAATATTTATGAAGGAGGCCCACTTTAACACCTAAAAAGGATCTCGATTTAAGATGACCTTAAGATGTGTGCCAAGCCTACCAATTGGGGTTGCACGAAGTCCAGTAGAAGCACTTACTTTTTGCATCGGTTCTTGCACAATGCAACAAAATCCTATTGGAGTGCAGGGATTTTGGGTCTCGGGCTTTTGCCCACGCCTTTTACCCACCATAAAGTCATTATTGCGTGTTTAGGGTTTACCAACCAAAAACATTAAAGCTTTTCAATGAAAGAATAAAAAGATTAGTTGTTATTCTTTAATATTGTACAAATTAATCTTCGAACGTCGAATGATTTATTCATTGACATAAAAGTAATAGGAAAAAGGGCATAAAATTAACACGTAACATTTGAAAGATTTAGACTTAACGATAAACATTTAACGAAATTTATTTAATAATTAATGAAATTTTACTTGATATTTTAATAATTAAATGGGCAAAAGTATCATATAGTAGTGTAGATACTTTTTGTTTTCTTTTTTCAATCAAAATTAGAGTCTAGTTTTGCTAATTTGCATCTTATTAAACATATTGCATATTACTATGGTGAATTACCAAGATATTAAAATTGACAATGAAAACAAATTTCAGTTTTCCTTACAAAATTTAAATTCTACAATTTTAAAACATCAAACTACTATGTCAAATTTCTTAATTTTAATCTCTTCTTAAATTCTCTACCCAAAAAATATATTTTGACACAATATTTGAAATTTATCCGATAGAATAAATTACCATCACGTTCAAAGGTGATGGTAATCCTCTACACTGATGCATGCATAAAATTAGGCCTCGGGGTTTAGTTACAAGGCATTGTAACATGATATTTTAATCTTACACAAGAAATCAACCTTAAATTTAGACTTGTTTAATAGTTCATCAAACATTCAAAAAAAAGGTGCATAATTCTATAAGATACGCATTCGAGAAGATACCAATTTTAAATCGCATAAACCTCAAAAGCCATCAAGACAAGGTAAAAGTACGAAAAACCCATACAAACTTCATACAAAGTTCAAGTCTAACCGTTCATGGCAATAGAAAAAGTACATCAAAACAACAAACATCAGTTCCTGCCTGAAAATAAACAAAAGTTCATAATCCACATGACCAAAATAATTAGTCATGCTTCACTTCTTCCTTCTTCCTTCCTTCGCTTAGGTTGCTGATTGAGATCGTTGTCCTTAATTTCTTCTAGGACCGATTCACTGGTATCAGCAGGTTTTGAAGGCTCAGCAACTCCATCATCAGTTGAATCATGCACACTTCCGTCATCGTTGTCATTTGATTCTCCAGAAGTTTCTCCTTCAGGTTTCTTTGCTAACGATGCTATGATATCCACCATTCCTCGATTCACCTGTAACGAAAGAACATAAATGACAAAATAAACAAAATAAAAATTTAAATCCGGTGAATTAACAACTACAGAATACTCCAATATAAAGCACAATCACCCAAGTTCAAAATAAAGTGAACCAAATCAAATTAGGGCATAAGCACTTCGAAGTAAATCAAAACACAAAAAAGAGAAATACAAATAAGGGGTCGGATGCGTAGTTGGTGCACATGTAAAACCAAAACATCTTTTGTAGTAGTACCTGTGGATTCTGCAGAAACTCAGCAATGTCACAAGAACATGTTGGGCATTTCATAACAGTCTTCTGGGTTCGTAAAGTGCGCCCACCTGCACACGACCTTGCCCTCGTGAAACTCTGACCAGAAAAGGCACCCTCCAAACAGGCCTTGCAGAAGTTATGACCACAAGGTGTAGTAAGAGGGGAATTCAACACCTTGCGGCACAATAAGCACAGAAACTCTGAAAAAAAAAAGCCAGGCAAAAACTTATAAGGTTTTACAGGTTCGGTTAACTACATGGCTTTAAAAAACAAAAAGTGAATTGAGAGAAAGAATAAAAAGCAATAGGGTGTCGACGCATTATACCTTTCAATAGCCTTTCTCTCCTTTCTTTCTCAGTAACAGTTTTCCCTCGTTTAACTCTGACAATTGTCCCATCTCCAGATTCAGCGTCCACTAATTTCCTGCTTTCTGGGGGAGGCTTCACCCACAGCCAGCACTCCTTCTCTTCCTGGATTACATCAAAAGAACTGAGTGAGATCATTCCAAGTATATAAAACAAGGTTGAACACACAACAAAAAAAAAAAAAAACAAAAAAAACAA
>Ga0209700_102256_pt1 | contig 39416 bp, 25 predicted proteins | sample SiratroredBW_FD_187528 | JGI IMG/M metagenome (GOLD analysis project Ga0209700, IMG submission 187528) | Root nodule microbial communities of legume samples collected from California, USA - Siratro red BW (SPAdes) (version 2) | ecosystem: Host-associated > Plants > Roots > Nodule | place: USA...
AGAGGAATCGGTGTGAATGATTTTAATTTGTGCATCAATTGAGAGTAGTTACGAATATTGCATTTTATTATCAATTCCAAAATACGAATGAGGGAAAGAGATGAAGTTCAATCCCAAAGTCCTTCTAGATCTTGCAAACTCCGTTTTTTAATTGTTATTTGTTTTTAATTATTCTTTTACATTCTTGACTCAACTTATCATCAAATCTTCGTAAAACCTTTACTTACTTAGTGAGTAGTGACACTAAAGTTTAAAACAAAACTGTTCTCCGTGAAATCGACATCCTTACTTTATAAATTTATACTACTTGTGACTCGGTACACTTGCCGGATAAAAGTCTTAACAACTATCCCTGTCTTAATTCAATATCAAATTTTTTTAAAATCTATTTTATATAATTTTCTATCTATCAATAATTTTTCATCAGTTAAAAAAAATTATCAATCACATCCAACAAACACTACAAGAAAAAAGCTATTTAGAGACCAATATTTAGCTACCAAATGAAATGATTGCTAATTGTGACCAAAATAGTCATCAAATTAAATTTCTTATCATCATTTTCTTAATTCAAATAAGTACACCTTTTAATCCTCTTCACCTTTAATTCATCATTTTCTATTTCTTCAAATTCATCCTCAAATACAAACACACTGTGTATTACTATTTAAGAGTTGTACACTATAATTTTATCACTTGTATCATGCAAATTCTAGATATATAATTTAACATATTTAAAACTAGTCAAATTAAATATTTAGAAATTTTTGTAAAAACATCAAGTCCCATCAGGCATGCCAATTTATTTTTGACAAAATTTGGTAATTGAAAATTATGTTATTTCAATAAGAATAAATAAATTATTATTTGGAGTTTTTTTTCCTAACAATCTAAACATATTTTCAATTTAAAATGCATTAAAACTAATTGTACTAATTAACTTTAGATATCAAATAAAACTAATTGTACTAAACACATCAATTACATTGAAAATAGTTTTAGAATTTTTGATAGGATAAGTTTGATCTTTGAAATACACAAGCATTCCATTTGAATGACAAGGATCGAAAACAAAATGAAAGACAATCTTAAAATGAAGTCATATAGAAAGACATGAAGAGAAAGAAGTGGTATTCGAAATCAAAATGAAAAAAAAATTATAAATAATCAACATAAAGTGTAACTTTGAAGAAACTAGCAAGCAAGAGTGAGAATTAAAATAATATGAGGAATATAAAGAGCAATGGAAATAAATTACAAGAGATAGAATAGAAGCTTCAAAAAATCAATAACATTGATGACCACAAACAAACAGAAACACCTTTATCTTTATGTCATTCACAAATATGACTTTATAGAGAATGAGTACAAATTATTTGGTCACAAATATGTCATTTACAAAATAGAAATCATATACATAGACTGCTTCGAAGGAAGGAGTTATTCAGTTTTTTTCTAATAAGTGCATGACACCTATACTATATTCATGGATGAAAAGAAATGGTAATAAAATAATTATATTTATGTATTTATATAGTATTTTCATCTTTCTTCCCTAGCTCTCATTTTCTCTCGATACTCTTCATGCATATTACATTACCTTAATTATCACATTTTTCTGTTCTTTTGTCCCCTATATATATATATATTTGATTGGACGCATATACCTAATTACAAATTAACTATATATGCGATAATCATTTTTCAATTGTTATATATGAATATACTATTTGTATGAAATATCATAAATATAGAAATATTTTACATTTTATGTGGCCAATTTTGAAGATGCTCATAAGTCTCTCAAGTATATATCGTATAGGGTTACTAAATTATTGCTCATCGAAAAAGATTAAAGAGTATTATTTCTGGTTTAAATATATGAGGTTAACTAGAGTACGATTTCAATGAATTATAATATAAAAACATATATTTTATTTATAAATATAAAGAGAAGCTTAGCAAATAAATAAGGGCAAATTATTCCTACGAAGAAAGAGAATTCTTACGACATTATTTTTTCTACAACCATCTTTCTCAGGTAGCACTTAAACATGAAAGTTCTTTAATGTTTTATAGCCTAAAAAGATAAAAAGGAAAAGAAAAAGGCACATAATGATCTTTAGCCAAGACTCAGAAAGCACAAAATATTCATACTATACTAAAACGCAACTTTCTACTTTTTAAAGCATGTTATCTATAACGTCATCTATAACGTCATTATCGCCTCTTGAAATTTTATAATTTGAAGCAAAGAATTTTGATCACCATCACAAAAATTCTGATCTCTCTCTCTTACATGTGTACCTCATTTTGGTACCTTTCAGAATATAGAATTGCTAAAGGTGCTTAGGAGTATGAGAATGAGATTAGAAGAAAGATTTGAAACGAAACTTTGTCACATTATCAACCAACGTGTCGAAGTTGGCGTCATTCTATTGTTTTCTTTGGTTGAAATTGTGTGTGAAGTGTCACAATACATAACAAAGCTCACACAATGGCAATAGCCACTATTATTACATAAACGAATAGACCAACGAAGTGTACCCTACTACGTACTAAAAAGATGATAAAGCAAAAATATACATTTCATTATTCTTTAAACTATATATATAAAAGGTAAAATTATTGATATTAGGGAATATTAAATGGGATGGGAGAGGGTGGGATGGTTATGAATAAATTAAGTTTTGAATCTCGGACTTCCACGATACGTGATATTCAGCATGAAAAAAAAAAGTTGAGGTTATTTATACGTTTACGTTTCACTAAATAAAAACTAGCTTTAATAATATAAATATTTATTATTAAAACTATAATATATTATTATTAATATTTTGTGACAATATTAAATTGAGACTCTTAACTGTTATTAAAACTAAATTTTATTATGACAAAAATAATTGCTATTAGTAATTTTATGTAATAGTGATAATAATATAATATTATAAATATATAAGATAATAATTATAAATTAATAGTGATAATAATGAGAATTGTATTACTTAAATAATTTTTTCTTGTTTTATTAGGTCATAAATGAGATTAATCTTCTCTTCATTCTCTCTATGAAACTTTTCGAGAGGAAATATCCAGATTCTTAAGATGATTGGAAATCTTAATAATTTTTTTATTTTGTTGCTTGTAGAGAAGGGATTTTTCCATCATCAATATTTCAATTAAATTTGTTTTGTTTGTAAGCAATAAAGAAGATATTTCATTTCACTATTGTTGTTTATCATAGAAACCTAAATATGTACTGTTTTATGACCATGAATGGGTGTAATATCAAAAGGACCTTGTATGCCAATATGAATAATATTAAAAACATTTATAAATATAATACTTGTTGGATTGAGCGTTTACACTATATCTTGAAAATATAACTGATAGTCAGGCCACAATTATTTCTACTTGAGATTATAGCAACTCAAGCGTCATGATTCAAGTGTAACTTGACTCACCTAACCTCTGTTACGGGACAATTGATGTCATTTGCAACAATATCTCCCTCAGTGATTGGCCGGGTAGAAATAAAAATCATGACCTTGACTTTGATATCAATTATTGAATTGAGCACTTACCACTAGATTAAAAGTTATATTTAATAATCAGGGTGCAATTCTTTCTAGTTAAGAGCATGATAGCCCAAGTTTCATGATTCGATTATAACTTAGCCCACCTGATCTCCGTCACAAGACAATTGATATTACCTACAACAATATTATTGTTAGGGAAAAAGGTTTATGTTGTTTGGCAAAATGAAAAAGAATCACATATTCTTTTATCATTATATTGAATGTCAAGTAAGTTTTTCGAGATATGTTCAAGAACCTTATTTGAGGTTTGTCTAAGTCTACAATGTTAGATGTTTATGTTTCAAGTCTCACAACTGAAAAAATTATTAGTCCTTGTGTCACCTTTTGTACCAAGGTTCATGTCTTCGGATATATAATAAAGCCCACCTTAAATGTTAGCTCGACCTATCATCTTCAACATAGTCATTTCCTATATCTAATATGTCTTGTGTGAGAAAAGAATTTGACAATCTATAGAGATTATAAGCATTTGTACGAAAATGATATTAACCATAAAATTAGGTACAAAAAGAAAATTATATAGAATAAGTTGTTTTCAGAGTTACGTATTCCCAACATAATTATCAGTGACAAGTGTGTCATTAGGTAGTTTCACATGCAAAGGTTTAATCTAATAAAAACTAATGTAATGATCTCTTATGTGAGTTACATGATGAGTAATGCCAATATCAAGATTCTACCTAATATCAATGTATTTACGTTTTTTTTTTATAAAGGACCAGTTGCAATATTTATGTGGTTAAATTTATTTTTAGGAGATTAAAGAATTTTAAAAAGTTGTTGAACTTATTCAAAAGTAGGAGTTTTGTTACTTCCATTAACCTTAACTTGGTGACTTTGAGAATCATTTTCCTACATCGCATGAGAAGAAATGCTTTACATTCCTAGATGGCTGATGATATTCTTGTTCCTTAGTTTCATCCATGGTGGGCAACCATGTTTAGAATGACATTCTATAATTGTGTGATACATTGTTTTCCCGTATCTTTACCTCTGCCTTGAGTCTTCCAGGAGTAGGAGTTATTGTTGTCATCATTTTGCATTCTTCATTATTGTTGTCTAATGTTGTTAAACATATGTCCAATTGTTTCCAATTTATTGTATTTTTTGTTAAAGAATAAGAAAGAAATCTCTATTAATATTTGGTAAAGATTCCATGAGGAGATAACTTCTGACGTTCTATATAACTTACTAAGACTTTCAAAAAATACATTACATATTTTTGTTAGGAATCTAAATATGAGTTTAAGTTTTATATTGAGTAATAATGAAAAAGTTGAACAATATATATAGAAAAATGACCTATAAACTTATTGTATTAAGGTTTTAGATTGAATATGGTATCAATCCTTTTATGTGGGTGTCACTAATTTCTAATTGACATTTAAATCTTCTTAATAAATCCATGTTCTTACAAAAAAGATAAAAAGAAAAATGAAGAGAGAATATTGTTAGCAATGAATATCAAAAAACTAGATTTGATCATATTATTGTATATGTGAATATTTTATCTACAATGATATATACATGCAAAGAGGGCAAATTCTTCCTGCGCCTCCATGTTTTTCTCTTGCACCCTTATACTTTTGATTATACTTTCAAAAATACTAAAAATACTCTTCTAAAATTTTCAATTCTAAAATTCAGAATACAAACAATTTATTATATTTTAGATTGTATAATTAAGAATATAAAATTGTATTGTATTTCGGATTGTATAATTATATTATGGATCTTACAATTCGAAATATAGTTTTTGTATTTTGAATCATATCATCTTAAATACAAAAATTGTATTGTATTTTGGATTATACTGAAATATAATATAAAAATTTATTCCGAATTATATATTTAAGAATATAAAAATAATTGAAGATGATGAAGAGGGGTGTATGAGGCTTTCTTTGTTTTTTATTAAGGATAAAACGATAATTTTTCTTCCATATGGGAGTGCAGGAGGAAATCCTGGAAGTGCAAGAAGAAGCAACCTGCAAAGAGACATAGCTCATGGTCTGGAAGAGGCCCAAAATAAGGTAGCAATATCTTTTAATAACTGAAAAGTAATAATATTTCTTATAAAAGAGATTGAATTAACAACAATTTATTTCACTAGTTCGACAAAAGCAAGGATATACTTTATGTTAAGTGGAGGGCATCATACTTCATTTAATATTTTAATCCTTTTTAAAGACAAATATTCTGTATTTTGACACGTGACGTCAATATATGATCAGCTGAATATTTGTTGAAAAGTTTTTTAGAATATTATATCACACTTCAAATAAGCTTTAAGCCTCTTTTTAATTTACAACTGTGAGAATATAGAAAATAGGGAGAATATATCCACAATTTTTAACATATTTTATTCGTCCCATTCTATCCAAGTTTTTCTTTTTCTTTCTTCGATTAAACACCATTTTTTTAACCCTAAATTAGAGCCATCTCATCTTAGTAAATTTCCAAATTTGTATAAATAAAATAGAATGAATATTATGCATATATGATTTACGATTTGTATGATTTTTATATTGAAAATTCTATCTGAATTAAAAATAAGACTAAATTATAGTATATAAATACATATAAATTTTATGTTTAAAATTAATTAGGATTAAAATCCATTTTCTAACCATAGAAAAGCAATCGAAAGATTGAGGATGGAGTTAAAAAATATGGCGTTTACACTTAAAAATAATTTATATAGGTTGTACCTAAATACACGTTTTATCCTATTTTCAATAAAAGAGAACAGAAGATTTATGTGAGTATAAAGACAAAAGTATTTTTTATTTATTATGTAATGTATATTCATTTTTTATATATAACATGACAAATATATATATTTTTCTGTTTTCTTTCTTATTATATAACCTAATAAATTACATTTCGAATTATATTTGCTTTCATTTTTCTTTTATTTTCCTTCTCAAACTAATTATACACAAATATAAAATATAAGATCTTGGTTAGCATACTCAATTGAAATAGTGTGTATTCCTATGATCAATTCTTATTAATAAATAAATAAAAATTAAATATAGATAGTGTGTAGATAAATTGATTTGCAGTTACTTCAACGTAACTAATAATCTTGAATTACAATTTTAATTATACATTTATGCTAAATATTCATAAAATAGTTTTGTCAAAAGAAAAATAGTTCAAACAATGTTGTATTTAATAGATGGTGTGATACATGTAATTTGGCTAATATATTCCCTGTCCTTTGTTTGTTAAAATTAATTTCAATCACTTCTTTTAAAATATTGAAATTGATCTTTTATCTCTTAAATATTTGGTTAATTTTGCCCTTTGAAAACCAATATTTTTCTTAAATATTTAAATTATTTAACTCCTTTTTTAACTTATTCAAAACATGAAATTTATCTTAATAAATTAACCAGTTAATATTTAAATAGAAAGTAGCATAATTGCAAAATTAATGTAAAATAGATCCTACAAACTACTAGAAAACCCTAGAAAATCTCAAATAAGGTTGTACCAAAGTTATTTTGGGTACTATATTTAAGGAAATAAAATGATAGCAATCTCAATCTTATAGTTTGAATTGGAAGGAAAAGGTATAATAAAGAATACACCCTCATGATAGTGACTCCATGGTGCAACCATTGACTTTTTATGGGAAAGAGGACACCATTTTGAGGCACTAGGTTTGTTAGTGAATAGATACATGACACATATAAAGCTCAACCCTGCTTTTCTGTCAAGCAGCCACCACTAAAGGAGAGAGTACCCTCTCAAAAAGAAGCCTAAAGTTAGGCAAATCAAATAGTTTTTATTATGGTACCTTTCTTTACCATTTTCATCTCTAAATTTAATCAAAAACTTAAGTGTATTTATGGAATATATATATAGATTTTGTTCATGATAAAGTAAAATTGCTTTTTGAAATGTAAATATTGTGTAATTTGACAATTTTGGGTTTGCTATGTGCACAAGTTATGGAAAAGGTTAAACATACTTAAACTTCTAAAAAATATTTTCTTAGAATAAAATAATATTTCAAGACAAAGACTAGAGTATATTACATAAAGTGTTTTTTTTTTTTCTATCACATTTACTCACCCACTCTCTTTATTAGAATATATATTATAAGGATGTTGACTATTATGATTAACATATGTCCACTGTCTTAACAAAAAAAATCAGTAGTGTGACTAATAATTAATATAAAGGTCGTGATGATAAATTGTAATTGAATAATAATAATAATATAAATTAATTTACGTGAATAATGTATATTTATTTAAATATATTTACTTTATATATCATTATAATATAGTTATTTAGAGACCAATATTTAGCTACTAAATGAAATAGTTACTAATTGTGACCAAAATAGTCACCAAATTAAATTTTGGTTGCTAAATAACTATAAAATAGAAACAATAATTGAATTTAGTGATCAATTAAGTCAAATAATTAGTATCTAACAGAATTTAGTGACTTATGCTATTAGATACTAAATGTCTAAACAACTTTTTTCTTGTAATGTATACATACATATTATTTCGGAACATATTGTCTTTTTTTCTCCTTTCTTTACTATATTTTATTTTATTTTATTTGCATTTCTTTGTACCACATAAATGGGGTGTTTATTTATTATTTTTCATATAATTAAGAAAAATAAAACTAGGAAAAGTTGAAAGTGGTAAAATGTTATTCAAAAGTTAATTAAATGTAATCAGATTTTTAAGTAAATATATCAAGACGTGTTCCATAAGAGTAATTTAGTTAAATTACTCAAATTAAAAGCGAGTAAACCAAAACATACACTAAAAATTATGCATTGTATATTTCGATATTTTAAATCTAAATTAAATATTTGTTTTATTAAATGTGAAAATGTTATTATATTAAATGAAAATAAATTGAAAATATAAGACTCTTAAAAGTTAAGAAATTTCTTTCAAAAAATTACTAAAATCAAGAAACATATATTATATTAATATAAAACTTTTAGTTAAAAACTAAATACAGATTAGAATTGAATTACAAAAATATTTCTTATAAGCTTATCTCAAAAGTATATATCTTAAATTTGATGCAGTATATCCAAATTTAATTAAACTACAATTGAAAATAATATAGGAAAAATACATAATTATAAATGAAAATAAAATTAAATAGTCAACATAGGAGAAAACACATTACTTTAATTAAAAAAATACTTATATACTCTTATTAAAAGCAAGGACTAAATATTTTTCTTCTTTAGCAGGTAGAGCAAATTACTTCTTGAAATTATAACTGTTAATTACTCGATTACGCCAGTAAAGTTATAAAATAACTGAAAGTAATCCTTATTTTTGATAATTACTTATTAATTTAAGTTATAAAACTACCACCAGTCAATTTATTCTTTTAGACTGTGAAATCAATCCATTTGGTCACTAAAGGTTTCTCACTTTATAAGTCGTTTTGATTAATGTAAAAAAGTCACGGCTTAAACTTATCAATAAATTTCAAAGAATAAAATGATTGATATCCATAAAAAATTATAGACCAAAGTACCCATTTATTTAGAAAAAAAATGTGCGTTAGAAAAAATGGATAGAAATGTAGCTGAAACAAATTATATTATGTTTAAGATTAATTTTGTGAATTAGTCGTGTAAGCAATACGTGAATCTCATATCCACAACCTGACAAAAACCTATATGTAGTCACTAACTTTAAGTTGCTTTTTCATTCTAATAAATATGATTTTATATATTAATTTCATGCTACAGAAGAAGTACTAATTTAGTAATTCAATCAAAAAAGGGATCTAGGTAATAGAAAAGGAATGTCATTCATATTCTAATGCTTTCAACTAAGAAGGAATACTATTTTGGTTTTAAAATGAAATTAGAAAATATTTCAAGAAGTAAATTTTAAAAAGTGTAAATTTTAATTATTTTAGCATTCATTCGAAAATTTAAGAAATATATATATATATATATATATATATATATTTATATATATATATATATATATATATATATATATATATATATATATATATATAATATAGTTTAAACAAATTAACTTGACGCCACTTGTTGATATTGAGAAATGATTTTGCTCTCAAATAATAAGACAAGTTGAGGATTCAAATTCATTCAGAATATATTTAGACGATTTTATCATAATAACTCTATGAAGAAAAAACAAAAATAAAAATCATAATTTTTTCATAAGCTAAAATTAATTTATATAAAAATTAAAATAAAATTTTACAAAGTTTATACTTTTTTTTAAAGAAATTAATTTTAATATATTGAAAAGTCCAATATAATTTTTCTTTCTTTTTTATTTTCTAAATGTTCTTATTGAAAAATTGGTTGAAATATAGACAGAAAGTGAGAAAAAAAATAAAAAAGTCTAAGCTAGCAAAGCATCTGATGACCCTAAGAATGCAAAAATCTTAGCAACTTTACCAACTTTTACTACTAACCAACACTTTTCCATTATTTTAACTGTTACAAAAATCGATTTGGTGAAAGAAATAATTTTGCTGCATCCTTTAAGTACTATAGTGGATATGATGAAATCCAAGTTGTTGGGTCCCTTGTGCTTTTGTTTGGTTTTACTTTCACTGGCTTATTTAGGTTAATTTTAAAATATCTTCAATCACTTCTTTGCATAAAAAATTACTGGAATCTTACCAAACACTTCCCTACACGTTGCTAATGCCAAATGCCACACTCATATGTGTTCTTCTAAAAGCAAAATGTCTTGCACCAAGTAATTGTATGATTGAATATATTTTCCTTCATCAATCCATACATGTAGATAGAGTAAAATAATATCATTTGTCAAACTTGGTAAAACAAGTTTCAAACTTTAAAAGATGATTTTTTTTTAATAATACTGTTCTTATAAACTTTAAACAGAATAAAAAAAATATTGATACCTTATTAGTCTACTCTGCTTAATTTATGACATATTATTCATAAAAGGATCAATTTAAAGTGAATAATTTTATTAAATATTAATAATCTATGATTAAATATTAATATATTTAAAACACAAGTAAATAATTTATTTATTTTCATTACATATTAAGTTATATAAAATTTTATGATAAAAGGTTATTAGATATTATATTTTATTAAATTTAACTCGTGCACCATATATACATAGAGGGATAATTATTACGTTATATTAAGATTCATATAAAAAAAAATTATACAGGATTTAGGTGAAGAAAAGTAGATTAAAGTTTGCACAATTAAAATCACTTTTCAAAACTAGATAAATCACTGTTTCTGTTGTTATTCCTTTTTTGGTCTATTGCGTAAGCTTTTCTTCTTCCTCTTTGAGGCCTATATATGTTTGGAATCAAAAGAATCGCTTATAAACTAGTCACAACTATTTTGTAAGCACAAGATACTGCAATGTTTAATTTTTGAAGATATTTTGTGAGAGAAAAAAAATAGAGAAAAATCACATTTCTTGTAATTTATTTTCATAAAATAAGTGTTTTAATATAAAATTATATACAAAAATTTTATTAATTTTACAATTTCAAATTATATGCACAAACTCTTACCTCCAATTTAAATATTAATAAGTGAAACTTGATCTCTTTAGTCGGTGAAAGATTCTATCAGAACAGTTTTTGATGATAAAGTTGTCATCTTTGTCTTTTGAAAATAACCGTTGATCATTAATTTATTTCCTAAAATCTAATTAATTAACGACTATTTTATTTTATTTTCCAAGAACAAAATCAACCAAAATTATTTTCCAAGTCTTTGAAGAATCCACTCTAAAACTTATCTTTCAGCTAATAAATGGTCGAAATCATACGTTTGAAAATCTCGTAACACTGATTAATTTATATACATTAATATTATAATTTTAAAGTGTCACATGTAATCATATTTTTACCGATAAAAATTTATAAATAAACACAATTAGAGATTTTTGTTGAAAATAATTAAATCAGCTACATATCCTTAATATTTTATTTTTTAAAATCGAAAACAAAAACAGATCAAATGATTAATTCGAGTGAAACTAAACACGATATTCTCAAGTAAGATTTTAAATTTGATTTTGTACAAAGAACATAGGTAGAAAGAAAATAATTTTTTTTAATAAAGATTAATCATCAATAAAATAAGTGTTGCTCCATACCTCATACAGAACAAAACAAGTTTTTAAACCTTAAATTTCTAAAAGAGAAAACTATTGACAAAAGTATAAAAAAAAAACATTTTGTTGTATCTAACACTATCTCCTTATAATTAATGATTTTTTATTTAGTTTTTTAAATAAACAGAAAAAAAACACCCAAGAAGAGCAATTAGGTGAGTCTCTTTCCTAATCCTATATATTCTCACCCTTCCTTCACTCCTTTGTGTGTTCCTTCCCCACTTTATAACTCTCTACCCTTTTTCTCATGTGACTCTTCTTCTTCACCTTCATTCTCTTCACACACACATCAAAATAACCATATATTCTCAAACTTCTTTTCCCCGAAGTTTCAACCAAATCAATCTCCGATGATGCCCCCTCAGCGAGAAAACGCTGTTACACCTGACATTCCGGCCATCACCAACCGCCCGGAAAACAGCTCCGTCCACGCCGAACCATCTTCCGCCGCCGCCAATCACATTCACAACAACAATAATTCTCAGCAACACCCACAACCAAATATTTCACCACCCAGATTTTCTGTTCTTCGTCAATCCCTTCTCCCCATTACCCTCAAAGTACTCATCAATTCTTTTTTCAACGGACAGACATCTTCATTCTCTTTTTATTTTTTTAGTTTTTCATTATACCTTTCCTTCTCATCAAATATTTAACACAAATTAGAAAAAAAATAATTAAAAATACCATTTTTTTCTCTCTTAAGCTGTCAAAATGAAGGAAATATTTCTTTAAAATAACTCAAATGGAACGACAAAGGAACAATTTCTTTCTAAAAAATGAATTACTTTATTTTTCAACATAACAGTAAGCAATATATTTTCGGACAATACAAATAATTTGAATATTTTTTGTTTTCTCACAAATAGTCACATAGATGGTTATGGAAGACAAATTTGTTGACTTTAATCTAGTCAAACATACTTAGCATGATATTTGATCGGTTGAGAGTTTAACTTTTTTTTTTTTTTTTATGAATAATGTTAAACCCTTGAAATGATTGAATTAACATGTAATTAATTAATTAATTAATAACGTGTTTTGCTTAGATTTAGTTTATCTAACGTTGTAATATTTTTGCATGTAGTTTGAGGATGTTTCCTACAGCATAACTTTCGGAAGGGACAAGAATGGTTGTGTATCTTCTCAAAAACCAAAGCACACAAGGACAGTGTTGAATGGTGTGACTGGTATGGTGGGGCCAGGGGAGGTAATGGCAATGTTGGGTCCCTCAGGGAGTGGCAAAACCACTTTACTCACAGCCCTCGCCGGCCGTCTAGCCGGAAAACTCTCCGGCGCCGTAACGTACAACAACCACCCTTTCTCTAGCTCCATGAGGCGCAAAATAGGGTTTGTGTCCCAAGATGATGTGTTGTACCCTCACCTCACTGTGATCGAGACTCTAACGTACGCCGCCATGTTGAAACTTCCAAAGAGTTTGACAAAGGAAGAGAAAATGGAGCAGGCTGAAATGATCGTTAGGGAGCTAGGGTTGTCCCAGTGCCGAAACAGCCAAGTTGGTGGCGGCGCCGCCTTTTTTCGGGGGATTTCAGGTGGGGAGCGAAAGCGGTTGAACATAGGACAAGAGATGTTGGTCAACCCAAGTTTGTTGCTGCTTGATGAGCCGACATCTGGGTTGGACTCCACCACTGCCCAACGCATCGTGGCAATGCTTCATGGTCTTGCCCGAAGAGGTCGAACAGTGGTGACCACCATTCACCAACCTTCGAGCAGGTTGTTTTGGATGTTTGATAAGGTGTTGTTGCTGTCGGACGGCTACCCGATTTTCACCGGGCAAGCATCTCAGGCCATGAATTATCTTGAGTCCATTGGGTTTGTGCCCACTTTGAATTTCATCAACCCAGCTGATTTTCTACTTGACCTTGCCAATGGTAAGTGATTTCACCCAGAATTTAAGGTTTTCAAATGTTTGTTTTTGTTAAAAAAGTGACATGGGAGGAAGTTTAGAGTTTTGTTTTGTGCATGATATTCAAATGAAAGTGTTATTTTCTGTGGGCTCATTTTCATATTTAACTAATGTTGGTGCGAAAAAGGGTTGGACTTTCTTACCCATGAACCTTATTTTCAAGGTGGCAGATGCTAATAGGTCATTAATAAGACTATATCACAATCTGGTCAACTTCACAACATGTGAGTATCTCTTTTTGTAAATCTGGATCAACACATGAGAAATTTTATGTACCAAAAGGTAAAAGTAATCAATATGGTCCAACTCCCCTCACCTTATGAATTATTTGGGCTTTCACTGTCGATTTCCCCTAAAATATTGTTCCCACGTAATGAGCTCATTTTCCAACCATAAACATCACAAAAGCCTAGTAGAAGGGGTTTATTTTCTAGATACACTATTCCTATAATATTTTTTTACGATGCTCTTCTCAATTTATTTTATTTTTCATCTTTTTTTGTAATATCAATAATTTTATTTAGTATTTTTATTTATTTCTTTCTTTTCAATCATAAGTTACTTATTATTTTGTTTTATTTTATTTTATTTTGTTTTTATAGTGTAAGTGTTTATTTTTTGTCTTTATCATTTAGGAAAATGATACTTTATGTAAATGTATTCTGCAGAACTCATGGAGAGAGAGACTCATGTTTAACAATTTAAATTTAAATTTTATTTAACTAAAGGTGCTTTTAATGACATGTATTTCTTAGAACTGGTACACATTTGTTGCTCCTCATATTTTCGCACTTCTATTTTTTTTTTTTTTCTGTTCCTAAAAGTGAATCTCTTTGGTAGAGTAATTTCCTGTCTATAATATTGTGCATGCATTTTAAAGGTTTATCATTGATGATCATTTAAGCATATGTTAGTGTGAATTTAAAACGTTATTTACTCCTAACAGAGAATTTAGATGAATAATTAATTAAGCTTAATTTCTTACAATTTAAACAAGATATTTGAATGGCAAAAGTTATGATATTGGAAGCATCTTCAATCATGATTTTTGTGAGTTTGGTCATGAAGACACAAAACAAATTCAAGTAAGACATGCAATGAGCCTTTTAATTCTTTACATTCTGTGCTTTGCAGGAATAGTTGTTGATGTCAAAGAAGATGAAAATTTAGATCATCATGACGATCAAGCTTCAATCAAACAATTCCTAGTGTCATCGTATAAGAAGAATGTATATCCTCTTCTAAAACAAGAGATTCAACAAAATCACAGAGAACTAGCATTTTTTGCTTCAAGAACATTTGGAAGTAAGTGGAGTTTTATGGTAATCTTTGTATCACATTATTTTTTCTATAACAAGTGTATACCATGACTGAATGAGTAAAATCATCTTTAAATGGATGTTTGGTAGGTTCTGAGAACCAATGGACCACTAGCTGGTGGGAACAATTCATGGTTCTCCTTAAGAGAGGTTTGAAGGAGAGGAGGCATGAATCTTACTCTGGCCTAAGAATTTTCCAAGTCTTGTCTGTCTCAATTCTCTCAGGACTTCTATGGTGGCATTCTGATCCCTCACAGATACAAGACCAGGTATCTTCTCTCTTGAAACTTTCTCTAATTTTTGTAAGAATTCAAAAATAAATTAATATTAAATAGGAAAAATTTACTGTACAAATTAGAAGGTCATAACACTAATGTACAAATTAGCACAAGACCAAATCAATATTAAACCCACATGTATTTCTTTTAAACTGCAAGAAATAAATTGAATTAAAAAGGAACACTTTAGGAGTGTCCCAACCCTTATATAAATACATCTTTAGTTTAATCCGCAGATCCACTCCACATAAAAACAATTAATCGGTATGCCCTACTAGAATCAAAATATATACTCTATATACTACACATGAAATCTAGTCATGAAAAATAAAGATAATAGTAAAATACATAAGTCAATTGAGATGTAAGTTTTTTCATATCTTCTCGTAAAGATTTTCCATCCCTGACCCAAGAAGAATGGAGAGCTGCACATACGACATACTCCCATTGAGCAATATTCCTGCGTAGAACAAGTCCTTGCAAACAATCTTACTTCACATGAACCACTATCTAATTTCTCGTAAGCAATCTAGAGGATGCATGCAACAATCTGAAAAGAATCCTTGACATCTTAACCCACCAAATTTAGTCCATGACCAAGCCTGCAATTGTGTTAATGTGAACACCTGACCAGCCTAAAAAACAATCCTATTCTTCTGAGTCCAGATTTCCTTAGTTAATACCAGCCACACCCCTCTCCAAACACACTGATAGCTTTTTTGCTAAAACCATTAATATAAAAACTACAAAAATGGTTAGCAATATCATTGTGCTTGAAGTAATCCCTACCCAATTATCACATTTAATCTACAATCAATGTGCTACTTCACAGGTAATAAATAAATAATGAGTAGTTTAAACCACTGTGTATAGTAGTACTCATAACAATGTTTATATGCTCCTAACAGGTAGGTCTGCTATTCTTCTTCTCCATCTTCTGGGGTTTTTTCCCACTCTTCAATGCCATATTTGTTTTTCCTCTGGATCGACCAATGTTGATAAAAGAAAGATCATCAGGCATGTACCATTTATCCTCCTATTATGTTGCCAGAACAGTTGGGGACTTACCAATGGAGCTTGTGCTTCCTACTATCTTTGTAACAATATCTTATTGGATGGGAGGTCTCAAGCCATCCTTGGTTACATTTGTGTATACCCTCTTGATAATGCTTTTCAATGTGCTAGTTTCTCAAGGAATAGGCCTTGCACTTGGGGCCATTCTGGTTGATGTCAAACAAGCCACAACCTTAGCCTCAGTGACTATGCTGGTGTTTCTTTTAGCTGGGGGTTACTACATTCAACAAATTCCATTCTTTATATCTTGGTTGAAGTACATCTCTTTCAGTCACTATTGCTACAAACTTCTTGCAGGAGTGCAATACTCAGTAAATGAGGTCTATGAGTGTGGACCGGGCTTACATTGCAAGATTAGAGATTTTCCTGCCATAAAGTGTCTAGGGCTTGGTAATTTGTGGGAAGATGTGGTTATATTAGCTATAATGTTGATTGGATATAGAGTTGTGGCATATCTAGCTTTGAGGAAAGGGCTACACCATTGAGTTGGGAGACTTCACAGTAGGTCAAGGAATTCAATTCAAGCCTCAAGAGACTCATTTTAGATCCTTAAGATCATTTGATATGAAATGAAGTAATTAAAATTTAGTAAAGTTGTAGTTCAAATTTTTCATGTAATATCTTCTATGTAATTTCAATTGTAACAAATTTAATCTCTATTATGAATTGATATAACATGAAGTAATTTATATAATTATAGCCCATATTTATCATCAAACATCAAAGTTGTAATTTAGCTTTCAATATTACATATTTATATCCTTGCAATAACTTGATATGAATGAAATAGAGAAATTTAAATTTGTATAGATAAACATTTTTCATGTAAATTTTGTTGTTACTTTGAATCAAACATATACAAATAAAGAAATTAAGTGATATTGAGAGTTCACAAAATAAATTAAATAAAAATTAGATTGGCACTATCCTAGACCAACATTTTAAAAATTGAATCTATTGATTAAGGTATAAATTGACGAAGAACTAGTATATCAATAATTAAAAACTATTAGCGAGAACTTTTATGTCTTTTAAATAAATTTACTTTATCCATTATAGAAAGAATAAAAGAAATTTAAGGTTTTTTTTATAAACTTAATGTCAAACGTTTTACTTTATAAATAAAAAATATATGATTCCAATTTGGAAACTCTTTTTAATGAATCATTAGTTAAGAATACGAGTAAAGTAAAAATTGAATATGATCCAAACATATTCTAACTATCTACACTACAAGAAAAAAATTATTTAGAGACCAATTTTTAGCTATCAAATAAAATGGTTATTAGTTGTGACCAAAATAATCTTCAAATTAAGTTTTGGTTGTTAAATAATTACAAAATAAAAGTGAAGATTGAATTTAGTAACCAATTAACTTAAGATAATTGGTATCTAACATTAACTACCAAGGTTTTAGCCACCTATACCATTAGATTCTAAATTAGTCCATAACTACTTTTGTTTTGTAGTTATATAGTAACCAAAACCTAATTTGGAGATTATTTTGGTCACAATTAACAACCATTTTATTTAGTAGCTAAAAATTGATCTCTAAATAATTTTTTTTTTTTGTAATACTATTAAACTATCTTCATATTTTGAATGTAGTAAGAGATGGAACCTGTTAAAACTAATTATACAGCTTGAACAAAATATGTTATAACATAACATTTATTAGTACATAATATGGGGTCATCTGTAGTTTGAACCCAGACATGTGAAACAAACAGCGTTCTTTTAGGGTATATTGATTCAGAATAAATTGCAGTGCAGATTTTGCATCTGGAAAAGCTAAAATATACCAACATATCTACAGTTTTGTTTTATAATACATGTGTTTTTGATAATGGGATGGGGAGAGGTGTTACATATGCATGTGTCTTATGGCATGAAAAAACTTTTGTTTTTAGTATATGAGTACGAGCAACTCTTCCGCCTCAATATTTACAAAATTTTTTATTGTTTATAAAAAAAATATATTCTACCTATCAAATATACTTTCACAATTCTATATTTAAAACTCGAAGTCTATTTCTAAATATGTATAAAATTATTTATTGTTGATAAAAAGGAAAGATATTCTACTTATCAAATATACTTTCACAATTCTATATTTAAAACCAGAAGTCTATTGAAGAAAATATGTAAATTAGATTTTGTAAATAATAGTTCCTGATAATTACTTATGTCCAATAGCATTTTCATGTGTAGTTAGTATTACACAACATTCGAGCCATTTCTTTAGAGGAATTATTTTCCTCTCCACAACCCCATTCTATTAGGACATTCTTGGAGTTGAAAAATTATGGTTAATACCATAGTTTTTGTGAAAGTCTAAAAGATTTTCATTTTCAAACCATGATTACTTTGATAAAAAAAAATAATAAAAATTTTTCATTTTTGAACGTTTTTAAAGAATTTACAGAAGACTTTGAAAACTTATCTCATGGTTTAAGAATTTCAACACTTCATCTAGTGTAATTATCTATTATGGCAACATCATATATTTTACCACTTATAAACATAGTTCTTGTTGGTCCAAACAAATCCAATGTATTAGCTCAAAAGGTCTTTGGGTGAAAATATCATTGATAATTTTAAAAGAATTTTTCACTTGCTTGCCTTTAACACATGACTCACAAAGAAGATTGTTTTTAAATGATATTTATATGCCAGATTTAATGAACTTCTTTAATTGTTACAAGGCATGAGACCTTTTTGTGCTGACAACTAGTTTATTCCAATTTTGTAAAATATACCTTATCTATTTACGGTGAATAGTTTGGTACCATCACAATTTTGAACTACATATTGGTCTTTGTTGGAAACAACGTCACACACATTATTACATAATTGACTTATGCTAAGTATGTTGTGTTTTATACAATCTATTAAAAAAAATTTCTAAAGGTTTCTTATCTATTGGACCAACTCTAATTATCTTTTTGTGTAGTTACCTTAAAATATGACATTACATCCTTGTTTGTTTTTAAATTCTTAGAATATAGACCTTTATCTCATCATATGTCATGAGCATCCACTTCCTTGTACCAAGATGAAGTCTTCTTGCTGTCATTGAGTATATTTGTAAGAGTAATTATTTTCTTTTTAGGTAGTATTAAGTATTCTAGTTATACACCTTTGTGGTTCCCCTTTATAGGATTTTCACTTTATGGTGCAATATGATTAACTTTACTAAGAAATGCAGTATGAGTAGATGCATGCATCTTACCACGAGACTTCATTCATGCCCAACCATAGATTTATCATGGCGTCTCCTTGATTAGGCTTTGTTTAATGAAGCATTCTTATATAGTTGACCATATACGATCTTTCTATCTTAAACTATTTCGTGCATTTTTCCAATACTTCATTTTTCAAAGGCATTCATTTTCTAGTATTTTGAACTAATTAGAGTTTCAAGCCTTTGTTTCATATCCTTGTCCTCTTCACACAAAATTTTATTTTTAGTTGGAAGCCCAAGATTCTCATTTAGAATATCATCAAACTGTTTAGAAATCTTTTTCACTTTTTCAAGCTCTTTGGAAAACACTTTGGAAGATTCATATCCAATCATTGAACACAACTCTGCTTCTTCATCTTCTTTTGAGGCATCGCTAGAAGTGCTATCATTATCCTACCAAGCAATGTAGGCTCTTCTTGTTTCGTTGTTCTTCTCAGTTTTTTTGTCAAAGACTTTTTCTTTGTTTTTACCATTTGGACATTCAATTTTTATATAATCTTGCTTACCACAACCAAAGCAATTAAAATTTGAAGATTAGATTTAGGTTTTCTAAAACTATATGAAATTTTTTTTGTCTTTAATCTTTCTTTTTTCAGAAATTTGCCAAACTTTATGGTGAACATATTTAGAGTCTGAAAGTCACTGCACCCATTTGATTCTTCCTCACTTATTTTCGTCCTATGATCAACAAATTTGAGTGTTATCATTTTAATCTTCTTGTCACTACTTTCCTGCACATTCAGCCCATTCATCTCAAGCTCATGTTCCTTCAATTTGTTAAATAGAGATGTAGTTGTCATAGTGGAGAGATCCTTAGACTCTAAAACAATTGTCACCTTAGGTTGCCAACTCCTATCAAGGAATTTTATAATTTTAATATTGAACTCCTCCTTGTCAAACACATTTTCTAAACCAATCAAGTGATTTACAATGTGTGTAAATCACTTTTGTACATCTATTATATTTTCTCCTTGTTGCATCTTGAAAAATTCATATTCTTGGATTAGGACACATTTCATAGCCCTCTTCACTCCAATTGTTCCCTCGTGTGTAACTTCAAAAGCATCTCACATTTCTTTTGCAGAAATGCGTTGTAAAATTATGAAAAACTCATCAAGATTTAATGTTGAAGCAATTATAATTTTTGCCATACAATCATATTAAGCCTTCTTGCTCTCAATTTTGGACCAGTCGGACCAAGGTTTTTCCACAAATTCATTGTTCACCATGTGTTTTGAAAAAAATGGTACATTTATTATATCATCCTAGATTCCTCTTTCAGTTGAATCAATAAATATTTTCATTTGAACCTTCCAAAATTGAAAGTTAACGCCTCCAAATATAGGTGATCTATTAATAGAAGCATCTTCAACAAAAGACAACTTGGTTTTAACCATTTTTCAAAGGGCAACTTTTAGAAAAAGATTTTTGGAAAAATAGGATCAATTCTTAAGTATCTTTCACGAAGCAACTTTGACACCAATTGTTCGAATTAAAGGCTGAGCTCAAGAGAGGGATGAATTGAACTATCAAGAATTAAAAAAAAATAACATTTAAGAATGAATCTTTAATGAGAAAATGAATTTTAGAATTTGACTAAGTTCTTTTATTGTGTTAAAATTCAGACCAAGAACTAAAGAACAAACAAAAATTTTGAAAAACTAACAAGAGAGAAAAAGAAATATGCAAAACAATTCATTCTTATATAATAGCTACATCTAGTTACTTGACTACACTAGTTAAGTCTTCACTAAAATAAAATTGTAGTGAACTAATACAAGAAAATACCAAGAACCTCTCTCTTAAACCTTACAAGAGAAAAACACAACACTAGTAATAATGTTAATGAGTTGATTATGAAAATCCTATTCAAAAGAGTAATCTTACAAGATATGAAACAATATCACCTGATCCATTAGAAGTACATTAGAAAAAAGAAAATTTTAGGTGATCACACTTAACTAAGAGGATTATGTCGAAAACACCAAAAAGAAAGTTCCAAGATGTCTTTACTCAATACAAACTCTCTTAGATTTGAAAAAATATATAAAATTCAATTTTTCAAAATTCACATAAAATGTGATGAAAATGAGAGTGTTTTATAGAACATGCTATGTCAATTTTAATGGATTAAAACTATATTTTAATTTGGTGATTTCACTTATTAGTGAAAAGAATCGATTTCGTACTTTTAACTTATTAACATTTTGATTCGATAAAATAATCTATTAAAATATCTACTACAACCATATTGAACTTCAACAGAAATATTTCAATGGGTTAAACAATCTTGTCACCAAAATAAGTTCTAAAAATTCTTTTAAAATAGCTTTCTTTCAAGTAAATAAAAAATAAAACAACTTGGGAAGCAAAAAACTAAAACTGAAACATATGCACTAATACATCCAAGTTTTCAAACTTGTTTTTGTAAAGCTTTTTTTTATTGAATTCATCAAATACATTAGTAATAACTTCCTCAACTAGACTCAAACATGACCTACACATTGTATGATTCGTGTTCGTTTGCTCAACCATCTCTCTTAACTCTTCCATGGCATGAGTCAACTGTAGACTCATTGGTTGAGGTTGTAAGAAGAATGATTAAAAATGCAGAAGAAATGATGTCCTCTAACGATGTGATCATTGATGTAAAGTCAATATTAATGGTGTCCTCTAACGATGTTGATTTAGAAATGATTGATGCAAAATATTTCGCTGCTCTCTCCACTGTTGAGCAAACTTCCTTCTTGTACGAAGAAACAAATAAAGATTATGTGTTGATTAAATATGCTTCCGAAGACAAGAATGATGTTGTAGATGAAAAAATTTGGGTGTCATCAAAATTGTTTCATCATTGAAGAATGGCTATCTATATTGCATAATCTTAACTACCAGTTGGTCAAAGAATCCCTCTAGATTACTAAGTATCAGTTTTTTCCAAAAAGATCTGTATCGTTTTCCTCCAACACAACAGGTAATGGTGCCTACAAACCCCATGTCACAACCCATGGAGGATCGCAAACAATAAAGTCTAATGTCACATATCATCTATAGAAAGTATATCTGATAGAACTGGCGTATAAAGGAGTTAAGGGTTTGTATTTAAGAATGGATGATGATAATGTAAATGATGAAGAAGAGTCATCATCTTTAAGTCAATTTGGAAAAATAATTCCTCTATTATCTCAATATTCCAAAGTTCCAACTGCTCTTTTTAAAAGATCAAACATGATATTTGTATGCTTTCACTCTAAAGGTCTATCCACAAAAATGCATATGTATGGTTCATGAATCTAGTTCCGAATGAAGATATTTCCTTCGAGGTTCCTGTAAATGTTTCTGCGATGATTGTTAGGAACTGAAGCTGAAGTTAAAATGCTTTTGCCATGGATTTGCAAGACCAAACCCTGTTACATGCATCAACTCTTCGAACTTGATCTCATTATCGTACATGGAATTAAATAAATTAAATCTCCCTTTAGAAGTGTAATATAGAGGTTGACTTAGATAATCTAAACGTTGGTTTTACACAATAGAAGGAGATAAAATAATAAGAAATGAATGAAAATGAAAGAAAATGTATAAAAAGAAATATATTATTATTATTTTTTATTTCTTTACGGCCATGAACAAATAACTGACAAAAATTAATCTCCTTAAAATTTAGGAAAGCATTTATAAAAAATTGAACTACTTTATCTTAATGTCTAAGAAACAATTACTTTAATTAAAGACTTATTCATAAATTGAAATAAATCAATGTGCAGTTTAAAAACAAATTAGGAGTATATGGAGATTTGATGGTATTTGAAGAATGAAATAAAGTAAGGGCTGAAGTGAAAAGAATATAAATGCAAAAATATTAAAATCAGAATTAGAAAGCAATAAAAGAAATAAAAATTGTAAATGAAAGTGGAAAAATTGAATTAACAGAAAACAAAAATTGCAAAAGGGAATTGGAATTGAAATTGCAACTGAAAGTAAAAGTAATTCAATGCATGAACTGAAATGTAATAGCAGGAATTAAAAAGAATTACAGTAAATGTGAATTCAGAACAAAATTAAAAGCAGATTCAAAGAATAACTTTATGTTTTGTTTTTTTTAAATTTGTCCTGAGGTTCTTGTTTGTATTTTTTTTTTTTTTTTTTTTTTTTTTTTTTTTTTTTTTTTTTTTTTTTTTTTTTTTGAGTTTGATTTAGTACCTTCGTATTCTATTATGTTATGGTTCATATGATGAAATATGATTTTTGAAATTTGAAATCTTAATTTAATTAAGATGCGAAATGTGATAGTGATTTTTAACACAAGTTTTATATAAAAAAAAATTAAAAGTAACTTGAATTGAAAAATAATAAAAACAATAATCGCTAATGGAAAAACAATAAAGGAGTGAACCTCAAGCAAGGATTATGTCTCTACTTTCATTTCCATCTTGAATGTAAGAATTCAAATATAATTTTGTTACTTAAAGAAGTTAACACTACTCAACCGAATTGGATTAACTAAGAGAACAATTCTGAATCAATAACTAAAATCTATACAAATCAAGATTAAGAACCAAATCAATTATACTATTCTCTTCATTTTGATAAACTCTATTTACATCAAGTTTTTTAAAACAAATTAAGTCTCTCTTAAAATGTAGTAAAGAGGCTGAACTAGGTGGAATATTGAGAACAGGACTAATAAAATTTATAGTGTAATTTCCTGTCTTTGACAAGTTAAAATCGTGGGTTTTATAACTTCAAATATAAAGTGCAATTAATCAGGAAAGTAAAATAGCAAGTAAAGGAATAAACTAAAATTGAATTAACACTAATAGGTAATGGCAGTAAAACGATAAAATCAGTAGTTAGGATCGCAAAGCATAAATTGGGATAGAAACAGAACTGAGTAACCAAGAACAACTAGAATTTAGTAACAGATTGAAATGCAGTAAACAACATCAAATTGAATTGAAAAACAGATTGATTATCAGTATCTGTAATAACGGTACAAATTGAAAACCCAAAAAAATTGAATTGAACTGGAATGCAAAACAATTGAATTGAAACGAATATTCATTGAGCAGAATTGAAAGAGATGAATTGAATATAGAAACAGAAATAAAACTGAAATGTTAAACTGAAAACAAAAATTAGAAATAAAATGCAAAGACTAAAACTATACGAACATTCACTAAGAAAATATTTACACAGAAACATTCACTAAAATATATGAACAGTCGTCCACCACCACCGATAAGGCACACCCCCGCTGCAAACCACTCACCCACTACACCTAATGTCGTCCACCTCCACCGATCTGCATCAACAACGTTCTATCCACCCACCTCCCAAATACATTGTTACATTCATTTTATTAAGCAAGAAGTAAAATAGTAATTACAAAAGAAGTACTTTTGATATTTTAAATTTTTTAAAATACCTTGAGAAGGCTTGGAAGTGCATGAAGAAGCAGTATTCCATTGTCTGATCTTTATATAAGGTCTGAAGTGAAGAGTTAATCATGGGCCTTAAATGAACTGAATTGGGCCCGTATGAAAGTTGCATTGTGTGAAAATACAAAAGTACCTCTAAGTACACTGTTTTACGAATGCTGGGACCTTTCGGAATTTATTCCAATCAGCTCGAGTCGAAACTTAGTGATCTCATATCCAAATTAAAACTGAGTCAGGAATCCATTTCAACAAAAATCAGTTCAAACAGACATCTATAAAAAAATAAAAAAATAATAGATCAAACAGTCAACAAATATTTGTACAGAAAATTAAATACAATATTTATGCAAAATTTAATACAACTCTTATTTATACAAAAAAATCAAATCTATGCTAAAAATAAAAAGTAAAAAAGATAGAAATATTTAGGAAATCCAATAAACCTATAAATGTAAATATAAAATGAATTATCAAATTCTCCCACGGCTAGACCTTTGCACTCCCAAATAAAAGGAGAAAATCCAAGCAAAAATTTTATTGAATTTTGAGGAAACTATATATGAAAATTATGAACTCGGTAAAATGTATGAAAACTATCTGAAAGAAAAAACTCATCTGTCAAAGTTTAGAAAATTAAAGTCAAGAATGTATTCAAGCATAAAAGTATTGTAAAAGACAGCTGTGAAGGTTGGGTTGTTAGGGTTTGAAAGCTTTCAATTTTCCCCTTTTTCAATTTTGCAATAACTCTATTTTTACAACAATCCCCCACATATTGCAAAATGTTTTAAAGAATAAGAGAGAAAAATAAATAAATCTTGGGTCTCATAAGATGTAATGCATCGGAGCTGGTATAGCAAGCTATATGAACCAGTCATAGATCGATGAACTTAACACACAATGTAGTTGGTATAGCAAGCTATATGAACTAAGACACTTAGTATGTGTTAGAGGTTTATCAATCACAATACACCCCCATTGTGCCTAATAGGCCATGCGCGTGCCCGATATTCATGAGTGCTCTAGATATCTTGCCAAGATCTCATGCAAGCGGCCCCACTTGACACTCATATAGGTAATTTCATCAAGTATATGCTGCAAATCATACACCACCCATAAGGGATATGAAAATCATTAAAACTTTGTTATAAACTAAAATTCATACTCCACATGGAATTTTAACAATAAATTTTACCTTCTCATTAATGTAGTATCTAGCACCTTCACACACCATAGGAATGGACAAATTGATTTTAAATCAATTTTGGGCTAGCAGAACTAACAAGTGACTTGTTTTTACCCATATGAACCCTATTCATGGGATCTCCAATCACAAAGGTTGGGTTTTCATCAATTGTTTGTTTGCAAGTGGCTTGAGTCTCATTCCCCTCGATGTTTCTAAAATCATCTTCCTCCCTAGAGGTTTTGTTAGAGGATTGACCAAATTCCGTTATGACTTAACATAATCAATGGAAATTGTTCCCCTCTTTAGCAGCTGCTTTACCAAATTATGTATCAATTGTATATGTCTATTATTTCCATTGTAAGTTTTGTTTTTAGCTATAACTATTGGCGATTGACAATCACAATGTATTGATACATATGGGGTTGGTTTCATTCCTAACGAAATGTTTGCTAAGAAGTTTTTCAACCACTCAACTTCACTACCAGCCATTTTAAGAGCAATAAACTCTGATTCCATTGTTGATCTAGCAATAATGGTTTGTCTGACTGATTTCGATGTAACTGCACCACCACCAAGTGTAAATACATAACCACTAGTAGATTTTGTCTCATCTGAATCAGAAATCCAGTTAGCATCACTGCACCCTTCTAGCACAGCGGGAAACCACTATATTCAATTACATAATCCATTGTACCTCTTAAATATCTCATAAGTCTTGCAAGTGCATCCCAATGATCCTGACTAGGACATTGAGTATACCTGCTCAGTCTACTTACTGCATAAGTAATGTCTGGTCTAGAAAAGCTTATTAATTGCAATAAGCTCTCAATTATCTGGGCATACTGAGATTGAGAAATAGATTCTCCTTTATTTTTCATTAACTTGGAGTTAGCATCATAAGGGGTGCTTACTGATTTAAAATCATAATAGCCAAACTTCCTAAGAAGTTTCTCAGTATACTGCTCTTGAGAGAGTAATATACTATCTCCCTTCCTTATGACTTTAATCCTAGAATCACACTTGCTTCACCCATGTCTTTCATTTCAAACTTAGATTCAAGAAACAATTTTGTTTTAGAAACTATATCAATACATGTACCAAAAATAAGCATGTCATCCACATATAAACATATAATGACACATTCACCATTTTCAGATTTAGTGTACACACATTTATCAACATCATTAGTAGAAAAACCATCACATAGTAAAACATTATCAAGTTTTTCATGCCATTGTTTTGGTGCTTGTTTAAGCCTATACAAAGATTTTAAAAGTTTGCATACCTTTTCTTCTTGGCCAGGAGCTACACATTCTTCGGGTTAAGTCATATAAATTTCTTCCTCTAGTTCACCATTCAAAAAAGTTGTCTTAACATCCATTTGATGAATAACTAACCTGTGGATAGATGCTAGAGCTAGCAACACTCGAATGGAAGCAATCCTGGTAACTGGAGCAAAAGTATCAAAATAATCTATGTTAGGTTTTTGAGAAAACTCTTTTGCTACTAATCTTGCCTTATACTTTTCTATCGACCCATCAGGATGATACTTTTTCTTGAAGATCCACTTACAATCAATAGGTTTTGCTCCTTTAGGCAAATCTACTAAAATCCAAGTGTTATTTCTCTTAATAGAATCAATTTCAGTCCTAATGGCCTTGTCTCAATGCTTAGCATCAGGAGCACTAATAGCTTTTGATAAACTTAATGGTTCATTTCCAACAAGATAAGTATAAAAATCATCTCCATAGGAAGTTTCCTTTCTCTGTCTCTTACTTCTCCTCAAATTCTCACACATTGTATCACTAGCAATGTCTATATGTTGTTCAGAAGTACTAGTAACCTTTAAGGGAAAGATATGTTCAAAAAACTCAACATTTTTAGTTTCTACTATAGTATTACGTTTAATTATTTCACTATTAAGAACAAGAAATTTATAGGCAGCACTATGTTCAGCATAGCCTAAAAACAAGCAATTAGAAGTTTTAGAACCTAGTTTCCTTTTCTTAGGATCAGGTAACATCACTTTAGCTATACACTCCCACACTCTTAAATATTTGAGATTAGGTTGAAAACCTTTCCAAAACTCATAGGGTGTTTTGCCGATTTTCTTATGAGGTATTCTATTTTACAAAAAAACATGCTGTAAGAAGAGCTTCACCCCAAAGATTATCAGGAGCATTAGAACTAATAAGCATAACATTAATTATTTCTTTAAGAGTCTTATTTTTTCTCTTTGCTACTCCATTTGATTCAAGTGAATATGGTGGGGTTACTTCATGAATAATTCCTTCTTTAACACAATAATCATTAAATGAAACATATTCACCACCTCTATCTGATCTAATCCTTTTAATCTTGTTATCTAATTGATTTTCAACTTCTGTCTTATAAGAAAGAAACATATCAAAAGCTTCATCTTTATGTTTTATTAAGTACATTTTTGTATATCTTGAATAATCATCTATGAAAGTCACAAAATAATTTTTACCACCTCTAGTCATGGTTTGTTTTAAATCAACAAGATCAATATGAATTAAACCTAACAACTCAGTTTGACGTTCTACAGAATGACATACTTTCTTTGTAAATTTTGATTCTACACATACATCACATTTCCTACTTTGTTTATCATGCATATTAATTAATCCTAGTCGTTGCAATTTAATAACATACGAAGAATTTACATGTCCCAATCTAGCATGCCAAATATTATAAGAGTCAACAATATAAGCAGAAGACAAGATTCAAATTCATTAATAATTTCAGAAACATTCAGTACAAAGAGAACTTGATCACAATATTCCTTCCCCACAAACACATTATTTTTTGTCATCACAATCTTATCAAATTCGAATGACACTTTGACCCCTACCTTTCCCAATAGTGCTACGAGATCAAATTAACTCTGATTGATGGCACATGCAGCACATCACTTAAAGCCAAAGTCTTCCCAGATATGAGCTTTAGAAGAACTTTACCTTTTCTTAGGACAAAAGTAGTCCTAGAATCACCAAGATAAACTTATTCTTCTCCATCCCCTACATTGGAGTAGGAGGAAAATCCATTTCTCTTTGCACAGATATGCTTGGTAGCCCTATAGTCTACCACCCATTTGCTCACATTTGTCACAAGGTTCATTTGTGAAACGACCGCACAGATTGTATCTTCCCCTTCGGCTACATTTGCCTTAGGAGGATTGTCGTTCTTGACCCTAGGTTTGCACTGAGGTGCATGGTGACCTGGCTTTCCACAAACAAAGCAGTTTCCCTTCTTCTTGAAGGTGGGTTTGGGTCCACTGGGATGGAAAAATTAGATTTATTTTCTTGTGATCAGGTTTTTTCTCGTACCTTTTCAAAGATGGTCTGTCTTCTATCGTATTTGCTTTGGCAGATAAGGCCTTAGCTCTTGCAGAAGCACACTCCTTCCAGTTGGTGTCTTCAATGATGATGTGAGTGATGAGGTCTGGTAGTGACATCTGTTTATGCCTGTGCTTCAGCTGTTGTTTGTAGTCTGTCTAAGACTGCGGAAGTTTCTCGATCAGAAGTTTCGAAACAAATTCATCAGGAACAACAATATTCTCTGCTTTAATGTCTTCAAGTCGCTTGTGATATTCATTGATTTCAATCTTGATATCCTTGTCCTCTATCATCTCCCAGTAGTAATACTTTCTGATAACGAATCTTTGTCGGATGACATCTTCGGCAGTGTATTTGAGAATAAGAGAATCCCAAATTTCCTTTGCTTCCTTGTAAGAGCAATACACATCGAACAAATCGTTAGATAATGCATTGTGCATGGTGTGACGACATACCTTATTTGCATGAATTCAATCTTCAATTTGTTTCGCAAAAGAACTGGTGTCCAGTTTGGACGTCGTAAGTGTAGAGGCAACTTCGTACATGTCTAACAGGGTAGACACACGTTCCTGCCAGTGTCGAAAGTTTTGACCCGAGAAGACTTCAATCTTCGAAACATCCAAAAATGGCTTCACGAAGATGGTTGACGTTCTGGAAGCACTGTTTGACATCTCCGGCACAGTGTTGTTGTTTTCCACACTGTCAACCATAAGTCCTTAAGATTGTTGTAAAAGACGGCTGAAAAATTAATAAACTAAATTCCGGAGGCATGATAAAATATCATTGTCCTTAAGGACTTATCTGCGATAAATGCAGGATACAACAGGAACTTCTCAGTTAAAAACTGAGGATCTCAGAACTAGTAAGAAAGCTCTTTAGAGTAAAAGATACCCAAGATATTTAGAGAAGAAATAGAGAATGAGAAGAGAGAATATGAAAAAGAGAAGAAGATAAGATGAAGAGCTCTTGATTTTGTGTGTTTTTGGAATGAGAGATGTCCCCTATTTATAGAGGATGGGAAGTGAGAGGTTTGGGCTGTGAAGGAGTAGTGGAAGAAACGACCTCCACCATCCACGCCCAAGAGCTGCCCCCAACATTCACAAAGTGGTTCTCAACGTTCAAAAATATGCTACAACGTTCATGAATCCACGTTTGAAGCTTCTGAAACTACATCTGTTTCCTCCGCATAATGTGCAACGTTTAGAGTTTTTAGAAGAGAAGTGGTTGCTGGAGAGATTTTCGCAAATCTATAGAGATTGGGTTGTTAGAGTTCGAAAGCTTTCGATTTTCCCCTTTTTCAATTTTGCAATAACTTTATTTTTACAACTAAGTGAAGGAGAATTTCAATCAAATTAATATGTAGATGAAAATTCAGTAAAATTCTCATGACTCATTAGTGTTTGAGTTGGTATTATTCACTTCATGAATACAAGCATTGCAATAGCCTGCCTCTAATTTCTACTTAGTAAAACACATGCAAGATCAAAATGTTTTTTATTCAACTTGTAATGTAGTTAAGGTAAATGTGGAATAAAAGGATTTAAGGCTTCGAACGAAAAAGAAGGTTGGAATAATGGGAAATATATTGTGTTGCAACTGACAATGAAAAAACTTTGAAAAAAAATAGAAGAATAATCATAATAATTTATCAAGGAAAACAAATACAAAATTAGATTTAGAGTTTGAGAGTTAGTAACGTATAAAAATATATTAACATGCTACTATGTTGTTATAAAACAATACCTTTAATTAAATATACAAAATAAATGTGATTTTTTAAAATATTTTTTCTTTTTCAAAAACATAAACAAAAATAGATGTAAAAGAAAAAATAAAGAAAATAATTTAAATTTTTTTAATTTAAACCAAACAAGATAACCTTATTCTTACATATTTTCATTCACAATCAAAATTTAGAATTACGAAGTTGTAAAATTAAAAAATGTTTGTTTTCACGTTGATATTTCTAATTTTGAAAATTTAATACTTTTTAATTTACGATGATTAAAGTAGACGAAAATACATGCGATTATACTCCATATTCATGCGAATTATGTGAATCATACAATGAACGAAGATAATATAAATTATTCATTAATATTGCAATTTTTTTATGTGAATTTTATTCATGAAAAAACAAGGTTTTTAATTTAAAAAAAAAATACTAAATATATGATAATGATACAAATACCCAAAAAGTTATTCTTCAAAAAATTCATATTTATTTAAATATCAGATGATGCATATTATAATATACATATCTAAAATTTATTTAAACATATAAGTATAATATAAAATTATTATATAAAAAGATATCGTAAATAATAAGTTTAAGTATAAGACGACACATGCTAATATATAGAATTTATACTGAAAGAACCAGTGCTAAAACATTAATATTATTCTAAGAGATGGCGAATGCAATCGTACTTATATTTAAACTATTCGGTGCAAACTAAGACATGTTTCTCACTTTTCTTATTACACCTTAACATTATCAATCAAATCTATTAAAACAAAAAAGAAAAACTTGCGATAGAAAGAATGGGCCTACCGTAACAACAAAAAAGCCCGGATGACAAAAGCTAGACTTCTCCCACACACAAAAAAACGTAAATGGACCCACCGAAATTGGTATATAGAATGCAGCAAAAGGCCAATCATTGGTGTACAAATGAAAATAACAAGTGGCACCCTCGGTTCAAAATGAGGAATTTTGGGCATATGTGAAAAACAAAACAAAGCAAATGTTGTCCTATGTACCAAACTTTTAAGGCAAATGTTGAAATGGTGATTTTTTTTTTTTTTACAAAAATAGGTAAGTCGTATTATGGAGACACGACTTCTTTACTTGAAATTGTTTTACGTTGGCACGACTTTGTGAAGTCGTGCCACACTTCAGTTTATTTTTTTTTAAATTTTACGTTTGTCTAAAGTCGTGTCATGATAGCACGACTTCTTCATTTGAAGTCATGTCTTCGTGGCATAACTTACCTATTTTTTTAAATTTTTTTTACACCTTTTTAGTAAAATCGGAAAAAGGTTGCTCCTCTGTAATGTTTTTGCCAAACTTTTAACGTAAAGTTCAGGGAAAGGAAAGAGAAGCATAATCTTTTAATCTATAGCCAAACAACTATTAATTCCTCAGCAAAATCTCAAATAAATGAAAGTGCCTACATTAGACTAATATCAATGGGAAGCAAACACTTAATTTCTATGTAACATAATAGCTAGTATGTAATTTACCATAAAGATAAAATAATATTGATATATAATGTTATAAAATTTAAATACAAAAAGTCAATATTTAAAATTAGATATTAATCAATAAAAATTTGAAATTTTATTAAGATGGTAATTAAAAATAAAAATTCCGTATCTAATTTTATTATTTTACCGACCAAAAATTAATATGTGAAGTAGATTAATAATGATTACAAATTTTTTTTCTAATTATATGCAAGACTTAAAAAAAATTATTTTTAAATAAATAAATATATAATTTTTATGATTATTAGTCATTAAAAAGTTAGTCTCTATTTATATTATAAGTTTTATCAAATTAGTAATATTTTTATTTTATTTTGTGAAATAGTTTTTAACTTATACAATATAATGATTAATTATTTTTTATTTTTAAACAATTTCTTATAAGCACAAATAATAAATTAATGAAAAGCACAAAACTAAGTGTTTCAACCCTTATACATAAAACCAACTATAATAGTTTCAATATAGATATTTCTATACATTAAACATAGACTACACACATATTTTCCTACTTATACCAATGACTTTGTGATGGTTAACAACACGTTAAAAACCAAATTACATTTTGTATACTATTAAAGGTGTAGCCTCCCGGACATGTTGCCTTTATCAGAAAAAAACATATTATGGTTTGCACACTATTAAAGGTGTAGGATGTCCAAACACAAACACAACATTCCGATTTCCGATAATTATATTATTTCCTAATACATTATGCATACATTGACTAATGTAACGTAGTTCCTTCCCCACTTGTAGCAAGTAATTATTATCTTTTGCATTGAGACGTCTTCATACTTCAAATATTTCTCTACTTTTCTTATTATGTTGCATTCCTAACAATGTCCTTGTTCACCTTTATGTTATTCATATTGTTTGTTTATCTCAGTCTTTAAACTATTTGCTATAATGCGAACTCAAAAACTAGCACCTTGACTTCGAGATTGAACTATTTATCATTATCTTGTGTTCTCGACTCTTTCCATCCCTTGTAACAAGACTAAACCATACCTTCATCTAATATATTAGACTTTATAAAAATAAATTTGATCTCCTAAATTGTTTTTATCCTCACTCTCCATAAAAAAACCTCATTTCTACCTCTGAACCATGTATATGCACCATTAAATATTCAAACTTGTATCTCATCCTATTAGTCTTTACATTTTGTTGTTAACCCATTCTAAATTCAATTTAGCTTTCAACTCACCAATGTCAAATAGCTCATAGGGTTTAAGCACTTGTCAAAATATGCCATCTTTGTCTTTCTATGTCTATTCGAAATTCAGCCTAGGTTTTAAATTGAGTTAATGAAAAACTTTTGCATTGATTTATGATTTCTAAAAATTATATTATTATGTTCCATATTAATGCCACCCACACAACACTCCCAATATAGTTACTGTTTATACTTAATCCCACCAACTCAAAACCCAGGAAGTGTTCCTCAACTAAGTTATGATGCAGTGACTGGGGCCCAATCCACTTATCACGCATAGACCAAATTTTTCTAGCAACCCTACATGTTAGAAACAAGTGATTAACGGACTCTTCTTGTGAGTTAGACATAACACCTCATTTCACTAAATATCGTCCTTTTTTGGTTCGGTTATCGTATGTTACTAACATATTTTATAACACTCTCCAAGCACCTAGTTGGACTGTGGTAAAGCTTTGATTTTCCAAAGCTTACTATACACTCCATTATCCTCCCTCAGTGATTCAGTACTCAATTTCTTGCATGTAGAATTTATTGTATACTCTAACCTTTCTCCACTTATCCATACTCACTTATCCTCTTAATCTCTTTGCATTGCACACCTATTCACCAACTACATAAACTCTTCCAACTATTGTTTCTTCCACTCAAACCAGTTCTTTCTCCATGTAAACTTTCACTTCCATTGATGACCTTTCCATCCTCTAGCCTCCTCTAATCTTACCCCATTTCGATTAGAGTTAGAAAACACTCTAGGGTACATCTCTCTAAGTGACATGTCACATCCACACGTAATCCAAAAACATAATTCTTCTTTTCGAACCTAATTTCCAAGATATATTATCATCGAACTAGTTTCGTCCAAGTCCCTCCCCACATGCACTTTTTATGTCCTTCCACCATCTTGACTCATTTACACATCTTTTATGTTCGTAAATATTCCTTTGTAATCCATATTTCGAAATTAGGACATCTCTTCATAATCTCCTTTCTTCCTTTTCTAGCCTCTACTCCTATTTACCTAACAAAGTCATATTAACACACTTCAAATCCTTAATCCCTAGCCCTCCCTCATCTTTCCTTCTACACACGATTTCCTACTTTACCCAAGCCATCTTTCTTCCCTCTTGCTCCCAACCTCAAAGAAAATCTCTCTATATTTTCACAATTTATTTCCTCACACCTTGCGATGCTTAAAAACAACAAAACATACTGAAAGAACTAATTTTATTAGGCTCACCCTACAAGCTAGTGATACGTACTTTTGTTTCCACCTAGATAATCTCTTTCTAATTTTCCAATCATCCCCTACCAGAAATTTCCACCTACTAGTATCCCTAAATATGTGAATGGAACTATCATTATGTTACAATTAAGGAGAACAAAATACCTATAGAAGGATAGAGAATCCACTCCAATCCTGCCTATACTACTTTCAAGTTAACCCTCAAACCGAAAGCTAACTCAAAACACCTTAAGTTTATGAGTATAACATTTTGTGACTTAACTCTGCATACAAACATAGAATCATCAACGTATTGCAACTTACTAGCTTTGACCTCTCCCTTTCCGACCTTATGCCTTCTAAATGTCCTTTATTTTTAGCCAGTCTCACTGCCCCTAAAAGCCCTTCTACCACAATAAGAAATAGAAAAGGAGGCAAATGATCTCCTTGCCTTAATCCTCTCTTTGACTTAAATTTAGTTGTTGGACTTCCATTCTCTAAGACATACACTGATGCTGACTCAATGCAACTCCTTATCTATTCAATCCATCTTGAGCATAGACCTAACTTACCCATCATGTATTCTAGATATTCCCAATGGACAAATTCATATGCTTTCTCAAAGTTAACCTTTACTACTATACAATCCCCCTTTTTTTTTTCTCTCAACTTCACTCAAAATATCATTGGCAACCACCACATTGTCCTACTTACCCTCCTAGTCTAAATCCCTATCTTCATCTGCTTTATCCAGATCAGTTATACTTTTTAATATCCTCTCATTTCTATCATTTATCTCTCTATATATCATTTCCTGTTATAGCATAATCCTTCCACTTCCTCTTCACTATTTCCTTGAACCTTCTAGGTGTATCCCACACATCCAATCATCATTATTATACTTGAGCACAAGTGCATAGTGATCTGATACACACCTATTTAGTACATATTGTTTACCTTCTGGCCATATGTCTAACCATCTATGTTACTAAAATCCTATAAAGTCTACTCTTTGCTAGCTCACTTGCACTGTACGACATATACCTTACCCCGATCATTGGAATATCCAATAAGTTCGTCTCCTGTATGAAGATATTAAATTTTATAATTTTCTTACTCCTTCTATTTAGCTGACTCAATCCTCTCCTCTCTTCAAGTTTTCTTATTGCATTAAAGTCTCTTACTACACACCAAAACCCATTGTCATCTGCCTTCTTTTGTTTGATCAATTCCTCTCAGAGCACTAGATTTTCATTTAAGCTACATCCTGGATACACATTAGTTACTGTGATCAGTTGTTTCCTAATGCCATATACCCTTTTTAAGATAATGTATCCTTTATTACTTCTGCGTTGTCTTACTTGAAATCTACTTCCGTTCCAAATCATTAGGATTCCCCCTTCCTTATTTTCTCCCACATTATGTTTCCATTCCATGTTATTATTTTCCAAAACATCATAGCATTTTTGTGTAATAATCCTATTACTTTTAGTCTCTTGGATACAAATCATTTGTATATCTTCCTTTACCACTACCTTCTTCAGATATAACCATTTTTCTGATGCAACCAACCCTCTGATATTCATACTCATTATCTTCAATGATGTTGTTAACTATCTCCTGCATCCCTTCTTAGATTCCTATCCTTATCCTTCTGATCCATTACCTCTATCTGCCTAATGATTTTATCTTCAAACCTTATATTTGTAAATCCTATTTCTTTTCCAATATTTCGTAGTCTCACAGCTTCCACTGAACTATTTCTCAACCAGAACAACTTATTGTAATTCCAAATATAATTATCATTTAAGGAATTACTTAAGGAATGAATAACTAATATCAGCTCTTGACATTCTTGTTGGTTAACTGTAAGTAATGCTCGCAATTGATAACATTTATTTTTATTATATTTTGGAGCAAATTTTTATAATGGAATAAACACTTTCAATGTCTGGAACCTACTTATTTTTTATTTTGTTAGTGTTTTGTTAATAATTGATTATTGTAGTATGAGAATGGAAAGTTACATTAATTCCTCTTATTTTATAAAAAAAAATGAACAAAAAGTACTGGATTCAGAGGAATAAGACTCGAGTCCATAAAGAGAGAGATAAAAGGTAGTTGAGCCCAGCCCAGAAGAACTGAGCCCAGTCACACAAAACCTGAGGGTAAAAATATCTAGTCGCACCTGGCACCACTAAAGTTATGTAGGGTGCGAGATTCGAAAATGTAGTCTCTTGTATTAGGGTTAGGCATTCCACTTTGTCTGGGAGTTATATCCATTTGAGAGTTAGAAAAATGTAGTCTTGGAATGACGGCTAGGGTTTGGAGGGTTCCATTTTCTCCTCTTTGTATATCCATCTTCCTCCATTGTTCATCCTTCTTATCTTGTTGTGATTATATGTAATCATGTATACTCTCATGTAATCAATTTTTGAATTATACATATGTCTTTTCATTCAAATGTTAGTATTTTTATTCTTTGCTTAATGCATCTATGTTGATTAATGACTTGATAATTGATTCTTAGGGTATTGAGAGATATCATTTGTAATTATGATCTGAATTGAAATACCAAATGAAGGCTTGTATCTAGAAATAGAGCATGATTTGTTTGTTGTCTTAAGACCCTTGTAGCAGAAATAATTCTTTTCTATATAATCAATCAAGGAATTGACAGTTAATAGGAAATCTTAAGCTCATTCACCTAAGAAATTAGGATTTGGGTAATATTGTGGGTTGACATTGACAATGATTTGAAAAGAATGTAAATGATTTTATACATGAGAGTGATGTTTGACAAAGTTTAATCCTAACAATTACATTCTATGTTATCTCCATTCTTTTCCATATTCCATGTGCTCGTAAAAATACCAAAAATATTTTAATTATTTTTGCACAATTTAATTTTCTTGTTTATTAATTTAAATATTAGAAATAATTTGCAGTCTAATTTTGTTATCAATTACTATTATTGTCGTGTATTGTATAAGTCCCTTGGGAGATAACGATATGTATTAGAAATAATTTGTAGTCTAATTTTTTTATCAATTACTATTATTGTCGTGTATTGTACAAGTCCCTTGGGAGATAACGATATATTTAATACTTACTGCATGAGCGAGTGGTACACTTGCCGTCATAGCAAAAAATGCTAACATCCATTATCTATCATTGTAATTTCTTTGCAACTGAGCTTGGTTTCCTCATAATCAATGTCTTCCTTCTTAGTAGTATTTCTAGATTGATCTTCTTAGTTTCGAACAACTTCATAATTCCTTCACCATTCCTTTCTTAATCTGCCTCGATTACGTTAACTTGCTTAATATTTGAGTTTCCTCCAATGTCATCCTCCTTTGAATGATCTTTTCCCCATTTGTTCCCTTGTCTAAATTGCTCTCTCTCGATCCCAGTCCCAATTGATCTCTGCATTGGATTAGATTTATTATGCTTGTCCTAGCTGAATACATTATATGACAAAATAATTTTTGGTAAGAGTCTAATTTAACTAATTGGGCTATATTTTTACTAGGCAGTTGTTTCCTACACCATACAAAATTGTGACCTGCACCATATAAATTACCTTAAAGTCACTACTAGAAAATTGTTGAATAGTGACTGAAAAGTTCGATCACTATCGGTAACCGAATTTGTGATCAAAAGATTCGGTCACAAATTCCGTTACAAATTCGATCACCAATTCGGTCACTGATTTCAGTCACTGATTCGGTCACTGATTCAGTCACATGTTCGGTCACTGATTTCGATCACATATTCGATCATTGATTTCGGTCATAGATAATAATAATAATAATAATAACAATAATAATAATAATAAAATATATGTAATAATAACAATCATACTAATAATAAAATATATATAATAATAACAATAATAAGAATAATAACAATATTATTACTACTACTAGTAATAATAATAGTAATAATAATAATAATAATAAAAATAAAAATCATAATTATAATAATATCAATAATAATTGTAATAATAATAATTATTATTATTATCATTATTATTATTATAACAATAAGAATAATAATATTAATAATAAAAAATAAAATTAATAATAATAATAATTATTGTAATAATAA
>Ga0209700_102257_pt1 | contig 39414 bp, 27 predicted proteins | sample SiratroredBW_FD_187528 | JGI IMG/M metagenome (GOLD analysis project Ga0209700, IMG submission 187528) | Root nodule microbial communities of legume samples collected from California, USA - Siratro red BW (SPAdes) (version 2) | ecosystem: Host-associated > Plants > Roots > Nodule | place: USA...
ATAAGAAGGAATTTACCCTACTACCATGTAATATCATGTCTCAGCAAGTTGAATTCTTATTGGTTGTCTATGTAAAAAAGTTTTAAATTATATTAAACTTATAAAATAACACAAATAAGGAATCAACGTCACTAATTTAGACCCAATTATTGACTTAGTGGGGAATCAGTCTTTAGTATTTCCCAAGTAGAACCACAGACATTCTGATTTAAAAGACAATAATGCAAGTATCTAAAACATTTTTTAACATGTTCAAAACGCAAATAAACAACCTAAATGTACAATAATAGATCACAACTGATCGGTTGAAGTTGATACATCTAACAAGATTTTTTTCAGTTTTTCTAGTAACCATCTAATAAATATGTAAATTTGGTCCTAACAGTAAATTTGTTATTCAACACTGTTCATACAAAAAGTATCAGATTAATATATTTATCAAACGTTTGATATTAAAAACACTGAAGATATTTTGGAAGTGCTAATTTTAATAAGGTCAATTTTGAAGATATCAAAAACTTATTTAACTCATAAGTTCTGACTCTAGGGATTTGAATTTGATGATTTTTTTTAAAGTGTCAAACAGAAAATGTTTAGGCTAAATGCAGGATTAGCTACAGAATAGACAATAAGACATTAAATCAAAGTTCAGAGAATTACGTTACAACACAGGTGAATAACATCAGCAACATAAGCCAGATCCTTTGCAAACGATTTGAACCTTTATCCTTGATGGTAATTCCCCATCTGCAGCATAAATGAATCACTAGTGCCAAGCCAAATGAAATTAACCATAGAACAGCAACTGTGAAACCAGCCACACCAGTGAATCCAACTGACTAAACATACAAGAGTTTAGAACTGATTAATTCAGTCGAAGTGAACACCAGATTTTTCAGTCTATTGGGAACATGAGAAAACTAAAGAATCCTCTGAAAGAACTACATAACTGAAAAATACAAGCTCAACTTAAGATATATCATTTCACAAGTTAAATCCAAGCCATGCAAAACCAGGAAACCCAACAAAGAATGTGTGAACAACAAAACACACACAAACCACAATCAGAAGTAAAAAAAAATACAATTAATGATCTCCGTAGAAGTTACATATCGCAAAAACTCTGAATCAAAGTTGCATCATCACCTGTCTCAATTACAGTACATTGCGGAGCAGAATTGACATAGAAACTTACCTTCACGAACCCGCAATCAGGAAAAAAAACGCATAGTCTTCTCAATTTGCAATTCCTTGATTGATTTGAGGAAATGCAAAAATAGAAACAATAAATCATTGATTTGTTAGCTAAGAAGAACCAATTGAGTTTTAAATTTGAGAAAATTGAAGATAAATACAAGAAAAAACCTAATAACAAAGTGAACCTCAGATTCTAAATGTCGTAGATCAACACACAAAACTTGAGAAACTGCAGAACGTGGAAGGCACAAATAGAACAGATTGAACGTTAGATGCAGCAGAGCAAAGTAGAAGGCACAAACAGAACAGGTTGAACATTAGATGTAGCAGAGCATGGACCTGAATTGAAGATGGGCGAGATTGAGGGATGAAGGAGAAACTTTGAATATAAGTTAAAAATTAATTCAAAGTAGAAGGCTTATTTCCTTCATTAATTCCTAGGAAGGCATTGATATTAGCAACATAAAAAAAAAAAAAACATCTTCCCCCTCACCTAGCTAGTGTATGGAGGGGTTGACCCTTCTTCAACCAAAGCATTGACATGAAATTCCTTAGCCACTACAATCTTTACAGGCTCTGTGTAAACTCCTATTTAGGGCCAGTTCCTCCTTCTCAACTTTGCCTAAAATTCTAGTACTTTCTCAAGACTCAATCTAACCTTCCTCTCCGTAATCAATCTCCTATCCTCCATAGAAGTAAATTGCCTCTCACGAAGTGGAGATACGAAGCTCTTAGAATACATCTGCTCTTTTCTTTTCTGGCCCTGGAAGACATGTCTAGATTTCTTAAATAAGACAACATTCATACAATCTAACAAATATAAAATAATAAAAGATGATCACACAATTCAATCCAAAAATAACACAATTTAAAAAAAAAAGTGGAAACTGGAAAATATGAAGTTGAGTCGGGTGCATGTATCCTCCGTCGGGCTCAAATTCCATTTTTGACTTTTTGGGCAGCTAAGCTGGGCGCACAAAACATAGGTCGGACTTAGAGAATGAAATTTCAAAATTATAGTTTTAATGCTCAATAAAATCACCTAAAACAATTTGCATAACCAACACAAAGCAATATCCCACAGATACAAACCCAAACCAACTAACATTAACAACTAACAGTGCAAAATAAATTCTACTCACTATCTAAATAAAGATCATTAGAAAAACTTATCTCCTTTGAAGTAGCTTCAAAACCAAAATTTAGAAAGATCAAAGAGTTCAAATCCTAGCACACAATAACAATAAAATGCAATGTGACACTTTTAGGTTGCAAAGAAAATATTTGAGAGTGAGTTTTAGGTTAAAACAAGGTCCTTTAAAGAACCATTTTTTCTAGAACTTGGGCTAGGCTCATGTAATTGAGTCAGACCCAATTGCAACTAAAGATAAAGAGCACCTATTCCTGTTTGTCCAAGGTCCAGGGTGTTGCGTAGACATATTTCCAACTCGAGAGTACCTATCTTTAATAACGTCAGGCCCAAGTGGCTAAGTTGGGCGTGAGTGCTATTATTCCAAACAAAATTTCCTATCCTCTAAAATGCATAATGAACAAAACTAAAATTAAAAATGTACAAATTAAAAATTTAAACAATCCAAAGCAACCTAAAACAAAAAATTAACAATCCAAAACACCTCAAAACCAAAATTGTTAAAAAATAAAGCAAAATTAAAAACTAAAAATCCTGGGCAACCTACTAGAGCGCGCTTGTTTAACGTCACGAGCCTGACACGTTGCTCTATCAAGATAAAGGAACTTTGAGTTGTATCATCCCCTTGGTGACTGTCTTCACCCTTTTGGAGTATGGGTTTTCAATCTTAATCTTTCCATTTGCTCTAATCTTCTTGATCACCCAAGGATTTGCCAATTTAATTCCCCATTTTTTAAAAATGTTTTTACTCTTTGAAGTGCCAATTGTGACAAGTAATCCACGTCGCAACTCTTCATCTTTCGACTTTAGATAAACTCTTTCAATTTTGAACAAAGTTTGCAAATTGTAGCCATCCAAATCTTCATATTCTTACTTGTTGGCTTGAAACATCTCTTTCTTCCTTACCACATGATTGGCTTCAATCTTAATACATTCTTTTAGAGTTTCAAAAATATCAAAAATTTCTTCTTCATCTTGTGAACCAATCTTCATCTTTCCCTTGTCCACATCAATTACAATCTTCGTAGTCTCCATGAAAGATATTCCAAGAATTAGAGGAACCTTTTTATCTTCTTCCATCTCCATCAATACAAAATCAATTGGAAAAGTAAACTCTCCCACCCTTAGCAGCAAATCTTCCACTACTCTATGTGAAATTTTGATGGATCTATTAGCAAGTTGCAATGTCATTCTGGTAAGTCTAATTGTCAAATCGCTAATCATTTTCACCATAGACAGAGACATTAAATTAAGGCTAGCCTCCAAATCTAGGAATGCTTTACTCATAGATGATTCTCCTATTGTCACTGGAATATTAAAACTTTCAGGGTCTTCAGATTTGAAGTGCAATTTTTTTTAGATTAGTACACTGCAATTAACATCTAACTCAAGTTTTTCTTCTTCAATTAATTTTTCTTTCTCATTCAACACATCCTTCATAAACCTATCATACATAGGCATTCTCTCCTTGGCTATTGAAAAAGGCTATGTAGTTGCTTAAAAATTTCCTTAAATCTCACAAATTTCTTTTCTCTATTTGGCTTTGAAGGTATAAGAGGATAAGGAATTCTCTTATCTTTTTTCAATCTTTTTATTTTTTTCAATTGTTTCTTTTTTTCAATTTTTTCATTTTTTTCAATTTTTTATTTTTCTACCTTCTTTTCTCTCAGTTTTTCTTTTTTTCTTTCCCAATCAACTCACTCTCATCGATCACATCACTCAACTCTAACTCCTTCCCACTTCTAGTGATAATATTTACATTGCTCCTTGGGGTTCACTTGGGTGTTGGTAGAGAATGATCCACTTTGATGTTTCGCAATTTGCTTTGCTAATTGTCCTACTTGCACCTTTAAATTCTCAATGACACATCTATGTTCTTTTGATTCTAAAGGAATTGTTGCATAAATTGTTGAAAAGTTTCTTCCAATTTGTTTACCCTTTCATATAATGGTGGGAATTGTTGTTGGTGGCCTCCACTGCCTGAAGCTCCATCTTGCTTGCCTCCAAAGTTAACATTATTTTGTCTCCACTCTTGGTTGAAATTTGGAAAAGGGTGGTTGGAGAATTGTTGTCTCCCTTGATTTACATATAGTTAACTTCTGACAGAATCCATTAGCACATATTCCTTAACAAAAGTCAAATCTTATGACAGGTTCAATAAGAACATTGGTAAGTTGTATGGCCTGAATTTGTCGGGAAAATTTTGCCATCTACTGATTTAGGGTTTCAATCTGCTCGGAAGGAAGTTTGTGTTGAGCCAAAACTGCATATTGTGAATTCAATTCTAGCACTCCTTCTTCTGATGCACAGGTGTCCTCCCACGATGACCTCTCAGATCAATAGAAGCCATAGATTCAATGATAGTGATGGCTACTTCTATAGTCTTCAATAGAACTGATCCACCAAAAGAAGATTCTAGAATCATCGTGGTATGATCTTGAAGGCCATTGCAAAATGTTTGCACCAGCATCTCCACTTCAAACCCATGATTAGGTCATTTTCTCAATAGAGCCTTGAATCTCTCCGAGGCTTCGCATAATAGTTCATTAACACCTTGTACAAATGTGGCAATAGCAGATTTTGCCTCTATATTCTTGGATGGTGGAAAGAAACAAACCTTAAACTTTGTCTACACATCCTTCCAACCGGTCAAACTTTGATTAGGCTACGATTGTAACCATACCTTTGCTTTCCCTGTTAATGAGAATGGAAACAACCTCAAGAAAAGTGTCTCTTCATCTGCTCCTGTCACACCCACTGAACCACATAACTCATAAAAAGTGTACAAATTAGTATGTGGGTCTTCATGATCCAAACCAGAAAATTGATGAGAACTTATTAGTTATAGTATAGTAGACTTCATTTCAACAATTTTCTTGTTCATGGTTGGCTTCACATAATGCTTGTGAAAACTCTAGGTCTCACATAAGCAATTGAATCCCCTATAGTCCTTCTTTGGTTTTGTGTATGTGTCCAATTTGCTTCTTCCCATCTCTGCTTCCTGAAAAAGTTACAGACTTTGAGAAGATGATGATTGAACAACTTGTTGACTAGGGTTTCCTTGTCTTTTGTTATCAAACAAATTTCCTCTTAAAGTTCTTTCGATCTCTAGAACTACAAGTAGTGACTTTAAAGAAATTGTTCTCCTGGTACGGTATAGACCTTTAGATAAAAAAGAAAAGAAAACCCTAAAACCACAATTTAGTTTATAAATTAAAAATAAAATCAATTTAAATCTAAAAAATTATAAAAGAACAATTGTGATATATTGAAAAACAGATCTCCGACAACAACGCCTAAAACATGTTAGCGTACTTTTACGATGATGACAAGTACACCAGTCGCAATGTAGCAAGTAATAAAATTATTGTTCTTCCCAAAGGACTTTTGCAATATAAAACAATTTAAACAATTTTATTAAATTCAGATTTAGATAGAATTTCATAAATTTATGATAAGTGCAATGATTAAAACAATTCAAAAGAATATTTTGTACTTTTATGAAAATTAAAGGCAAAAAGAGGATTAACAATAATATGGTGAACTTGCTAGGGTTAGATCTCACCAGTCTTCACTCTCATGCATAAAAAAACTTACCTTCTTTTTTTATCAATAATCAATATCAACCCACAATATTACTAAAACTCGATTCCTTATCAGATGAATCTATAGATTATCTATTAACCGTCAATTCCTTTTTCAATTGTATAGACGAAACCTGCATTCATGCAAGGATGTTAATGACAACAAATGAATCATGCTATATTCCTAGACAAAAGCTTTCATTTGGTAAATTAATTGAGTTTAATATTCAAAGGATATTTTTTCAATACTCTTAAGAATCAATGATCGAGTTATAGATTTACACAACAAGCATAAACTTAGAATTAATATACTGATGTACTGAAAGAAAAAAATTATGATAAGACATAATATAAGCCCAAATATGATTACATGATATTTTAGAAAGGTTTTAACCTAACCCCAACAATAATTTATTTAGCTCCTCATAGGCATGAGGAACCCAAACATTACAAGAAGAATGATAGAATAAGAAGATCACTCCAAATAAACCCTAAGAATGTCTCCAAAAGTGAATTTCGTTCTCAGCTGTCGTAAAAGATATCTAACCCTAACTCGAAAGCTTGTTAAATAAAATTATAAAATTGACACTCGTGCCAAACTCAGGGCAACTATAAATAAAATTCTGTTATTGTTTTAGTTTTGTAGCCCAACCTATGCCAAGAAAATTTTCATACACTTGCTCTCAGGTTTTCCCAAGCTGGGCTCATGTCGCTGAGCTGTGCTTGGCTTTATTTGCCCACTTCTTTCTTCTTTTACCCACTTCTTTAAGACTTCAATCCTTAATGTTTTCTTGGTTAATTTCACCAAAAAAAAGCTTAAATTAATATCAAATCCTTATTTTGACTCTCAAAGTCAATTACTAACAAAAAGTAAATAAAATTGAGAATTAAAGAAGTTCTAAATATAGAAAGTATTTATTTTTGTCATGAAAAAAGGATTAATGATATAAATTAGCTCTATCAGGAACTTAGTATCATTCAAATTCAGGGGAGAATATTTGAAATGATTTTTGAATTTATTTATTTCGTATTCCTTGTAATGTTGTTTATTTTTTTTTTTTTTTTTGTTTTTTAAATAAAAATTAAATTTTAAACTATAAAAATTAGTGACTAATTGAATTTGAGAAGAAAGAGGATTGAAGCCTTGAATGAGTGAGATAAAGAAGAAAATTTTGAGCAAAAGAAGCAAAGTCCGACTCAACAAAATTGAGCTTGACATAAGAGAACTTGAGAGAAAAGCTAGAGAAATTCATCTGACACACATCACCTAGGTTCGACATAGGTTGGGCTTCAGAAATTGGATGTAAAAATTTAGAGTTTAATTAATAAACCTTTCGCTCTAGGGTTTGTATCTTAGGCTATTGAAGATTGAAATTCACTTTTAGAAGATAGTCTTAGTATTTATTATGGAGTCTTCTTTGTATTTCACATTTCTTTTGTAAGGTTTAGTATTCTTATGTCTTTGAGGAGCTAAATTTTCTATTATCAGAGTTAAGTTAAATGTTTTTGAACTCTCATGTAATCGTTTATGTTTTAAATATTTATGTATTTTCTTTCATTATATCATTATTTTAATTCTATACATAGTGCTTATTGTGTTCATTCATCACTCGATTATTGATTTTGGAAAATATCTCTTACATCTATATTTGAATTAAATTATCGAATGAAAGCTCATGTCTAAGAATAGAGCATAATTCAATTGTTACCTTAAGACCCTTATGCGAATGCAAGGTTCATTTATATAATTGATCAAGCAATTGATGATTAATAGATAATCTTAGGTTCATCTGTTGAGAAATTGGGGGTGAGTACATTTGTGAGTTGACATTGATTAATGATAGGAAAGAAAGTAAATGTTTTAGTACACGAGAGTGAAGATTGGTGAGATTTAACCCTGACAAGTTCATCATATTATTGTTAATCATTTTTTTGGCATTCAATTGTTGATAAAAATATAGATAATTCTTTTAATTACTTTTAATTTTCTGCACATAACATCAAATTATGAAATTGTTCTTAAATATGAATTTATTATAATTATATTTACTATCTTATACTACACAAATCCTTTGAGAAAAACGATAATTTTATTACTTTTTACAGTGTGATCGGTACATTTACCATTATTAGTAAACTTAGACTAATAACATAATTTGAAGAGTTTTATGGAAAGAAAATTGGCATTGCTTTCTAGTGAGAACACTAAGAAGCTTAAAGAAGAAATGAGAGAACTTTAAAAAAAAAGGAAGAAAATTTATAGTAAGAGAAAAGAAACTTGTAAGAAAAGAAAATCAAAGAAAAAGTAAAAGAGCTTATAAGAAAAATAAAGAAAATTGAATTACAAAAAAATGTTTATAGAAAACATAAAGAGGAAAGAGGAGGAGAAAATAAGATTAAAGAAAAAAGGTAGAAAGAAGAGAAAAAGAAAAAAGAGAAAAAGAAGAAAAAGAAAGAAGAGAAGAGAAAGAAGAAAGAAAAAAAGAAAAAAAAAACAAGCTTGAAAAATATAATGATAATATTCTAGGAACAGCTGGCTCCAGAAGAGGGGGTTGAATGGAGCCTGAACTCAATTTGCTATAAATAGAAACCACCAACCAAGGTAAAAATATATAATCATAGATAAAGCAGTTTTATACTGGTTCACCCTAATCTCTTGGGCTACGTCCAGTTCTCCCTTGAACAAACCGTTCAAGAGGTTCCACTATTCAGTCAATAGTTACAACGAGTACACAAACCTCTCCAGGTTACAACAAGTACACAAACCTCTCTAGGTTATCACAAGTGTACAAACCTCTCCAGGTTATACCAGTCTCAATCTTCCCCTGAGATCAAGATCACTCAAGAATTAAAGAAACACTCTCAAAAGAGAGAACAATGAAAGCTCACAAGTGTTTACTTCACAACGGTGAAGAATTAAACAATAGTTTCACACAACCCAAACTCTATATGCTCTCAATAGCAAATTTCCAATAGACACTCAGTATATTTTCTTCAATGTATTATATGATGTATTTCTCTTTTTGCTTCATATTCTTCAACTTGAAATTGCTCCTCTATATGTAGCTTTTTAGAAACTAGCCGTAGGGATGCTTGAACAGAGCAATCTTGACTTTCTGATGTATGGAGCTCAAACTAGAAATATTTCTCTAATTTTCATATTGCATTAAACTTGATTAAGTCTGTATCAGAAATAATTTAAAATAACTTAGAGAAATTATATTTGGGATACTTATCAATAATTTGAATAATTTTTATTATGAACAGATTTGAACGTTAAAGCACATTATGATATAAAATCAATTAATCACATCTAAATACTCCATAATAATTTGAATAATTTCCATTATGAACAAATTTGAACATTAAATCACAATATGATACAAAATCAATTAATCACATCTAAATAATTTATAATAATTTGGATAATTTCCATTATAAACAAATTTGAACGTTAAAGTACATCATGCTATAAAATCAATTTAAACCAAATCAATATCATAAAAGTAAATAATAGAAAACTTATCTCTTCATGGATCATGTGTTTGTTGCTTTAATAATAATAATGTTAACTGAACAATGTATATAAGTCATCAAATATAAATGTATACTTGAGTTTTGTTATCATCAAAATTTTATCAAATGATTGGATCATTTAAAGGGACTTTAGACCGTCTAATGTTCAACAATCTCCCCCTTTTTGATGATGAAAAAACTACAAGCCTTAAGAACAAATAATTTCAATAATATCAAGAGATTAAACAACGGAAGATTTTTATTTGATGAAAAACATGCACAATGCACAACGGCATAAACATAGAATTGTAAAACAAATCCAATACTGCTCAATATTATTTGCAAAAATAGATTTGATCATTTTTCTTAATTATTTGCCATACATTGGACTTAATTTAAAAAAAAATCATCACTGTTGCAGGGAGATGTTGAAAAAGATTCTAAGTGGTTATGTGTTAGGGATAGACTTGGATGACTTCAAACTCTAGCTCACTAACCTTGATCTTCAACACATAAATCCTATGGTTCTTGTACATACTCATCTCAACAAGTGTTGGAATGATCTTCACTTAAATTTGGGTATGGTTAAATCATTAACAGGTGAGGGAACAAAATTCTTTCTTATTTTGGGGAGCTCATCTTATGTGAATTTCTAGCTTGAATAACAGAACAACTTGGATGAGAAAGACAAACCAATTGAGATTTTCTAGGTGTGTAAATTGGTAAAGAGAAATTACAGCTCAGACTCTTAAAATTAAAAAATGCACGACATGAATTAATTAAGAAAAGAGAACAAATTTTCACCATACTTTGAATCATATTTTTTTTAAATATAATTTTATAAATGCATCAAGAAAATATGATTTAAAAGAATTATGCAATAAAAGTAACAAATATAGATACAAATGAAAATATTTGATGCAATGAGTTTAAGCCAATTGATATTTTCCATCATTCAATTGAGATCATACCCCAAAGTTCTCTTAAATATTTAAAATGTTCTTCAACAAGGGGTTTTATAAAAATATTTGCTAATTGTTCATCAATTGAGACAAATTGCAAATCAATGGTACCCTTTTAAACACGATCTCTTATAAAATGATGTTTAATTTCAATGTGCTAAAAACACACATGTTTTATAAATAAAATAAAACAAATTTGAAGAAACAAAAATAATGCAAATCAAATATAAAACTATGCAAAAAACATGACACCTTACATATCATCAAATACATGTAAATTTTATTATACCATCTAATGTGTAAAATATATAGAGTAACAAATGCAAGTAAAAAGAAATACTTATCTTGTAGACGGGACAAACCTTCTAATCTTAGATGAATCTTTGTTAGTAAAATATAAATGTCTCATCCTTATTTGACCATTCCAACAAATCTTGTTCATCTTTTTCTCTTGTCGCTCTGTCTCTTGGCTCTCAATTATGGGAATGTGGAATTTCTTACCTTTATGAATAGTGGGCATCCACTTTCCCGATTCCAATATTTGAGTCTTCTTGTTTGGATTTAATATATTTGTAAGAGGAATAATTTTCTCTTTTGGTACCCACACTGTTTTGGGTCCTTTCATGTTAGTTTTCCTCAAAGATTTATCATTGAAGGTTCCTGCAGAAATAGGATGTACAATCGAAGAACTAAATGATGCATTATTTTGATCACAACCTATTCCTTTCTTATCATGAGACTTTCTAGAACTTTTTATCAACATGTTTAGAGATTTTTCATTTGTATTTGAATGAGATAAAACTTTTCTAAGAGCGATATTTTCAGTAATAATATCATCAATGTTTGTCTCATTTGATTCAATAGGCTTTTTTTCTAATTTTTCTTTAATTAACACAAGTTCTTTTCCAAGTTTTTGAGATTTGTGTTCTGAACTGCAAGGTCCCTTTTAAGGTTCTTATTTTCACTACACAATCTTTCTTTCTCTTGGAGAAGCTCTGTATTTTTGAGAGAAATACCATTTAAACTAGCTTTCTCTTGTTGTATTAATTCAATTTCTTTGCAAACATTTTTATATTTTCTTTTCATGGTTTTATATGCAGATGCAATCATACCATTATTAGATATTGCTTCTTGATAAGCTAAATGTAAACTATCAATATCAGTAAAATCTACCTCATTATCTGAGTCCTCTGACATAAAGTTATCTGCCACATCAGTCATGAGACCTATGTTTGCCTCTTCTTCATAATCAGAACTGGACGAATCCAAATCCTCCCAGGTTGACATAAAACTCTTTTTCTTTTTGGAGAATTTCTTCTTCTTTTCTTTCTCCTCTTTTTCTTCAACCTGATCAGGATAGCAGATTTTCCTTTCATCTTGCTCCTTGCCACTTTTAGTCCTGAACCTTCTTTCCTTTCTCTTGCTCTCTTTCTTTCTCAACAATCTTTTGATCTTGTTGGTGAGGATAGAGATCTCATCATCAGACTCTGTATCATCTGATGTATTTCTATATCTTCATAAGCTTCGGGTGATACCTTTTTCTTTACATTTTTCTGAGATGATTTCAAAGTCAAAACCTTCCCCTTTGTTGAACCTGCATCATTTTGTATGACCTGCTCATATATAGTAAGAATACCTACCAATTCTTCTAGGGGCATGGCCTCAAGATCTTTAGAAGTTCTGAGAGCATTTTCTTGAGATCTCCATTTAGCAAGTAAAATTATGAGAATTTTATCATTGATTTCATATTGACTAACAGTTGACCCTAAGGATTTTAGGATGTTTAGGATAACTTGCAAACGAAAAACCATAGATTGTATAGATTCATGATCTTCAATAGCAAACATTTCATATTGACGTTTAAGCATAGTCAATTTATTTATTTTTACTCTTATGAACCTTCATATGTGAGAGCAAGTGTATACCACATCTCCTTAGCGCTAATCATGGCATGCACCTTTGACATTTCTTCATCGGATAAAACACATTATAATATGTCTAGCTTTAGCATTATTTTGACAGACATGCTTTTCCTCCACAGGAAGCAATTCTCCCGATTTATCAATCAATGTAGGTATGCCATTTTTAATAATATTAATTAACTCCATACAGTTATATTAAATGAAGCCAATCATCCTCATCTTCCAAAGCCCATAATTTTGGCCCTTCAACAAGGGTGGTCGACCCACGTGTAGTCCGTCTCCGTCCATTGAGTTTAGGATCGTGCCTAAAGTCTTGTGAAGAAATAACCTCTGAGGTTAGCTCTGATACCAACTGTAGGAACAACTGGCTCTAGAAAAGGGGGGTTGAATGGAGCCTGAACTCAATTCGCTATAAATAGAAACCACCAACCAAGGCAAAAATATATAATCACAAATAAAACAGTTTTATACTAGTTCACCCTAATCTCTTGGGCTACGTCTAGTTCTTCCTCGAACAAACTGTTCAAGAGGTTCCATTATTCAGTCAATAGTTACAATGAGTACACAAACCCCTCCAGGTTACAACAAGTACACAAACCTCTCCAAGTTATCACGAGTACACAAACCTCTTTAGTTTATACCAGTCCCAATCTCTCCCTGAGATCAAGACCATCTCAAGAATTAAAGAAACACTCTCAAAAGAGAGAACAATGAAAGCTCACAAGGGTTTACTTCACAATGGTGAAGAATTACACAATAGTTTCACACAACCCAAACTCTATATGCTCTCAATAGCAAATTGACAATAGACACTCAGTATATTTTTTTATTATATGATGTATTTCTATTTTTGCTTCATATTCTGTAACTTGAAATTGCTCCTCTATATAGCTTTTTAGAAACTAGCCGTTGGGATGCTTGAACAAAGCAATCTTGGCCTTCTGATGTATGGAGCTCAAACTGAAAATATTTCTCTAATTTTTATACTGCATTAAACTTGATTAAGTATGTATAAGAAATAATTTAAAATAACATAGAGAAATTATATCTGGAATACTCATCAATAATTTGAATAATTTCTATTATGAACAGATTTGAACATTAAAGCACATCATGATATAAAATCAATTAATCATATCTAAATACTCTATAATAATTTGAATAATTTCCATTATAAACAAATTTGAACATTAAAGCACAATATGATATAAAATCAATTAATCACATTTAAATATTCCATAATAATTTGAATAATTTTCATTATGAACAAATTTGAACGTTAAAGCACATCATGCTATAAAATCAATTTAAATCAAATCAATATCATAAAAATAAATCAATATCATATCATGTGTCTGCTACTTTAATAATAATAAATAATAATAATGTTAACTGCACAATGTATATAAGTCATCAAATATAGATGTATACTTGAGTTTTGTTATCATCAAAACTTTATCAAATGATTTGATCCTTTAAAAAGACTTTAGACCGTCTAATGTTCAACAAATATAATTCTTTGTTTTTCATTTAATAAAAACTATATAAACCGTTAGAGACACTATCTTACTTTTGTCTTAATTTGTTAAGATGTTATTTATCTTTTATGTGTTTGTAAATAGAATAAAATATTTATTTTAAAATTATTTGATATATTTTTTAAGTTGGTATTAAATATTGATGAAAAATCTTAAAACACATTAATAAGAAGAGATTTATCTCTCATAAAATCTAAATTTCAATTTACTTAAATTTTTGTTTCTGAAAATTAAATGACCTCATGAATGATCTCCCCATGAGAGAGCATATACAAAGATAGCAAGAGTTTTAAGAAATATATGAAAACAAATTTCTTTCTCTTAAATATTAAAAGATATTACTTTTCTTGCTTGATAAACCATGTGAGATACATTACTTTCCATGCTTAAATAATCTAAACACTGAAATTATTAAAATAAAACTACTTTCCAAGAAACATGAATCCATCACACTTTGAACATCATCATGCACTTTCTTTTCTAAAATCAAGCTTCCAGGGGATGCAAATGCATCTAGAATTTGACCATTTACTCTACCTGTAAATATAACGTCTTAACTAACCTATTAAATTTGAATTTCACTAATTTATCAATAAATAAAAAATCATATTTAATCTTAGAAAATGGATAAAAATTTTTTTTTTATAATTGTTCTTTTAAAGAAGTGGATATATCAATAAATTGGTGTTCAAATTTTTTAGAGGATGATTGTAATCTTAAAATAACATTAACGTATTTGAAGGAAAAAAAAAAGAAGAAAGAAAGATGAAGATGTATCAAAAATAAGAGTAAAACCTAAGAAGTTAAAAGAAGAGGTTGGAAAGCATAAAGTAAAAAGTTTTTCATAAAAGTGAAATTCTTTATTTTAAAATATGTTAAAAATGCGATTATTGTTAGTTCTTGTATATCTTTGAATATAAATTAGTATATAAAAAATCTTTGATATTGAAATATATTGCAAATATCACATTTTTGATGTGACAATATGTTTTTTATTTTATATTGTAGACCATATTAATAACTAATGTAAAGTAGTTTTTGTAAGAGTACTTACAATCGATAAACAATACTAATTATATATCTAATTTTCAATTACGTAATTATTTGCAAGAAAAACCTAAATAATAAAATCAATTACTTTTATTATTATTATTATTATTTTGAAGAATTATCAATTAATTATCTATTAAAAGAATTATATATGAAGAAAAATTATCACTACAGCATTTCTCTTTGTATATATTTCACAATACCATCCATTGTTTTTATCTTCCACAAAAATCGTGATTCTCAAACAGTTGAAGAAAAGAACATTCTTACCAAAACAAGAAAACAACATTATTCCAAAAAATTAAAAAAAAGAAGAAAGAAACAAATGTTCGCTGATTCACATATTGAAACCTTTTCAGCCACCTACCCTCCTCATTCATTCATTTCCTTCATCTGCAGGTACTCAGTAATATTCGTACACCCTCAAATCATACCCTTTGATCCTAAAATATAGCACCCTTCAGCCTCTGATGGGTTTTTGATACAACAACCGTTTTTGTCACTGGATTTGGAATACAGCTAGTTTCCATGGAAGGGTTGGTGAGTTCTGGGATCAACACCATTCGTGTTTTTGGTATTACAAAGCACCATTCTCGTTTTCTTCCTTCATCAACGCTGCATCTGAGGAGTAATAGTGTATGCCGAATTGGAATTGGGGTTGAGGAGAAGAAGAAGCAGAAGTGTTTCGTTGTTGCTGCATCTGTCGGGGGCTCCAAAACGGGCCATTTTGAGAACACACTCCCTTCCAAAGGTTATTTTGTCAAATTATTTATGTACATTATATGTTTTTGATGTTATTTGCTTCATGTTTTTGGGGAACAATAAAATAGTGATGTTTTGTGATGGTAGAGGTTCTTGAGCTTTGGAGAAAAGGTGATGCTGTATGCTTTGATGTGGATAGCACTGTGTGTCTGGATGAAGGGATTGATGAGCTTGCTGATTTCTGTGGGGCTGGAAAGGCTGTTGCTGAATGGACTGCTAGGTTGGATTGTTTAACTGGGGCTTTGTTAAAATTGAAGAGTTTTTTTGTTTGAGATTGTTTTGTTGTTTACGGTATATCTGATTTGAGTGTTCAATTTTTGTAGAGCGATGGGTGGTTCTGTTCCGTTTGAGGAAGCCTTGGCTGCTAGGCTGTCTTTGTTCAACCCCTCTTTGTCTCAACTTCAGAATTTTCTTAAGCAAAAGCCACCAAGGTGTGACTCAGAGAGACTGAGTGGTTTTGTTAGGAGTTTTCATCATTTGTTGGCTTTTTGTGGATTTAACATACAGTGACCTACTTGATTGATTAATGTATGAGCATTTTACTTTTGATTTGGCTTTTCACTGAAAAAGTAACCTAGACATTTTCTTGTGAATTTCGCAATTCTTCTTGCCTTAGGTTTTCTTAATTTGTTAGAAGGGGATTGTTGGTGCAATGGTTAGATTTGTTGTCCTGTGATTAGGAGATGGCAGGTTCTAGTTGTGGAATGAGCCTCTTGTAAATGCAAGGTAAGGCTTCCTACAATAGACCTGTTATTTGTCTGACCCTTCCCAAGACTGGCCATTGCAAGAGCTTTATAGCATTAGGTTGTACTTTTGGGCTTTTAATTTGACAGCATTGGAAGGATTTATTCTGTGCCTTTTTTTATGAGTTTTGCTACAACTCAGGAATTTTTTTTGACATAATTCACTGTATCTTTAATACTGCAGTTTATGTACTTGTGCAATGTCTTTCTCTAAGTGGAAGAGAGAAATGATGTTAATTTTATACTATGGTCTACCATTGACTATCAAACCAGTTTTGTCAGTTTAACATATCCATCCATGACTGAAACAGATAAATGGGGATAAAAGGTATGGATAGATGGACATATTCTAGAGATTTGGTCACTCTCCCCTAGGATGACCATTGTAACCACAACCCTTGTGGGCACCTTTTAGTGGTAGTCAAATTTCTATAATACGATATATGCTTTTCCCAACTAAAGCATATTCAGTCACCTAATGCACGTTTTAATACAATTATGAACAAAAAATTCTATTCCTCTGTATTCAAATTGTTATTAAATTATAATACAATTATGAAAGTGACACTCTATACACGATAAAATGAAAGTGGCGTAGAGAAATGATACTCTGTGAAAGAGATTTATTGACTTATCCCTACTTAACTTAATTTTTTATGAGACAGACGGTTGATATTTGAATCACCAATGCTTGACTGATTACTTTCTTTCTCTTTACCTTCTAATCATTATTTCTCCGACGAGTTTCTTGACATGTGCTTAGTTCAGACAGATTTGGAATAATGTTTATGATTCTATTTCTTAATGTGCAGGCTTTCCCCTGGCATAGAAGAGTTAATCCAGAAGTTAAAGGCTAATGGCATTGTTGTTTATCTGATCTCTGGTGGCTTCCGTCAAATGATCATTGTACGAAGAACAGTTGTAATTAATGGTTTTTCTGATCCATTTTGTGCTTGGGAGAAAATCAATAGTTTCTATTGCATATTGTGAATTTGGATAAACCTTTTTTTTTATAGTGCATCGCCACTGAAAATATTTCATAACTAGTTCATACAGTCATTGAATGCTCGTAATCTTTAAGATTAGCACAATGTTATTTCCTACACATACTCTTGCTGAATACATTTATACTTTAGAATCTGGAATGAATGCGAGAGAGGCTTGATGAATTTTGAACTTTTTATTGCGTATCAGGGAGGGGATCAAATCTGTTATTGGAATTTTTATCAGGGCCTCTTCCATTGCCCTTGTGCTATTCCGCAAGCCTGTTATTATTTTGAAATGCAATGAATTTAGTTAGCAGCTATAGTCTCTGTCTTCTAATGCTCTTCCCATGCAAATGCTTTTTATAGCTTAATGTTGTCATGACATTCATAATTTTATGCAGTGCTGTTGACATTTGACATGTTATATGAATAAATGATAAAGGATAATGGATTAGATACTTTATTTTTCTAACTGCTGGCACTCTACTTATGAAGCCTGTTGCATCAATACTTGGAATTCCAAAAGAGAATATTTTTGCCAATCAACTACTTTTTGGGAGCTCCGGAGAGTTTCTTGGGTTTGATAAAAGTGAGCCTACTTCAAGGAGTGGAGGAAAAGCTGTTGCTGTCCAACAGATCAAGAAGGTTCAGCCCGTAATCACATGTTCATTTTTTTTTTTTCTTGAACTACTTTCATTGCTTAAAGCTGATCACTGATTTTCAGGCTCGTGGTTTCAAAACTTTAACCATGGTGGGGGATGGTGCTACTGATTTTGAGGTAAGAAAACGTATTTCCTGGTATTTTATAGAAAATCTCATTTCCAACTGATTAGACCTTTTTTTTTTCTAATCTGAACACTACATTGGCATCTGACACATAATAATGCTATAATAATTTCTTTTCCTTCTCTGTATTGTCTTACTAAACTAAAAAAGTTGTAGATTTCACACACAAATGACAAGAAGGAATGCTGAATTTTTTATTGGTGAACCAACTTGTTTTAACAAATATTTTGGCCAAATTGCTGTCATTGTTAGTTATTTCCTCTTATACCTTATTGATATGTGATAGTAATTGTATGCTTTTTATGACCCTGCTTTTAGGCTAAAAAACCAGGTGGTGCTGACTTGTTCATTTGCTATGCTGGTGTTCAACTTCGAGAATCTGTTGCTGTGAAAGCTGATTGGCTAGTTTTCAATTTTGAAGACCTTATAAATTCATTGGGGTAACTTTTTTTTTGTTCTTTCATTTGTTTTCTTCTGAGCCGGCGTGAGAAGTTTCCCATATGAAGAGGATTGCGATGCAGTCATCATGTCACTGTTTAAAAATTTTAGACTTATGTCTTATTGATTTATTTAATGTATAACATATTTGGCGATTGTATTCTCTGTAGTAGCTATTCAACTGTAGACCTTTCGGGTTACAGAAGAATGAGAAATCGAATAAATTAACATTTGGTGTCTTTTCATTCTAGTTGTCATCATATTTTGTCCTTGATAAATTAGATTTATTATTCTTTTGTCATTTTTAATTATTTTATTTATTTATTTCGTGGTTATTATTTTATCTGTGCAAATGGTCTTGTTGCTTTTGTAGGAAGTATAAATACACTTCAACATTATGTTGCCAAGCTTTTCTTATTGTCTTTGGAGACGAAATTTCACGTTTTTAAAGGAAATTAAAATGCATTGAATTTGGAGCGTTTACCATTCAAATTAATTGAGATTTGTTTATTTTTGGATAGATATTTCGATTATTAATGAATAAAAAAATATATTTTAATATTAAACAAGCATTTGGTGATAGCTTTTTAGTAGTTGTTGATTGAGATTATTATTATTTTGTTAAATTTCATTAAAATTTTTATAATTTACGTCGATAAAGGTTTTTTTTTTTTTTTTTTTCTAATTGACATTGGTTCACATTATTTTTTTTATCAATGTGAATTATAATTATTTCGGTTCACATGAGCCAGAGTGATCTATCAACCATAAATAACTTTATCATAATTAATTTTAATTGACATTAAGAAAAAAAAATAAAAAAATAGTTCACATTAGTTGAAAATAGACTCATCAACATTAGATGAAAAAAATTTAGTCATGTTGATCGAGAAATAATTTTAGTTAAATATTATTGTTTATATCAATCGAAAAAAAAACTTCAGTAATAATTGATAACATTTTCTCCAAGACTAAACTAGCAAAGTCTTGACCAAGGTTGAGCTGATGATACTTGAGTGAGGTTAAGTTGACGAGAGAAGATGGAAGGATTGCAAAGAATTTTAAATTTTTATTTTTTAAGTAAAATATGAAGTTTCTTAATGTTAAATAATGAAATTATTTAGATAGATTTTTGGAATTTTAATTTCTTTAAAAAATTATACAAAAATTATGAACAATGAAAGCTCACAAGGGTTTACTTCACAATGGTGAAGAATTACACAATGGTTTCACACAACCCAAAACTCTATATGCTCTCTATAGCAGATTGACAATAAACACTCAGTATATTTTCTTCAATGTATTATATGATGTATTTCTCTTCTTGCTTCTTGTTGTTATATTTTCTTCAACTTGAACTTGCTCCTCTATATGTAGCTTTTTAGAAACTAGCCGTTAGGATGCTTGAACAGAGCAATCTTGACTTTCTGATGTATGGAGCTCAAACTGAAAATATTTCTCTAATATTTAAAACTGCATTAAACTTGATTAAGTCTGTATCGGAAATAATTTATTATAACATAGAGAAATTATATCTGAGATACTAATTTCCATTATGAACAGATTTGAATGTTAGAGCACAATATGCTATAAAATCAATTTAAATCAAATCAATAACACATAAAAGTAAATAGTAAGAAAGCTTATCTCTTTATAGACCATGTGTCTCCTGCTTTAATAATAATAATAATAATAATGTTAACTACGCAATGTATATAAGTCATCAAATATAAATGTATACTTCAGTTTTGTTATCATCAAAACTTTATCAAATGATTTGATCCTCTAAAGGGACTTTGGACCGTCTAATGTTCAACAAACAATACATAACAGAGAAGGCAAAGCTGTAGTATAAGAGAAAATCAACTAATTGAAACACGAAAATAATTGATTGAAAAATTCGCAACAGTAAAGAAATTTTTGTAGATTCAACAAACGATTCAAGAAAGGGTTAAGAGAAAGCAAGAACACCAAGAATTGTACTGCTTCACTCTTCCTTAAGAGTTACATCCAATCTCTTTTCTTATTGGCAAAGAAATTCACTCAAGAACTAACAAGTTCAATCAATACAATCACAATACAGTCTTGCACCCTGCAAGAACAACACCTTTGCACCCTATTGCACTCCTGCAAGCATAAACTCTATAAACTTGCATAAAAACAACTCACAAAACCAATGTTTTTATCAAAATTGAAACATTTACTGCAAATTCACATTAACCTAGTGGATGAAAATGAATGCAAAAGATTCCTTTATGATGCAGAACCAGAGCATGCAAGTTTTCACAAATGATGAGCTCTAAAGATTCACAATCTTAATCTTCTTAAATTAACCAACTTCAAAGCCAATAGATTTTTCAAAATATTCTCTGTTTTTACTAAAAGGTGCACTAAAAATTTTTCACTTTCTGTCATGTTTCAAGTGGGAAAAGCTATATCTATTTTTTACAGCAAAATAGGTTTAAAACAAAATAACTGTCATGATTCAATCAATTGAAAGCAGAAATCGAGCGATTGAATTTCTGTCAACAGTAAATTTCAGCAAACTAGTTTTCGAAAACAAATAGTTATAAGTACTTTGACAAAGTGATTTTCAAAAATGATTAAGACCCACTTAATTCCAATTTTATATGTTTAGTCTTAATGGACCTTTAAAGTTCATTCAAATGGTTCAAGGTGCATGGTCATGGTTTGGATCACACTCACACACACACCCTAAAACTAGACCAACTCGGAATGATCTTCATTCTTGGTCCAAGATAACTTCATCAAATACGATAGCAACAGTAGTGCTAACACTCATCAATGATTTCAAGTAAAAATTGTTTATTTATTTTCATATGGGATTTTCTTTCAAAATAAATAAGCTGGAAATCTTGTTAGCAAAATAAATCCATTTAAACTGGTTTTCAATCAATTGTTTTTACATAAGCTTAATTGACTTTTATAACTATTTTCTAAAACAATTAAAAGAAGTAGAGAGAGTGTGTATTCAAGAGAGACACAAAACATGAGATATTTTAGACGAACTATAGTGAGAGTCACGAGTGATCTTAGTGAGTTTTTGAAAAAAAGAAAGAAAAACTTTTATTCTTTGAGCCATTTTTTGATTTGGAATTGCACTACATTGTTATTCATCTGTTTCTGATTTAGGGAAGTTTTCTATGACTTGTTCTTGAGCCTTTTTGTCTCATAACTTGTTGTAGAGGTGTTTGTATTCAAATTATATTGATTGTGTTGTTTTTTTATCTACATTTGTATAATTTATATATGTAGAAGTGCAACAAGGTGTTGTACAAGGTAGTGTTTGATCTTGCAGGGTGCAATATAATTTTTGAATGTATTGAGTGTACATTTGTACTGTACTGCATTGTGTGTAATTCACTGATCAAATTGGTTTGCAACATATTTTTCAATTGTTCATGATTTCATTCAAAAGTATTGATGTTTTTTACATAAATCTATCATTTCTTGATACTTGTATAATTTTGATAAATTCAATTCGTTGATTGAGTGTTTCAATCAACCATTTTTCTGTGTTTTTGTTTTGTTGAAAACTGAATTGATTGTTTTGCATATTGAGTTGATTAAATTTTTCTAATTTGAATTTGAGAAAATTAAATTCACTGTTTTGACAAACTAATTGATTTGCTTCTCTGACTGGATTTTCTAATAGGAAAATAATCCAATTGATTTTTGAATTGAATTGATTGATTGTGTGAACTGTAAAATTATTTGATTGATTTTCTATTTCAATTGATTTTTTTTTTTCTGTGCGAAAACAAAAGTTGTAGTAAATTGATTCTTGGGGAAATATTCATTGTTTAAGTCATTTTTTGCAAAACAATTTAAAAGTTCATTTCACTCCCTCTTGAACTCAGCCAAAATATTTTTTAGTGTAAAAGGCTCTACTACTGAGGGAAGTATATATAGTCATCTAGGAGATTTTGTAAAGAAGAAGATCCATTAAAGTTGCATAAGGTGCATTAAATGTAACCATCAAGTTGAAGTTCGTCAGATGCAAGGAAGGCATGAGAGAAGAACTGAAGTTGTTCAAGAGCTATAAACAACCTCTTAATAGCTACCTTCTTCTAGCAACTATATAAAGTTTACCATCAAGAAGAAGAAAGAAAGAAGAGTGAAGGATGCATTATCTTGAAATGCAGTCAAGACGATATACAATCCTAAAAAGCTTTAGAAAAGGATCTCATAACCTAGAGCAAGAGCACTACCGAAATGAATGGATCCATGAGAGCCTAAAAGGGAACACAAGAAGTGTCCAATTAGTCACCTACAAGAGTGAACCTTCATCTTGTATTTGTCTAAAGTCGTAACCCCTTCATAGAGTGATAAATGATCTGAACTAGGAGAAAATGCCCAAATCTTGTATTGGCCAACACAAACACTTTCAAACCTTCAACCTTTCTTATGTTAGCCAAGATTGGGTAAAGAGTAAAGAATACTCAGGTTCAAATAGCAACCTTTCTTATGACTTGAGTATAAAATACTCCTTGATGATGTTAGCTAGGAGTGGTTACAATATAAAAGAATACTCGATTATGTGTCTAGGTTAAAAAATATAATCAAGGTCAACCAAGAATGGCTTGTGTTAACAAAATTTGCTATAATGGCAAGTGCACCAGTTGCAATGTAGCAAGTAATAAAATTATCATTGTTCCCAAAGGATTTGTACAATATAAAACAATTTAAACAATTATAATCAGTTCAGATTTAGTAACACTTTCATAAACTAATGATAGTTACAAGAATTAAAAACAATTTAAAAGAATATTTTGTATTTTTATCAACAATTAAAGGCAGAAAAAGGATTAATAATAATTTGATGAACTTGCTAGGGTTAGATGTTACCAATCTTCACTCTCATGCATAACAATATTTATCTTTTTTTTCTATTAGTATTCAATGTCAATCCATAATATTACTCAAACCTAATTCCTTAGCAGATGAGCCAAGGGATTATCTATTAATCATCAATTCCTTGATCAATTATATAGATGAGTCTTCTATTCACACAAGGATCTTAATGACAACAAACGAATCACACTCTATTCCTAGATACGAGCTTTCATCCGGTAAATTAATTAAGTTATAGATTTAAAAGACATTCTCCACTACTCTTAAGAATCGATGATCGAGTTATAGATTCACACAACAAGCATAAACATATAATTAAATATTGAAGTGTTAAAAGAATAACATTTATGATAAGACATAATAAATATGACTACATGAGAATTTAGAAAGGTTTAACCTAACCCAACGACGAGTGACTTAGCTCCTTATCAACACCCAATTTTGTCCGGGTAAAATTATAAATAAGAAAATGCAAGTTTTGCTATTTGCACCCCTTCTTTTGAATATGCAGCCCTCATTCTTATATTTTTTATCGTTGACTCAAATAACATGATTCAATTATTACATTTGCATGGTTCAGTCATTCAATTATAAACGTTGCACAATTCATTCATTTCATAAAGGTAGAAGTTTGAATAGAAAATGAAATGTGCAATGTTCAATTAATTGCACTCAATGACGAGGCTCTCGTTCGTTGAACTTGAGTTCAATATGCTGAATTGTCAAAATGGTACATTTCAAAGGCAAAAAGAGTTAAATCTGAAAAAAAAAATAAAACGAGGAATTAGAAATTGAACTCAGAGAGAATTAGAAAGAAGCAATAGAAGAGAGAAGAATAGAGCAGTTAATCTGGGACGATTGCTGGAAATCACAGAGGAACGAAAGAACAGTTGTTGCAATCCTACGTCAAGAGGTAAGTTATTCGAATTCTGATTTCTCAATGCATGTGTAAATTGTTAGAGATAAATGTATTAAAATTCGTACCTACAAACATATTAAAATAACTTAATCAAATAATTAAAAGAAAAAACTAAAATTCTGGGTTACCTCGCAGAAAGCGCTTATTGAATGTCACGAGCCTAATGTGATAAGATTTCATTGTGGATATGAAAGTTCCATCTCCTCAACTAATGTTAAAAAAATCTCCACCAAGATATGATTTCAATATTTGTTTATTAACCAACCACTTCCTCTTCGAGATACGATCCTAAATTTCAATTGCTCCATGGATTTGATTGATATCCTTAACCACAAACGGGTCAGACCATCTTGACTTTAGTTTCCCATGAAACAATTTCAAATTGGAATTGAATAAAAGTACTGACTGATCTAATTGAAAATTTATCTTTACCATTATTTTATCATGATATGCCTTGGCATGTTTCTTGTAATGTTTTGAAGAGTGATAAGCATTCAACCTCATTTCTTCAAGCTCATGCAAATGTATCTTTCACTTTTCTCCCAGAAATTTCGGATCAAAATTTAACATTTTCAATGCCCAATAACCCTTATGCTCAAAGTCAACTGGAAGATGACAAGCCTCTTCGTATACCAATTTCTTTTAAAATTTTAAAAGCAAAAATACAGTTGTCATGAAAATTAAAGGGAGTACCCTTATTCAGTAAGTTGCTAAATGGCTTTGCAATCTTAGAAAAGTCCTTAATGAATCTTCTATAAAAGCCAACATGTCCCAAGAAGCTTCTCATTCCTTTCATGTTTTTTTGGGGAATTTTTCAATCATATCCACTTTGGCTTTATCAACTTCAATCCCTTTAAAAGAGATTTTATGACCTAACACAATGCATTCAGAAACCATGAAATGATATTTTTTTCCCAATTCAATACCAAATCAGTTTCCACACATCACTTCAGTACCGTATCCAAATTCTCCAAACAAGAATTAAAAGAAGAACCAAAAACTAAGAAATCATCCATAAAAACCTCAATGCATTTTTCCATCAAACTTGCAAATATAGCAAACATGTATTGTTGAAAAGTGGTTGGAGCATTACATAATCCAAGAGGCGTTTTTCTATAAGCAAAATCACCAAAGGGACATGTAAAAGCAGTATTCTTTTGATCTTGTGGATCAACCATCATTTGATTTTATCATGCATAACCATCCAAAAAATAATAGTAAGATTCTCCTGGTAATCTCTCCAACATCTAATCCATAAAAGGTAATGGAAAATTATATTTTCTTGTAGCTTGATTCAACTTTCTATAATCATTGCACATCCTCCATTCAGTCATTGTTCTAGTAGAAATCAACTAATTTTTCTCATTATGAATAATTGTCATCCCACCCTTCTTTGGAACTACTTGTATAGGACTAACCCATGCACTATCTGATAAGATAAATCATTCCTACTTCAAGAAGTTTCTTCATTTCTTTCATCACTACTTGTTTCATTGTGGGATTCAATTGCCTTTGAGATTGAGCTATAGGTTTATAATCATTTTCCATATGAATTTTATGCATGCAATATGAAGGACTAATACCTTTCAAATTAAATAATGTCCAACCTTTAGCTTCTTGATTCTTCTTCAATACCTTAATCAATCTTCTCTATTCTTCTTCTTCTTCTTCTTCTTCAGAGAATGACCTATTGATGATAACTAGTTTACTTTTATCTTCTCCTAAAAACACATATTTCAAATGAGAAGGAAGCACTTTCAATTTGTTTAGGGCTTATCAATCTGTGTATTACCATTTAGCTCTTCTAATGGTACATACTCATTTGAAATTGCTCTACTTGAATCCAAATGCCTCAAGCAAGCTTCAATCTCATTTTCTTTATCTTCATCTCAACTTTCAATGGTATTCATGAATGTTTTCTCCAAAGGGCTAGCTAAATATAATTAGTCAATAGAAGATAACCCCACTTCATCCATTCACTCATAAGAATTCTTCTCTTTTAAATGTTGTTTTGCCTCAAACAAATTAAAATTTATTTGCTCATCTTGAATTCTTACCTTCAACTTCCCATTATCAACTACAATAATGACCCTAGTTGTTTTTGTTGCAACCGAAATCGTGATGGGGGTACGACGACTCGAAGAGAAAATAATTGAAAATTTGACAAATAGTGAAAGTGAGTCATCACCATAGTTTATTATGGAAAACTATGAAAAATTGAAAAAATAAGGCTATGCCCTACGAAATTCAGATTTCGAGTTTGGGAATCGGTTACGTGTGGGAAAAGTATTAGAACCCCCACACACCAGTCTTAAGATGATACCTTTAATTAAAAAAAATTAAAATGAGTGTGGTTTTAAAAATGTTTGTTTTTTTCCAAAAAGAAACAAAATTGAAAATAAAAAAAAAACAAAGAAAATATATATTTTATTTTGGGGCCCAATAAGGTTTGACCTTGCTTCTACGTATTTCCATAAGGGATGGAAAATCAGAGTCACATAGTTCTAAAATAGTTGTATTGTTTTGATAATTATGTTTTCTAGTATTTTTGAAATTTTATATTTTTTATTATTTTTTGGAATTTTTTAGTGGATATCGTTAGCCCTCTACGACCTTTTGATAATCCAAACGAAATTAAAGCTTTTCAAATTAAATCTATGTATGATACAAACAGTTATTTAGGAATTTAATAAAAAAATTATTATTTATTTATTTATTTTAAAAAAAGAAAACTTCACATGACGGCGTACGACTATTTGGAGATTTAATTCAAAATTTAAAAATAAAACAATATGTTTAACTAAAAAAATTAACATAAAGATGAACCCAAGTAAAAAATAGTCAAAATCTCTAAATGCTGAAAATAGAAATATCGAGAATATAAATGACAATTCATTGGGTTAAAGCCTAATACTACCAAAGCTGCCCAAACTTTTATCATTATTTTTTTTATAGAAGCTAAATGGGCTGACCAACACCATTGCCTTCGATGCAGCATCCTTACCAGTTCATTCTTCTCTTTTTTCTTCATTTGGGCCACGTCTTTTTCATTCTTTTTTGCTCTTTTTTTTTTCAGTGCTTGGAGGAAAATTGGGCTAAGCCCATAGCCTCTCACGCTGCCTTAATCACACTTTTCAACAACCACTTTACCCTAAATGATTTATGGTTGAGAGCATAAGAGAGGGGGGTGCGGCGGTCCATGGTGGCTAGGATGAGAGGCACCTCGGTAGCTAGGGTTGGAGGCGCCATTTTTGGATGAGGATTATAAGGGTCGTGGCAGTGGTATAGTTGTAGGGCTTACGATGGATGTTATGGTTCTCCGGCGATGAACATGAAGAGGTGAGGTACGACGAGGGCATGATTCTCTATGACGACAGAGGTGAGACAAGGATTGCGATTGTGGTGGCGGCGTTGGCTCACGAGCTGTTTATGGCGAGGTACAGGGGCAGCATTGATGTTTGGTCGATGGTGGTGGCACAACAGAGTTTGATGATATTGCATCGTTGGTGTTTGGCGGAGGCGCGACCCTCCCCTCTTCCTCCTTCTCTTCTTCTATTCTCTCATTTTTGTTTTCTTTTTTTCTTTTTTTTTCTATTGGTTGGGTCTAAATTTGATTGTAGGTTTGGCTTATTTTCTTGGTTCAATGCTGGATTGAATTTGATTCAATTTTGGATTTTTGGTTTCGATTTTTTTTTTTTTTGGGATTTTTTGTTTGGAGGAGTTTGGGTTTAGTAATTTGGAATTTTTGTTATGAGGAATTGGTTTATGGAATTTGAAGGATTTTTTAGAATGATTTTATGGATTTGGGGGATTTTTAGGAGAATTTTGGAATTGGGTTTTGCGACTTCTCTGGATTTTGGGTTTTTATTTTTGGTTTTTGGATTGCTATTTGATTCTGAACCAATGTTTGTTGCTTGTTTTTCTGGGTTGAGGCTTTATTTATGATATGGCTGGGATGAGAACGTGCCTTAGGTAGTAGTCTCGAAGAAGGTATAATTTACGCTTTATCTACCATTCAATTTCATTCTAAAAATTAATATGCAAATTAACTAACATCCAACATTGGCATTAACATATATCAAACGTTGAAAGAACAATCACATAACAAACATAGACACATAGCGGAGTAAACATTACACATTCATACACGAGGTAGAGAAGATTTCAATTTCACACTTACCTGTTGAAGACCTTTCTTTCAATTTGCTTCTTCTTCTTTTCTATGTATTTGTTTCTCCAATATTCCCTTCTCCTGTAATTGAGACTATGTAATTCAATGTCTTTCTTTTTGTTTTAAGCGTAATTTTTTTTATACCATAACTGTTTCTGTGTTCTTTTTTTTTTTAATGAAGTATGTAATTAGAATGGAGAATCCGTGACAATGAGGCGGAGTGTGTAATAGTGGGGTAGAGTGTGATGAATGTTAAGGTTGAGAGAAGTTTTGGTAGAGAAGTTAACATGAGAGTGGGGAGTTTACGTTCCACACAGAATTTCCCCCCTGTTTTTTAATTAATATTTTTATCTTTTTTTATTATTATTTTTATTATTACAGAAGAAACTTTTCATTTACACTTTTATTTTTATTTTAATATTAGACACATTTTTTAAATTTTATTTATTTGCTTACCTAGATGAAATCAAGTGTTGATAGCTGCCCCTCTTTACTTAGGTTTTACTGGATAATATGAAAGTTTTAGAGTAAAAGATGAGTAAAGACAGAAACATTGATTTCGTCCTGGTTTCACAAAGTTAAAAGAAAAATGAGATTTGGTGAAAGTGAGGTCGAGATCTTGGCCATCCAGAGAGTGTCACACACCGTCACGTGCTAAAGTGAAAGTGAGGACGAGACCTTGGCCATGTCGAGAGGGTCACACACCGTCACACGCTTAAAAGTAAATTGTAAAAAAGTAAAGTACGAAGATTCAATTTTGAGACCTTTCTCCAACACCAGCTAAAAAATAAATTTTATGGAAACATGACTTTGAAACTTTTCTCTAGAAGTGCAGAAAAGTAAAGTGTGAAGATTCAAATTTGAGTCCTTTCTCACACACAAGGTAGACTTTGAGTCACCTTTCTTTCATTAGAAATTCAACTTTAAGCCCTTTCTCTAATAGGGATTCGACTTTGAATCCTTTCTCTGATAGGGATTCGACGTTGAGTCCTTTCCCTGACATGACTTTGAGTCATGCTTCTTCAAAAAGGGAGACTTTGAGTCACCCATCTCTTTTCAATTTTTTCTTCCACATAGAGGTAGACTTTGAGTCACTCATTCAAAAGGTCGACTTTGAGTTGCCTATCTTCTCTTTCAATCGTGAGATCTAGATCTTGTATCGAGTGAACCACAGTATCTTCACTGGAGACATTGCATTGAAAGGGTCTTTTCTTTGGAGAATTCAACTCTGGTGATTTTTTATCAACATTTTAATGAAAATACATATATGAATGCATAAAAACTTTGAGTTTCTGATTGTTTTCATGTATTCATATGAATACATGAAACTTTGAGTTTTTGATTGCTTGAATGTATGCATGTGTGAATGTATGAAACTTTGAGTTTTTGGTTACTTGAATGTATGCATGTGTGAATGCATGAAACTTTGAGTTTCTAATTGCTTGAATGTATGCATGTGCGAATGCATGAAACTTTGAGTTATGCATATATGGATGCATGAAAGTCTGGAAAATACATATATTAATGCGTGACTCTAAAAAAATATGTCAATTTTATATGAAGAAGAACATAAATGAAATTCTACACACAGAAGATCATGTTGTTTATTTTTCTTTTCTTTTTTTTGCATTTTTCTATCATAAATCAATTTTTTAGCAATCATTGAATTCATTGAATTTAAAAAGTTTTTTTTTAATTTGATTTTTATTTTGATTTTGAAACAATGATGACAAATCTTAAAGTTTGACAAATGAAATTAAGATATCATTGACTCCACCGTTCGTCACATTTTGTTGCACATATACTTAAATCGGTAGATAAACAACAAATATGGGAGACGAGGTTTCATGGTAAACTGAGGAAAGTCTAAATGACATTACCTCAAACTGCACATGGCAGTGCCCCAACCTTGATGTATGGGGATTGAATTCAAAAGGAAGGGTGCAACTTTATTTTGACAATTTCTCTCAATCTCCTGAGAATATGATATAGACATCAGAAACATGCAAACGAAGTTGCCCCAGTTTCGAAGAATGAAAATTTTAGTTCAAAGGGATGGCTTAGATTACTAAGTTAGATGAACAATAGAAAAAAAATGGATTTGGTGTGAAATTGGGATAATGCAACTTATATGGAGAAAGTTGCAACTAAAAATAAACAAATACGGATTTGACCGAATAGGGATTGCCCCAATTTTTTTTTCAAATATGGGTAAAAATTAAACCGAAGGATGGTTCGGTCTTGAATATAGAAAAAAAATATGAAGTACACAAATGAGGAATGATTGCCCCAGTGTTAGTGTTTCTCTGACACTATTCTTTCTTATTCAGTTGGCAGAATTGTATCATCCTTTCTATGAAAGACATTCTGATTTTTTTCTTCTTTTTTTTTCTCTTGTTTTTTGACTCGTATCGAAAGTCATATCCCTTTGTTGCAGGGTTATTCTTTATGACAATCATTTTCCAATTAATAAAGACTATATGTGGCTTGCAACGTGAGCAGGGTTTAAAGGGTTTTGAAAGAATAGGGTATAAAGGCTCAAAAATTGTTTGTAGCTTTTTATTATATTTTTTTTTTCGGATCATCAACCTAGTGTTGTGAAAAACAGCTCAAACTTTGCTTTAAGCTTCTAGTCATCATTTATTCTTTTTGTTTTTTACTTTCTTCATTCTAATAACTTTCTTTGTTTATGAATCATCATCCTTTGGCATTGATGACATACCTTTTTCTTTTTTGAATTTTTTTTTTCTTTTTCTTGAGAGCTTTTGATGAACTTTTTCTTTGATAAATCTCCTCTCGAGAAGCTTTTGACATGTACCTTGAACTGAATTTCAGACATGCTAATGATCCTTGTTTAGGATATTCTCGGTAGGAATTTTTTTATTTTTCAGGCCCAAAGAGGGTACAATGGAAAATTTTATTGATATTTTGGGATGAAGAAACATGGTCATATATCACTTTGAGTCCTGATTGCTTGATTTTCAGAGTGATTAACTCTTGCAACATATGTCAACGACTTCTAACACTTGTCATTTTTTTTTCTTTTTTCTCTCTTTTTTCGTCTTATCCTTTTGCTTAGACTACCCTTTGCGGGTTTTCAATCTAACAAACTTTTATTTTCTATTTTTTCAAATGCATCTAGAAAAAGGAACTTGAAATTAAGATTAGCCATGTGAAAGATCCAACTACCCCAATGTGATGGTTTACTCTTGATTTTGATGAGCGACACTACAGGTTATTGAGACAAATACTTTCTCTTTGGGCTGGATGAAGGAAGGCTCAAAAGGGTTTTTAAGACATATGCATGCAAATATGTTACGTTTGAAAAGATCAACTTGATTCCTCATTTTAATGTCAAGTTTTAAGATTATGTAAAACTTTTTCTTTCATTATTATCTCATCAATAAATTCAATGATCCCATAAACATGATTTATTGTAAAATTGCTTTTTTTATATTCTGCGACATCCTTTAGAATTCAAGGGATCTTGTAAACAACCCATGGTGTAAACTTCTCTTTGCATAACAAAATATATAAGAAGAATCTAGATAAAATTTTATTTCATTCCAAGGCAATGCAGATACAATTCCAATGTCATTTTTTTGTATAGAATTCAATATTTCAAAATATTACATTCCTTAGACTATGGAATCAAATTATGCAAAAAAATGAAAATTAATTGTATTAGAGTTAACTGGTAATGGTAACTCTTTCCCATCCATTCTTGTGAGAATTAGCGCTCCTCTAGAGAAATATTTCTTTACAACATAGGGACCTTCATAGTTTGACATCCATTTACCACGATGATCTTTTTGAATAAATATGATCTTTTGACCACCAGATCTCTTTCACGAAACTCTCACGAACGAACCTTTTTATCAAATGTCTTTTTTATTCTTCTTTGATATAACTGTCCATGGCATACAACGGCTAACCTCTTCTCATCAATGAAACTAAGTTGATCATATCTTGCTTGGACCCATTCAGCTTCTTCCAACTTAGTTTCCATCAATACTTTGGGAGAAAGTATTTCAACCTCTTTGCTTGGTGCAATTTTACTTTCCTTGTCTTTTATTCAACTAATCTTAATTCTGGGGAGGGTTCACAGTTTTCTTCATATTCATCATTTTCCATATTATCATTGGGGTTCGTAACATTTAGATATGAAATATTGGAAATGATTATTTTCAAAATATATGTCATCATATCTGCATTATTCAATTTTTTGAAAATAAATAGACAAGACAAAATTTTGTATGAAAACACAAAATCTTATTGAAATTGAATCATTTTTATTGCTAAGAGAATGTATCACACACAAAACAAATTGATCAAAACCAAACAAAGATTTATTTCTCTAAAATTTTATATTTCAGTATGTGCATACAGCACTGGTATGTCTATCGATTCCCAATTGCCAATTTTTTCAATGCACAAGATTGACGCTTTCATCCTCGTGCTCTTACTCGATTGCCGCCACTTGATCAACATTGACATTAGTTGCAGCACTCCCATGACCCGATAAAGGATTCTTTTCAACACTTGGCTTTTGTTCTTGGATACTAAGTCACTCTGAATCCAGTAAAGATTGAACTTTATACTTAAGGGCTCGACAATTCTCAACTGAATGGCCCACTTCACCATGATATTCGCATCTGCATTTGCGTCATAATATATGGGATATGGTGGTTGTATAGTCCTTACTGGACATATGGCCACTAGTGTATTTTTTAGTAGATCAGGTAACAAGTTTGTGTAAGTCATTAGGATAGGAGTAAACTTCATAACCTTCTCTTCTGGATCACTCCTCTGATCATAGCCTTGACTTTGCACTTGATTAAAACTCTGACCTCCAATAGTAGGCTGAAATGCATTATTAGGTGTAAATAGAGGTCTATAAGTAGGTTGCGGCTGAAGAACTTTTTGTTGATAGCTTGGCACAATGTTTGCAATGTAAGCAGATGAGGGTCTATAATTAGGACAATATTGTCGCTGATATCCTCCCCAGTAAGACATGGAGAAAGTGCTTGAACCTCTTCCTCCTTCTTCTTGTTGGGATTGAACCCATACTTTTAAGCATTGGTGGTTACGGACAAGCCTTGTGCTATTTTTCCACTTTTAAATCCATGTTTAGTCCTTTCTCCAATAGTGACAATGTTAGAGAAGTTGGAGGAAATGCTTCTGAGCACATACTCATAAAAAGGAGTTTGTAACGTTTATATGAACATGGTAGTCATTTTCTTCTCGTGTAGTGGAGGTTCAACTTTGGCAGCAAGCTCTCTCCATCTCTGTGTATACTATTTGAAAGTTTCAGAACTCTTCTTCATCATGCCTTGCGACTACATTCTATTAGGAGTCATGCCCATATTGTACTTGTATTGCTCCAGAAAAGCATTTACAAGATTTCCATGAGTTAACCCTAGCCGGTTCTAGATGTATATACCGGTTCAAAGTCATTCCTATCAGGCTATCCTAAAAAATGTGCGTCAGTAGCTTTTCATCATGAGCATGAGCAACCATCTTTCGACAATACATAGTCAGATGGCTCTTTGGACAAGTTGCTCCCTTATATTTTTCAAACTCTAACACTTTAAATTTGGGAGGGATCACGACATCAGGGACAAAGCATAGTCTAACAGCATCTCCAAATTCACGGACATTGGCTTCTTCAATCACTCTAAGCCTTTCCTCTAAGACTTCCAGCTTGTTCTTGGTCTTGTCAGCATTAATCAATACATTTTGAATATCTTTAGGAATATCGACCCTTACCAAAGATGGTTCACTAGTAAAAACTTGTATGATTCGTGACTGAGTAGTAGAAGGAAATTTATTAATTACCACCTTTTCACCATGACCATTAGGTGGTACTTGAGTGAATTAAGGTTGACCTTTAGCACTAGTACCATTAACATCCAGTGGTATAGTTTCTTGCTCCACACCTTCCTTGTATGGCAGTTCATAGTTCAGAGACAAGCTGTATAGAGGAAACTCCTGATTTGTTCGATTCCCTTAATTAAGATTTTGTATTTGTAATGCCCCTAGTTGCAGAACACGAGGATAAGAAGATTGAGCTTCTTCATTCCAAGCATCCACTATGCTTTTCAAGGCCACTAGCGCCTCTAGGATTTTACCAACTTGATCTTTAAGTTGGTTAATGTCAGCCTTCATAGTTTCTTGCGCTTCACCCCAATCCTCCATTTTCTTGCTATTAGCATGAGTTCTATAAGGATGTGGCAGAATGTTTGTCGTTATTACGTTTCTATTTATTTTATTTTAATGAGTAAATTAGATGAGAATGCAAAATATTGAAAATAAATGATATGAAAAACAAAAATCACATGCATGTAATTTAAATAGTAATTATGAAAATTGCACACACATTCATGGAAGTTCAACCCGCATTTGTATTAATAGACAATCAAAATTATTTGACATCATAGAAAAATTGATCAGAACAATATAATACAATCATTTCTTGGCACGAGCCACTACATTTCTCATCTCTTCCACTAGCTATTTACAATGATTCAAAAAGTTTTGGACTCCATCTGGAGGGTTGAAGAACATAAATGATATGTCAGCTTCTCACAACATTATTGGCACCTCATCAATAACTTCATTGGTAAGAGTAGTTAACTGTGAGAAACACGTCTTCTAGTGAATTATAAGTTTCTCCTGCTCAACAATGTGATTCTCTAGTTAAGTCATCATAATCTCATGCTTCTCTTCTGTCTCCATTCTATGCCATTGCTCTTCCTTCATCCTTTCTTCATATTCTGACATTATTCCTTTCATCCGTGATTCGATGTTGTTAAATCAGATATGAAGATCATATAGCTCCTTCAACACCTTCTACCTATCCTATCTGACTTCATCATAAGAGTTCTTCCATTTAAGCTCAGGATGCAAAGCCATGTCTGATTTTCTGGCTCTAAAGGTTAACTCAGCTTTGACAACAATCAGATCCTGAGTTATCTTCATGATACAATCTTCATCTACCTTTTGCTTTTTCACTAATCTCTCATTCACCTTCGCCTTCTCTTCACACTCCATCCTGATGTTTGTATAATTCTATCGAAGGCTTTGCAAATCATCATTCAACACAACTTTCTTCCTCTTCATCCTTTCAACTTCTTCTTTTGATCTCTCCACTTCTTCACAATCAACATCAGACATAGATTTTTCAACAAGATCATGAGAAATTAATTTAAAAGGCAGTCTGACCTCCTTTATTCTATTTGCCATCTATAGCTGATATGTAATTTCTCTGTTTACTAACCATGGTCTCATATCTCTTTCCGCATGGGATATATCCTTCTATGCACTATTATAGATTTGCCGCAATGTTTCAGTGACAAATCCATCCTTATAGTAACACACAAGTGCAATCAAAGCAACAAGTGTACCTATAAGACTCCTCGGATTGGATAGCCAAATTGTCTCTGAGCCAAGACTAGATTATAATTAATGCATCCTTTTGTACCTATAAGAGGGACATTAGGAAAATCAACACAACTATAGATGAGACTCCTTCTTTGTTGCCAAGATGGTTGTCATAATATTTTCTTTTGATTCAAACCACCAAAACATTGAGCCCATTCTTTAGCACCTGTCATCTCCAGTCTCCTCCGAATCACCAGCTCTATCGGGCACCTAATCCCTAACACATTATCACCAATGCAAGCTATCAACCAGATATACATAATAGGCAGACAACATGACAACTTCTTCATTTTCCTTTCATAGCACAAATCCAAAGCTAAGTAGGTGTTAGCCAAAATCGCCGTAATTGAATTTTCATATCTCATTTTACTAGCAACAAAGATATCCACAGCAGCATAATCAATATAATCACCAACATTAGGAAGCAACATCACTCCATATAGTATAAGAGTTAAAACGTCTGTGAAAGTTTTCCAATCTCCCTTTACACTCATCTGAAGAAGATATGCCTCTAAGAACCTTTGGGAAAACCCTTTCGTAGCTTTTATAGCAATCAGCCGGCCACTCAACTCATCCTGAGATATTTCAGTGATGGATAATAGTGTCAGAATAGAAGTATGCTGCTCTAAGTGCTTGTAAGGAACTCATCATTCTAAGACATGTCTAGGATCTGCTCGTACTCCTTAATAGTAGGCACCAACTGAAAGTCCTAGAATGTGAAGCACCTTAAGGATGAGTCATAATGTTGAGCAATTGTAGCGAGAGCAGGTATTTGAACCTCTAGTTTTAGCAACCCCAATAGATTTCCATAATTCTTTTTGAAAACTTCTCTATGTATAGCTTTAAGCTTCCTCCGTACCTCTCGAAGGCTCGACAAATTATTTGCTATTGTTTCGATCCCCAACTTCTTCAAACTAAAAGGTTCTAATTTCCTTCCAACTCCAAATCCAAATTTAATTTCCATGATCTGATGTACAATTTTCAACTGCACTGTTTAAAATAAAATAATGATCCATGAGATCATATGTTACAATATGCATGCTATGCACCAAAATAAAACACAAATTTATTTCTACTCGTTCCACATTCTCCACTTATAACATAGCATCAACCTTCATTCCATCTTTCCACAAGAGATAACCAAAAAGTCGATGAGTGGTTGCAGTACTTGATTGTCTCCCTTAGTGCTCTAAACAAATTAACATCAAAACACCTAGAGGTTCGAAGATCTTTACATGTATCCTCACAAAGGTGGGTTCCCTAATTCCTAAAGGTATAACAGTCACCAGAGTTATGGCTCTCATTTATCATCTTATTCAAAGTTGTCGGTAAACAACTAGCTTGGGAACAGCTAAATAAAGAGAACAAACATACATCCCATCCAATATCACTAAATCCCCTTATTTCTAAACTTTTTTAGACCCGCACTTTTTGGGTCTCACTCATGATACAAGCATGAAAAGTGTGTGTGTGAAGAGAGAAAATCTATACCCAACCCCCCACCTACAAAACAATCAGAAAATTCCCAGGTAGGTACATAGCAGATATAGCAAATAAAGTATGTCGTCTACCCTAGGGTTCAATTATTCCAGCGAGAACAAACAAGCACATATATATAAAAAAAAAGAAAGAGAAATACAAACATTTAGAAAATCACACTCATATTTACTTATTTAATTAAAATTGGCTTGACTCTCATCCATTCACTCCCTATTGGAGTCATCATCTGTCACAACCGAAATCGCGACGGGGGTACGACAACTCGAAGAGAAAAGAATTGAAAATTTGACAAATAGTGAAAGAGAGTCGCTACCATAGTTTATTATGAAAAACTATGAAAAAACCAAAAAAAAAATAAGGCTATGGCTTACGAAAACCAGATTTCGAATTCGGGAGTCAGTTACGTGTTGGGAAAGTATTAGCACCACCACACGCCCATCCTAAGATGGTAGCTTTAATTAAAAAATAAAATAAAATGAGTGTGGTTTTGAAAATGTTTGTTTTTCCCCAAAAGAAACAAAAATAAATAAAAAAACAAAGAAAAACAAAGAAAATATATATTTTATTTTGGGGTCCGACAAGGTTTGACCTTGCTCCTACGTATTTCCATCAAGGATGGAAAATCAGGATCACGTTGTTCTAAACTAGCTGCATTATTTTGATAATTATGTTTTTTTATTACTTTTGAAATTTTATATTTTTTTATTATTTTTTGGAATTTTTTAGTGTATATTGTTTGACACGTACGACCTTTTGATAATCCAAACGAAATTAAAGTTTTTCGAATTAAATTCACATATGATGCGGACAACCATTTAGGAATTTAATAAAAAAAATTATTATTTATTATTATTTTAAAAAAAGAAAACCTCACATGACGCATACGAGCATTTAGAGATTTAATTGAAAATTTAAAAATACAACAATATTTTTATTTATCTAAAAAAAATAGAAGTAACATACAGGTGAACCCAAATCAAAAATAGCCAAAATCTCTAGCGAAAATAGAAATATTGGGAATGCGAATGACAATTCGTTGGGTCAAAGCCCAATACCACCAAAACTGCCCAAACTTTTATCATTATTTTTTTATAAAACCTAAATAGGTTGAGCCCAACACCATTGCCTTTGGTGCAGAATCTTCACCAATTCATTCTTCTCTTTTTTTCTTCATTTGGGGCACGTCTTTTTCATTCTTTCTTGCTCTTCCTTTTTTTTGGTGCTTGAAGGAAAATTGGGCTAAGCCTATATCCTCTCACGATGCCTTAATCACACTTTTCAACAACCACTTTACCCTAAATGAATTAAGGTTGAGAGCATAAGAGAGGGGGGTGCAGCGGTCCATGGAGGCTAGGATGAGAGGCACCTTGGTAGCTAGGGTTGGAGGTGTTGTTTTTGGGTGAGGATTGTGAGGGTCATGGCAACGGTGTAGTTGTAGGGCTTACAGAGGATGTTATGGTTCTCTGGCGACAGAAATGAAGAGGTGAGATGCGGAAAGGGCATGATTCTCCATGACGGCAAAGGTGAGGCATGGATTGCGATTATGGTGGATGGTGGTGGCGGTGTTGGCTCACTAGGTGTTTATGGCGAGGTGCAGGGACAGCGTTGATGTTTGGTGGATGGTGGTGACACGACAGAGTTGGGTGACATGGTGCCATTAGGGTTGGGTAGAGGTGCGGTGGCGCGGTCCTCGCCTCTTCCTCCTTCTCTTCTTCTTCTATTCTCTCCTTTTTGTTTTCTTTTTTTTTCTGTTGGTTGGGTCTGAATTTGAATGCAGGTTTGACTTATTTTGTTGGTTCAATGTTGGATTGAATTTGATTCAATTTTGGGTTTTTGGTTCTGATTTTTTTTTTTTTTGGGTTTTTTTGTTTG